>ERZ779627.274-NODE-274-length-10791-cov-14.492362_pt1 | contig 10791 bp, 11 predicted proteins | sample MGYA00514191_ERZ779627 | MGnify/ENA primary metagenome ERZ779627 (study PRJEB29562, sample SAMEA4376705) | mouse gut metagenome | isolation source: Cecum | study: EMG produced TPA metagenomics assembly of the A DSS colitis mouse model was used to assess the... | reverse complement strand
CTTCATATCCTCACTTCCTTTGCTTTTTGCAGATAGTATAACAGGCAAATGTCCGAGAATTGTTACAAGGACAAATATATTTATCATTTTACAGCTTTTTTATGTGTACTGCAATTTTATAAAAGAAAGGACAGCAGTATCATCAAATTGCTGTCCTTGCGGTTTATTATAGCTGGTAGTGTATAAGCGTGGGTTCATCATATTTGGTGTGGTATCTTTAACTATGGGAAACTCCCAACTCCCATTTGGACACCGTTTGTCTGGACACATTTAAGCGGTTCGCAAGTTCTACCTGCGATAATCCCTTTTGTTTGCGGAGCTGATATAATTTATCATGAAATTCCATGCTAACCCCCATGTCACAGCTTTGCTGTGACTCAAATCAGTGCGGAGAATGCCGTATTTCAGGCATTCTCCTGTGTGAGACTTAGAACTTCTCCACGAAACAGCTTCTGCTGTGAGTGATTAGAAGTTCTTCTCACACTGCCATCCTTTTAAGATAAGCGTCGCTAAGATACCTAAGACTGCCGTTGTAATAAGGCCTGCTTCTATGCCATATGCAGCACCATTGAGCAAACCGGCATCCTTTACGCCAAAAAGAATGATACCTTTTGAAGTACTTTCTACTCCACTTAAGGACAAGCCCATGATCACATATAATATAAAATAAAATTCCATGCACTATGTAAGCCGCAAGCAATCCATAGACCGGACCGCCGCAAAACCAGCATGGAAAAAACAATGGAAATGAGATACAAATTCATGATTCCAACGATGGCATACGCAAAATCCGCTTCCAGTAAGCTCATCAAGTGCGGAAGGACAAATGCACTGGAACTGATCATAACAGCCTTCGGTATGGATATTTTTTCTAACAATGAATGCAGCAAAAATCCTCTGCACATCATTTCTTCCGCTGCGCCTTGTATTCCAAATGCCAAGATCCATAAAAAAAGGCTTTCAAAATCTACCTTAGCTTTCCATTCCAGAAATATCATGGAACCACTAATGCAGTTAATACCTATTATTATAGCCAATAGAATAGCGGCAAGCAATACTCCTGCCAAATAATCTGCGGCATTTCCCGAAAATCCTATTGATTGCATGGTTTTCTTCTCAACAAGTCTACAGTGCGCTATTGTTACGAACAAAAACACAAGGAATCCATAATAGGGCAACAACTCGCCGATCTGCCCTGCGGGCATTACGCCATGCAAAGGATCATAGCCCATTCGATATAAAACCCCGATTATGATCCCTTCACCCAGAACCGCAGAAAAACAGTATATCAGAACAAATGCCAATAGTTTCTTGATTGTGTATTCCGCCGCTGATCTATTGGGGTCGTTGTTGAATGGATTCAAATGGAAAATAACGGATAGTACAATATCTTCATCAATGCTTCCTCCTTGGATTTCATGAAAATATCCATACTATTTTTGAGTTTGGTCACAAATCCGCTTTTAAAATCCCTTGCTCCGGAAAGATACACCATAAGCAATAAAATGGCTACAAATAATATGCACGCAATCATTTTCTTCACAACAAGCCTTAATAAACTCTCTTTTTTATTCGCCACTTTATATTCAGGGTGCAGACTAAGAAATTTTTCCTGTACAACAGGCGCATATTCCTGCAGCCAAAAGACTTTGTTTTTCAATACCGATCCGACAATTCCGATACCGAATATAACACACGCAATCATACATTCCATCAACAATATCATTGTAAAACTCCACTCTGTGTCCCACACACTACTTTTTTGATGATATCCTTATTTGTTAAATAGCTTCCAGCGCACTATGACCTGTTAATTCTTTTACTATTCTCCATCCTTCATAACTGTGCTCCAAATTGTCTTTAATCGGCAAAAACCCTAAATCCAAATAAACCTTGCAGGCCAACCATGTATTTGTTTGCGTCGGTATCTTCGCATGTAAATATCCAAGATTTTTCATAACATTCAAAACATAGGTAATAAGCGGTTTTGAAAGCCCTTTTCCTTGATACTCCCGTTTAACCGCCACCCAATGAAGCCAGCCGGCGCCTGATGTATCTCTGCCATGGATGTCATAAAGGGCTGTGGCTGTCGCGACCTTTTCCCCCTTCTCATTTTCAATAAAAAGCATGCGCTCAGGAAGGATCTTAAGGCTATTCGCGTAATAACGATTCCAAGCCTCCAATCCCTGTTCATAATTTGAAAACTCTTTTGCCGACATCTCAATATCGATCCACTGTTCCCTGTCCCCGTCAGAATATGGCACAAATTGATATCCTGCCGGAAGACTGTAATTTGCTATGTCAGACAGCTTCCGTTCCAGTAATAATTCATAAAAGCAGATTCTTTCATCATGATTATCATACTGTGTTGCCTCTATTTTTCGCAGACGGCCATCCAACGCTTCCTTGATCTGCGGCATGGTTTTACGGATATCCTTGATTCTATCCACCGTATTGCGCACCTCGGCAATGCCTAGCTGTCTTTCCGCTTCGTCCATACAGTTTCCTAAAGCTCTTTGGATATTATATTCCAACCACTCAACCCAAGTATAGGCCACACCGACGACATCGCTGTATCCCCGAAAACAGTTATCATATGCTTCCAAATAGCCGTCAAAGAAAGCGATCATCTTATCAACATCCATCTTGCCGCTTACGATTCCTGACCATTGCAATGCCAACTGCATGACATGGGATATGGGATTCCCATAGTCCAGACATTCCAGATCGATCATCCAGGGAACCCCATTATCCCACATAATATTCTTTGGGTCCATGTCTTCATTGGACAGGCACAATACAGACGGCAATGAGGTCCTGGCCTTGTTTAATTCATTTTCAGCGTAGACAAGAAGTTCTTCATTATCTTCCAATAAGGAAGCGACCGCAGAGTTTTCCTCCTTTGCCTTCAACACATACCCCCGCCAATCTATATGACTTGTTTCCAGAGGCTGATAGGCGACATTCTTTGGTTCGATCGCATGGACTCTGCCAAGAATATTTCCGGCTCTATAACACATCTCTTGTGAAATATGATCCCAATCGGTAATGCTTCCCTTCTGCCACCTGAATACATAGAAAAACTGATCGTCCATCATTTGCATCTTATTGCCGCCAAATACCATAGCCGGCACAATGGGAATATCATTGTTCTCCAGAATTTTCTCTATTTTTTCTGCTCTTGCATAATTCTCATGTGCCCCCGGCCGCTTCATAATTTCCGCATTTAAATGCTTCACTGCAAATACACCGCTGTCCGTTGTCACCTTGTACATCCTGTGCATAAAACCGCCTGATACCGATTCCACATTTGCAATGATTTTTCCCAGGCCGCATACACTTACTAATTTTCTCAATAAAGTTTCTATAGTCTGTTCTCTCATATAGAAAGCTCCTTGATATAAATAGGCTTTTTATCATCCGGATCAATTTTTCCGCTGTTATGATATCCGTTTGCTTTCCAAAACGGCTCGCCCGTGACAGCATCCGGACAGATATACATGTTTTCTGCACCGTCATTGCAAAGTACTGTTTCGATGTGTCTGCTCAATATCGTTCCTAATCCTTTACGGCGAAAATCCGGGCAAATATAAAAACCCATAATTGTTCCGTAGCCTTTTTTCAGCAGACCATATACCGTTCCCAGGTCGATGGCAAACATGGCAATACCAAAAGGCTCTCCATCGACAATGGCAATCTCAAAGTGCATATCCTTACGGGATCCTTGAATCGAGATTCTCTTTTTCAATCCCTCAATAATTTTTTCTTCGCTTTCATATCTTCCGTCATGTTCTTGCACTTCGCGAATGAACGGAATCCATAACTTCGCTGCCATTTCAAAGTGTTTTTCATTCTCCTTTTCAATTTGGATAAAACTAATTTGATTTTCCATTTTCTTTCCTCCAAAGATTTATTTGGAGGGTTAAGAAACTTGAACCCTCCATGCACGATTCTTTATCATAAAAGCGCCTCCTTTCTACCATTTTCAAAATAAACTGTAACAATTCCTGATTAACCATGCTTCGATAATTCAATGATTCCTACTTTCAAGCATTCCAAGGATCAGCATACTTAACAAAACGTTACAGCGTAATTTATTATACATCTTTCAACTTCTTTTTTCAAGCATGGAAAATATAGGGCTGAGCTGATATGTCAAATTGAAATAAGGTATTAGCATACTTTCTTTTATGCCCTTTTATTGTTTTTATACATGTGATATGATGATAACTAAGATATATGTTATGCAAAAGCAGAAAGGAACGACATGTTAAAGCATTTAGAATGTATCTACTGCGACACCAAATTCTCTGTTGAAATATGCGCTAACTTTAGCGTAATATGTCCATGCTGTAAACGTAATGTTTATCTCGAATGTGAACACGGATTTGGCCCGGTTACTCCATGCCGAATCTATTTGGGTGAAGAAATAGTCGGCATTGTCGAATCTAAGGCAACGAGTTATTATGTAAATATGAGGGGGAAAAATATCACCCTCAATAATACCTATTTAGATGCTATTTCAGAAGCACAAAAAATAGTAAGAGAGCACCTGAAAATTCTTCGTCCCAGCAGGACTGGACGAAGAACTGGGCTACTCGAAGTACGACTACAGGAACAAAGAGACCGATAACAGTAGGAAAACTGCATCGTCCATCTTCCAGATAGGTCATAAAATAATATTACTCGCTGATAGCAGCACCCCTTCCTAAACTTACAGTCCTACCACCCTCACGGTTTTCTGTGGTGGAAATCAGGGTGATTGCGTGTGATTTTCAGGGTTTTTTCGGTACCTTTTTCTTTTATATGCATCCTGTATCTGAGGTTTTGGGAATTTTTGTTATCATGGTGTTATCACGAAACTCTTTCTAATTCATTTGTGCAGACGGTCTGCACAATTTATTTTTTCATATCAATCCTACTTCTAATCTCCTCCGGATCTGGTAAAGCACTTTTCAAGTCTAGCGGAAGATCTGTACACAAATGATATTCGCTTACACCAATAGGTTTCGACATATCTCTTAACGCATATTCTGCAATGGTTCTATTCTCATCTCTACATAATATTAATCCAACAGATGGATTATCGTCTGGGGATTTAACCAAATCGTCCAGCGCCGACAAATAGAAATTCATTTTCCCTGCCTGCTCCGGCTTAAACTCACCTGTCTTTAAATCAATCGCCACATAACATCTAAGCTTTGTATTATAGAAAAGAAGATCAATATAAAAATCTTTTCCGCCAACTTCAAGATGATACTGCTGTCCCATAAAAGCAAAACCGGTTCCTAATTCCATCAATAGCGAAGTAACATTCCTTACCAACTCATTTTCTATATCTGTTTCCAACATATCCTCTGTATAATTGATAAAATCAAACATATATGGATCTTTCATAGTACTTATAACAATATCCTTTTGTTCAATAGGCAATCTGTTTTCAAAATTTGAAATCTTATTTGCCACAACTTGCCTCTCATACAACTGGCCCTTCACTTGGGATGCCAATTCATCTACCGACCATCCATGCTCTAAAGTTTTTTCCAAATACCATACATATTCTTCTTGGCTTGACACCTTACTCATCAACACTTGATGATGGCTCCAAGTAATCCTTGCCAATCCATACTTATCCACATCATCCTCAGCGAAAATCTGTGCAAACTTCTTCATATACTTTAAATTTCGAACAGAATAACCTGTTGCACCGGGATATTTCATCCTCATATCCTTAGATAAATTATCAACGAATTTATTACCCCATTCGGAGTTACGAATAATCACACTTCCAATGAACAAGTTTGTTTTCAGCACTTCACTATTCACACTAACGGACGCTCTATATTTAGCCTGATTCACATAATCATTTATTTCTTGTACTGCTTGCAAATACTCATTCGATGTTATAAGCATACTACCTTCCTTCCAAATTGTGCAGACCGTCTGCACAATTGTTAATAATATATTATCTCTTACTCGCTGATTGATGCTTGGCCTTGAGAATCTATGATAAAAAGTTCCGGCGGATTTTCCCCGTTATTCAGTCTTGATGCATGAAGTTCCTTATCCTCTTATCTCGTCTGAGATTTCCAACTTTCACATCTTTTTAACAACGCATTCAAGTTCATTTACATGAATTACCTAATCACTGTTTAGGCAATTCGTTTTTTTAAACCATTTTAATCATCTTCTGGCAAATTCGCAGCAATATGATAAACCATATTGTTGGTACTCCCCTCCGCCACTATATATCTTGTACCTGTGAGAATTTTAAAATATCTTCGCACAGTCGCAGCAGACTTGCCCGTAACTGCTTCGGCTTCTTTAGGAGTTATTTCTCCATGCTCTTCCATAAAACTAACAATTGCACTCACTTTATTATAATCTTTTTGCGCCAAAACTTCGCTCAAAACTTCGCTCAAACTTCGCTCATTTTTTTGAGCGAAGTTTGTATTTTCAATTTCAAATCTTTCGTGAATCCTTATTGTAGTAATCATATAAGTTCTGTCTGCATCCGTTTCAAACTCCGGCATGGGCGAACTGTTTCTTTTCAGTTCGCGCAAAATTTTTGATATGCCCGTTGATTTCTTCTCGGACAAATCAATCTCCTTAAAAAATTCTCCAATCTTGGGATTTCTGTATCTTCTTGCCCGGACTTTCCCCGCCGCAAACTTTTCCATATCAATATAATGATCCGGTCCCGGGAAATTGATAATCTGAATCTGATCCAAATAAATCCGAATCTCTTAAAATGTCTTCTCTGTAAAATCAGACGCCTCCGCTTCCTTATCATGAAAACGCACCAACTCAATCTTGCTTCCTGCAATCAATTTGTCCGGTCTTTCCCCAAACATAAGCAGTCCAATATTTTTGATTGCTATTCCCTCATCTTTTTCCTCCGCCACTTCCTCGGATACCAATAAGTCCTCCAAAGAGCGCACATTGAGTTCTTCAATCAGCGAACTGTTACTTTCCCTGATAAAATCCTCAAGATATCCTCTGCGTATATGTTCCATAGATGCCCGGTTATTAATACGGTCAACAAACGGTATAGCAGCAAATTTCTCAAAAAGTTCCGCGATCTCGCTCTGTTTTGCTTCTACCGTAAGCGATGCCGGACGAATCCAATATTTCATTGTGCGGTCTTGGTCTTTACTCGCTTCCTTTTTAGAATAAACGTCCACAGGTGCCTGATATGGTCCCGCATCACCCGCTGCACATTTCAGATACACTAAGTTTACCCCTTGATATTCCACAATCTCAATCTTTGGAATATAGCGAGGTTCAATTTTGTTACAGTATTGAAATATCTTCAGTTGGATGTCATCAAGTAATTCATCCGGTACGCCTATAGGCGGCAGAATGGGAAGTCCATTTTCTGTTTTGACACCAATCACAAGATACCCGCCGTCTACCCCTGCAATATCGTTTGCATAACCGCATATGGTATGCACAATTTCTGACGGATTAAAGCCTTCCTTGTATTCTATGCGGTTTCGTTCTACTTTGCGCCCCTCTAACAGGGTTTCTATTTTTATTGGAATCATATAATCATCTCCATAATTGGTATGTGTGCAGTTGAATTGGGGAAACGGCATTTACCCAATTCAAATCAACTTATAATTTGCCGTGCCCTCCGCAGCATTTTTTAAATTTCTTGCCTGAACCACACGGGCATGAATCATTGGGATAAATCTTCTTAATTGAATTAGCCGCCTGACCAGACACATTGTTCTGAGAAAAATTATTTGGAACAATCACTGCGTTACTGTCAAAGTCAACACATACCCCCATCTCTTTCAATTCCTCCGATGCGCTTTTCAAAAGATTAGCTGCCTCCGTACTTCCGGGTACGACTATCGGTTTTTGTGAAAAGCGGTCTTCCTCCATCCCTTTTCTCATCATTTCATTCGGCGTATGTCCCCTATGTATCCGCATTCTGGTGTTATTATTTACTTCTTGGAGAAGTTGAATAATCTTCTCAATTTTAGTACCGTCTAATAAATCTTCATAAACATCTATAATATATTGAACAATCTCAGTAAAATCTATGTCAAATTGTATTTTATCCCATATCTCCATTGCCTCTGCATTGGCCTCGTCAAATGTCATTCCTATTTCATGCTGTAAAAACTCTCTAAAATTCTGATATGCTGGTTCTTGAGATAAATATAAGTTTCTTGAATAATCCAGTACTTCCTGAGCATTAGGAATATAAAAATCCTTGCCCGCTTGTATGTCCAATAAATTTTTATAGCGGTCATCATATGCCAAATACTCCGCGACAATAAATCTTTGCCCTTCTTCCATATGACATTCCGTCATGTCGTCGGGAAATTCACTACACATTTTTTCTAATTGTTCCTCTGAAATATGATATCCCTTTCTCACATTATATATTTTTCGGAGTACATCTTTGTCAAAAACGCCATAAAAAACCTCACCAAAATTAAGGCACTGAGATAACCATGACATTTTACGGGCATACTTCCGAAATTCCGGCGTATTTATTTTTTCATAAGCTATTTTCACATCTACCGGAACATCAAGCTGTTCCCTTTTATTCAGAAATGCGTAATCGCTTTCATGAAGAAATAAAGCGTCATCCATTTCTTCGGGTGTCGGAATGAGTGGCTCTCTCATCGCACGTTCCAATAGTATTCTGCACTCCGGTGACAGCACAGCGATTCGCCTTCTCATGACTGTTGGCATAAGCAACTCATTCGCTATTTTCTCTGCAAGTTCATCCTTTTTTAGTCCTGATGTTCTTTTTATTTCCAAATCTCTTGCATAATTCAACAGGCTCTCTTTATCATACATCCTCAATATGTGCTTAAGCATGATACCTTCCGGTCCATAAAACACCTTTCGCATAGCCATCTTACTGTTTCTCCTCAAATAATGATTGATTATCTCTTACACTCTTCAAAAGATAAGAATTCCAATTTTTTATCTTTTGAATATATTTTAGGGTAGTCTCATATAGCAGAAATCTTTGTTTTGGAGTAATTTTAAGGCACTTTGGGGTAGTTTTGGAGTCATTTTGGGGTGGTTTTGGGGTAATTGGGGTAATTGGGGTAATTGGGGATACAATATCCAAAATCATTTTACTTCCCAATAGCCTCCCCGTGAAGCGCCTATATGCTCGATCAATCCTTTTCTTTTCAATTTTTTTAACTGATATTTCACGCCATCTTCTGAAATCATTAACAGCTTTGACAATTCCTTTCTTGAAATATAAGGATTTTTACGCAAAGTATTCAAAAATACTTCTTCCGTGCGTTGGACATATTCTTCAACTCCTTGTGCAAACCCATTTATTTCACTTTTACCATCTCTGTTTTCCCCATAATTCAAATTTTTTAATATGACTGTAAACTCCACTCTTGACGATATAAACTGTGGCGCTTTACTTTCATCATAATTATTTACATTCTTGTATGCATTTATTATCTTCGTCAGTCCGCTTCCCTTACGTTCCATATATCCTAACCGCTGAAACACATCTGCCAAAACAGGATTGCGCCTTGTCGAAGGAATTGCATCTATAACCCGTTCCTGTACTAAGGTTCCGTCCGGCATTCCTCCGGGCGAGTATATCACCATCCGATCGTCAAACATATCTATATGGACTTCACTGCCATTTACCAAATAATCCCGATGCACCAATGCATTAACTAATGCTTCAAAATAACTCCGTTCACAATATTCCGGCATATCAATCCTCGAATTGGCTGTCTTTTTCCACATTGTTTTCATATTTCTTTTGATAAATGCAGCTCCTTCATTCAAAAGACTGATTAAACTTCCTGAATATTCTGCATCATCAAAAGCATCCATAATGCCGCCACCCTTATCCAATCCATTCCATCTTGTGCAGAGAACCCTTGACCATCTAATAGGCAAATCATCTGCCAGCAATGCTCCGGCATTTGTAAGTTTTCCCTTATCATCTACTAAACCAAATGACACCAGCTCTTTATCTTCCAAGCTTTCTCCTGTCCATGCTTTATACCGCTCGCGTAATTTGCTGAACGCATAATCCGATACGCTGTAGGTTGTACCCAACGCATCATAGGATGAATTCTTTCCACGCAGCACCAATCGCTTTAATTCTGTTGCGTCTGCTTTCACACTCTCATTCCCCAGACGGACATATGCTTCCATTACACCGTCTGCCAAATAATAATACGGAGTTTCCTCCCCCCTGCCGAATGTTTAGCAAAATTAATGTCTTATCATCTTCCGTTCTATAAAAACTAAGATGAAATTCCGGAATCGGGTCAAGGCGTGTCTTTATCTGCTCACTGATAATCTCTGCATCTTTCTCTGCATCCAAGAGCCCTCTTACTTCATTATCATTTGAGACGCCAAAAATCAAAGTTCCACCAATGCCATTTGCAAAAGCGCTGACACTTTTGCACCAACTTTTTGGTCTTTTCACTTCTAACGTAAGTTTTTTATCATAATCCGTTGTCTCACCAATAATATCTTTTAAATTCATCCTGCCCATCTCCATTATATATTCACCACACACAATTTTCTGACATTAAATGATTTGGTGTTAGTCAGTAAGTGGGTTGGTGGCACGATTTCAGGCTTGCCAGCACCTTAAAATATGCAGTTTGCAAATGGGAAAAGTGGCTTACCAACCCATATGCTGACTAACACCAATGATTTATCTGCGTGTTCTAAATCCATATTCCTGCTTTAATCTCTCAAATATTTCAAAAGCAACCGGACATATTTCTATCGTATCTAATATACTCAGCAAACTTGACAATCTTTCAG
>ERZ779627.272-NODE-272-length-10844-cov-8.205765_pt1 | contig 10844 bp, 9 predicted proteins | sample MGYA00514191_ERZ779627 | MGnify/ENA primary metagenome ERZ779627 (study PRJEB29562, sample SAMEA4376705) | mouse gut metagenome | isolation source: Cecum | study: EMG produced TPA metagenomics assembly of the A DSS colitis mouse model was used to assess the... | reverse complement strand
ATTGACCGGGCCATCCTCGCCTCCACCACCGAGCGCGACTTTCTGCGGGTGATGGCTGGCAGTATCACCGCCGATATGAACCGGCTCTTTGCCGCCCAGGAGAAAGCGCAGAAATACTCTTTCTGATATTGTTATCCATGGCCAGACCCAGGACAGGGCGGCTTTTTTCATTCCTCAAGCAGCTTTGAAACGGGAACTTCGAGCGCATCCGCAATTCTGAACAGCGTCTTCATCGACACGCCAAAAGTCTGTGTCTTTGACGCTGCCTTGATGCTTTCCAATACATAAATTTATTGACACTCCTGATGTTCAACTATATAATGCAGATTTGTCCAGTCTTTTACTTGATTGGACACACACAATGTTATTGGCAAAGGGGTACTCTTTGCCAGAATAGGAGGAAAATATGAATAAGCAGGAATTGATCGAACGTATGGCGGGCAAGACCGGGATGGCAAAAAAGGACTGTGGTATTGCCTTGGATGGTATGCTGTCTGCAATCACAGAGGCTTTGCAAAAGGATGACAAAATAAAGCTGACTGGCTTTGGCACTTTTGAGGTGAAGCACCGGGCCGCCAGAACAGGCCGCAATCCGCAAACCAAGGAGACTGTGGAAATTCCGGCGCAGAGCGTTCCGGTGTTTAAGGCGGGAAAGGTCTTGAAAGAAAGCATTCTTGGTAGCAGCGAGAAAAGAGTATTGTCAAAAGCTGCGCTTTAGTATATAATTCCTCTGTGAATAGGTGACAGGAGAAGTGGTTATTGCAGGGGGGAAGTGATTACACTGGATGATACCAAGACCCGGATCATCGTTGCCGCAATCAAGGCTGTACGGCAGTATGGCCTGGAAGGGGTGCGCATCCAGAACGTCAGCGAGCTGGCGGGGATTTCATCAGGAGCGATTTACCGCCACTTTGACGGCAAGGATCAACTGCTGGTGGAGTGCTTCACTTATGTGGACAAGCAGGCGGCGGCAATCTTTGAACATTTGAAATTCAACCCGCTGCTTATGCTCACTGACCCTATGGGTGCGGTAAAGGCGCTGTGGGTGCCCTATTTTCGGTTTTGGACATCCCGCCCGGACGAAACAGTTTTTTATCACCGCTTTCGGGACAGTACGTTTTTCCCCCAGTATGACAAGAGCCGGGATGTGACCTATTTCAAGACGTTTATTGGAATGGTTGACGTTTTCAAAAAGGTATTTCCAAGCCTGGACAAAATCAATCAGGATTTATTGTGGCTCCACGTCCTCACATCCACTGTTATGTACGCAAAGTATGTGGTGGAAGGGACGCTTCCAGACAATCAGGAAACCGAGGACACTGTGTTTCAGTTGTTAACCACTGGACTGAGCGGCTATTTGAAACCGGAGAAGCCTAAAAAATCAAGACGAAAATGAAAATGTGCCGCTGGAGGCGGTTCATTTTTAGTAGTTTGATAATGAACGTTCACTATCATACCGGTTAAAGGCACGCTCGGTTCTCAAATTTTTTTGGCGCTAAGGGGGGTGAACATTCACTAACTTTGGAATAACCTTCTTTCTATTCGGAAAACTATCTGCATCGAATACAAAGGAGATTATTGCCATGTTCAGCCAGGAAGCAGCTTTCACAATTACCGCCGACCACATTTCCCAATATGCGGCGCACCTCCAGGAACAAGAGCGAGCCAAGAACACTGTAAAGAAATATGTTCATGACCTTAACGATTTCATGTTGTTTCTGAATGGGAAAGCCGTCACAAAGGTGGCCGTGATTGCGTGGAAAGAGCATCTGGCTGATACCTATACCCCAGCCACAGTCAATTCCATGCTGGCAGCGGTCAACAGTTTTTTCCAGTTCATGGACTGGCCGAAGCTGTCTGTCAGGCCGCTGAAAGTACAGCGTCCCCTTTTCTGTGATGAAAGCCGGGAAATGACCCGCGCTGAATATGTCCGTTTGGTGAACGCGGCCCAGCGGCAGGGAAATGAACGGCTGTCCCTGCTCCTTCAAACAATTTGCGCCACAGGCATCCGGGTATCAGAACTCCGATTTATCACCGTGGACGCTGTGACCCTGGGCCGTACAGTGGTCACGAACAAGGGAAAACGGCGAACTGTCTTTCTGCCTGGGAAGCTGTGCGGGCTGCTGAAAAAGTATCTGAAAAAACAAAAAATCACCGACGGATCGGTGTTTGTGACGCGGACGGGCAAACCCCTTGACCGCTCCAATATCTGGCGGGATATGAAGGCTCTGTGTGAAAGCGCCGGGGTTGAGCCAGACAAGGTGTTCCCCCACAACCTGCGGCATCTGTTCGCCCGGACGTATTACTCGCTGGAAAAGGATTTGTCCCGGCTGGCGGATATTCTGGGCCATTCCAATGTCAGCACCACCCGCATTTATACCGCAGAGAGCGGTTTTGTTCACGCCCGACAGATGGAGCGGCTGGGTCTGATCCTTACAACATAATTTTTGTTATGTTGTTGTTTAGACCGCAACAGGTCAATATACATATCGCATTATACAGGAAAAACGGCTTTCTGACAAGTCCTTTTACAACTTAGGCATGAAGAAACTGACGGGATGCTCTCTATATTTATCTCGCCTGTCTTTTCTTGCACTTTTTTCAGATTCTCTGCGTCCTTACAGTGAAATTGGGGCGGTTGGGCTTCACTCTAATACAACATAACAAAAATTAAGTTGTTAATAGGCAGCTTGAGTTAAATATAGTGAGGGATATGAGTATGGAAAAAATATTGATCGTGGACGACAGCATTGTGCAGGCAGCACAGCTAAAGTCAATTATAGAAGATGAGTATGATATTACCGTCGCACAAACTGCGGAGGACGGGCTGCGTTTAGTGAGCGAGGGGGATTTTTCCCTCATTCTGCTGGATGTCGTGATGCCTGGAATGGACGGTTTTACGCTGCTGAAAATGTTGCAGGAGCAAATCGTGACTCAAAGCATCCCGGTCATCTTGATTACCAGCCTTGCAGATGTGACGAATGAGCAGCGTGGACTTGTTTTAGGAGCCGTGGATTATATTACAAAGCCATACATTCCCCTGATCGTTAAGGCAAGGGTCAACACACATATCAAACTCTACAAATATCGCAGACAGATTGAGCAGCAATCCATGACCGACCAACTGACAGGAATTGCCAACCGGCGTCGGTATGAACAATACAGCGCGACAAAATGGAGAGAAGCGATCCGCCTGCACGTTCCGTTCTCCATCTGTATGTTTGATATTGACCGCTTCAAAGTGTATAACGATACCTTTGGCCATCCTGCCGGAGATAAGGTGATCGCTTCCGTTGCTCAGACAGCGGCGTCCTATTTGAAACGCAGTACGGATTTTCTTGCCCGCTATGGCGGCGAGGAATTTGTGGCATTGTCCCTGGGCGACAGTTCGCAGCAGATTTTTGAACACTTGAAGAAAATCCGACAGGCAGTAGAAAACCTGCACATCCCCCATGATCCGTCTGTGGCTGAATGGGTCACGGTCAGTGTCGGAGGGGTCACGATTGTTCCTGATTCGGAAAGCACCTATGATTTTTACTTAAAAATCGCGGACACCATGCTGTACGATGCAAAGAAAAACGGCCGGAACCGGGTCGTTTGGGCCGATGAAAGGCTGAAACAGTTGTGGGAAAAAAGGTAGTCTGACTGACATCAAAATATCAATTCATATGGGAGGTATATTGTGAGCTTATTGGAGCTTTTCAGAAAAAGGGCAAAAGAACGGCCACCTCAAGAGGATAAAGATACAAATGGCACAGAAGAACTCGATATTTATTCGGGTATGCGGGTGGAAGTAACAACCGCCGCAGGACAGATACTCTTTGTGGCAAAGCTGATGGGCCTGCATGGGGACAAGGCGGAGCTGCACCAATATTCGGAGGCCGCGATTGTCAAGGATGTTGAAACCATCCATGCCAGGATCAGAGGATATAGCGACTATGAGCGCAAAGCGGTCTATATGGAGGGCATAATTACACCCGGCCCCAAGCATATATGGCAAGTGGAGGAGCTGACCATCGTCCGCGTGGGAAATGACCGTGCCTTTTTCCGCCTGACCACAAACCTTGACGCCACCGCCACCATGTTCAGCGGATTGGCAATGGGAGAAAAGCCCTGCAAGCTGCTGAACATCAGTGTGGGCGGGGCCAGCGTCAGCTCGGAGTACAGATACCACGAGGGAGACAAATTTCTGCTGAAGGTCAGGCTGTTGGAGGACAGGCCGGAATCGGCCATGTTCAGCCAAATCGTGCGCGTTGTAGAAAAGGACGAGGGAAAATTCGAGTACGGGTGCCGATTTTTGGAATTGACCGAAGTCGATCAGGAACAAATAACACGGAATATTTTTGCAGCCCAGCGCCAAAAAAGGGGACGTTCCTAAACATTCGTGAAAACATAAAGGAGAGTAGAAAATGAGTATGTTCTATCGCCATAATCGCGGCGGCAAGCGGCTCCAAAGAAAACCAAAGTCTGAAAACAATTCAGGAGCACGGCTTGCCGCGCTCCTTTTGTGCTTGTCCATGCTGATGGGCTTCCTCCCCGCACTGGCATCTGCGGCAGACGATGAGGAAAAACTTTCCAGCATTGTGACGTTTGAAAGCATTTCCCTTCACTACGCTGGTGCTGGCGGTCAGCCGGAGGGGACGGCTATTCAAGATGGCACTCTGCTTGAAAAAGATAAACAGTTGGTATTGCGCTATACATACAATATCACGCCCGAACAATGTGCCAAAATTGCCGCAGGAACGAACTACTACCTGGAAGTTTCGCCGCATTTGGTTCTGCCTAATTTGAGGGATGGATCAGAAGTGACCATTGAAACAGAGAATGGCACAGTACCGTTTGGAAAAATCTATTCAGACGGCAGTAGGGCCTGGGTTACATTTTACGCAAAATCAGACAGCCCTGATACAGTTTTGTCAGAGTATGGTGAACTCAACAACGCTTTTTTCTATTTGAATTGCAACCGGGCAGATCAAGTTCCTACGGGAGAAAGTCCCATAGAGGGGAACAGCAACCTCTATGCGATGAAATTTGAAAATAGCAAGCAAATCACTTTCGGCTATGCGGAAAATGAGCCGGTGACGGCAAAAGCGCAGATTAACAAAGGCGGCGCGTTGCAGGATAAGACAATTACCTGGACAATCAACTATACCCCGTGGCAGAACCCTGCCGGGGACGATGGTGTTGACCTGGACACCCCCTTTGAGCTGCGGGACACCATTGATACCTCTTTGCACAGCTATGTACCCAACAGCGTGACAATCGGCGGATCGCCCGTGTCTGCCTATACTTCCCGCGATGAAATCCAGGGCAATGAGGACGCATATGTGATTGTGGAAACGCCAGAGAACGGCATCAACACTGTTTTGACCTTTGGCGGCACAAAATTCAACGCAGGAGAAGCAACCCAGGGGAACCCGGCAACGCCGCTGACGATTGCCTATCAGACCTCTATCAACGATGATCTTCTCCTGCCAGGAGGCACAGGCGGTAAGAAAGTAACAAACGCCGCCGACTTGTTTGCCGGTGAAAATGACGTGTTCAATAGTTTGAATATCACCAGCAGTAGCACCGTTCCCATTCCTCAACCCACATGGGTGACAAAGGAGGGACACACGACCCGTGATCCCGGTAATGGCTCCACTACTGATTGGACGGTCACATTCCAGCCGAATGGCTTTACATTCACCGAGGACAACGGCCTGACCCTCCATGACCAGCTTCCCGAAGGGAGCGAGCCGGTAAGGGGTTCGCTGAAAGTAAATGGAACACAGACGAGCGTCACAGTTGGTGCCGACAACAGCTTCACGGTCTCTCCAATCGTGCCGGATGGGAATGCTGCTGTTAAAATTACCTATCAGACCCATGTGCCAGAAGATATGTACGACAGCGGAACAAGTCTGGGCAGTAATATCGCATGGTTTACGTTCCGGTATGGCGGTCAGGAATATACAACACCCCAGGCTAAAAAAGATATTGGCAGCGGGGACGGCAGCGGAACTCCCGGCACGGCCACGCTGGTAAAGACAAATAAGGGCTATAACGCGGCAACCCGGACGATTGAATGGACGGTGACGATCAATCCTCACAAGGCCAATCTCAAAAGCGGCACTTTTACCGATGATTTGGGGGCCGTTGGCCCTCGGTGTGCTGCTGGGCATACAAGCGGGCTGGAATTGATGGACAGTATAGATGATATTACCATCAAAATCGACGGCAATGCCCCCACAGACGATGAAAAAGCGCTTATAGCTTTACAATATAGCCAGCAGGAACTTACTATCGAAGTTGGCGAAATCGGCGCAAAAACTATCACACTCACCTATACCACAAAGGTATGCGATCCCTGTATATTTGCGAATAACACAGCAAGAACAGCGTTCAAAAACACCATATCGACAAGTGATATGCTAATCGGAAGTCAGGCCACTACGGGCCGCACCGCCAGCGCCGACAGTACGGCCAATGTCAGCGCCACAGTCTTGACCAAAAAAGCGCCGGTCTATGATTACGCCAGCGGCACCATGAAATGGACGGTAGAAGTGGACGCGGCAGGACTGTCTATGGCCGATGTGGTCTTAACGGATGATTTGCCTGCGGGACTGACTTATGTGGAGGACTCCCTCGCAACCGCCCCAGCAATTACGGGCGCATCAGCGAGTGCGATAGGTCAAACGCTGACCATCAATTTGGGTACGGTTACAGCAAAAACTACAATCACGTTTGACACGAAAGTTGACCCGGAAACTTTAGGCTTTAGTGGAGATAAGCCGGTTACAGTGGCAAACACCATTCACATGAACGGCAAAGCGGACGGAGTTGAGTTTGCCGAAGTTTCCCACAGCGTCCAGCAGAACTTCTCCAATCACGGCCTCGTCAAGAGCAGCACAGTAAATAACCAGCAGGAATTTATTCAATATGAAGTGCTGATCAACCCCTTTGGCCTTGCACTCCCGGAAAGCCCCTCCCTTGAGGACACGTTGGACAAACGGCTCCAACTGGACACTGATACGTTGCTTTTCTACAAAGCGGCCCTGACTGGAACAACGGCGTCAAATAAAGATCAGAAACCCGGATATGCGAAAGCTGGAACCGGTGAACCGTTGAAAGTCGCCAGCTTTGACCCGAACACAAACAGATTTACCGTACAACTTCCGATTGATGCCGATAGCCGGGATGCTTATGTTCTGACCTATACGGCGGATATTATTGACCATCAGGCGGGCGGTTACAGTAACAGCGTCCGTTTTGATGGCGGCTCTGTTCTGCTGGGCGGCAACAAAAACAACAGCGCCGCCGTTAGCGGCGGCGGTGGCGGTGGCGGCGGTGGCGTCGCCGCGCGGAAAGCTGTCATTACCATTGCCAAGGCGGATAGTGAAAATCAAACGCCCCTTGAAGGAGTGTCCTTTACTTTGTATCAATGGGACAGCGACAGTAATACGCGGGGCCTGCCCTTCGCCCAAGGAAAAACTGACGCCCAAGGAAAGCTGTCGTTCAAGGTAAAGCCCAATGCGGTCTATGAATTGGTGGAAACCGAAAGTGTTCCCGGTTATGGGAGTGCCTTTGGCTGGAACGACCTCCCCGATGGCGTGACCGCAACAGACGCGGGCCTTTTGGTCACAGCGGGAGCGGCAAAATCGGAGCTGACACTGAAATTGACCAATGAGGCCCATACAACCGACCTTGTGTTCCGGCTGGTCAATGAATCCGGCATCCCGATGACGGGTGAAAAAGTGCAGATATTTACGTCCGATCCCACAGGGAAACCTGATTTGGCTCCTGTCAAGGAAGTAACCGTTTCCTCTGATGGAACAGTTAAATTTTCAGGAATACGCCGCGGAGCAGCATACTATGTCCGGCGGCCTGATGGTGGAGTAATGCCTGTAAACGTGCCCGCCCAGGTTAATGACGAACCAACGGTGACTTTGCCGGATGGTACATCGGCAACACTTACGGCAAATTATCAGGTTACAGACACCTCAACAACAGATCAGTGGACATTGACCGTCAATAAAGTAATCAGCGGCGGCACAACCCCTCTGCCTGGGGCGACCATTGGGCTTTATGCGGACGCAGCTTGCCAGACCTTGATTAAAACGGGCGTGAGTGACCAGGACGGAACCGTTATTTTTTCGGGGCTGATAAAAGGTCAAAGCTACTGGCTGAAAGAAACCGCAGCGCCTACCGGCTATAAACTGGACACTACGACATACGAAGGTAACGAAACAAATTCCACAGTAACGATTGCGAATACTCCCAACAATTCCGGCAACACTGGTACCCCCGGCACTCCCGGCACCCCTGGCACTCCCGGCGAACCGGGCACCCCCGGCGAACCCGGTACTCCCAGTGAACCCGGCACTCCAAATGAACCAAGCACCCCTGTGAACCCCGGAAATGGAGGCAGCAATAATTCCACCAATAACCCCAATATTCCGCAAACGGGAGATTATACGCAACTTTTAATTGTGGTCACATTGGTATCAGGAATTTTACTGGCAGTCATGACAATATATCGGAGACTTATGGTAAAACGGCGTGGACAGAAGTAAGATATTTCGCTTTTTCTATTGTTTCATCCTGATCGTCTTTATAGCTTCCAGCATAATCCTGGCTGTTCGATTGGTGGAACTTCAGCACGGAAAAGAGTTTTATGAGCAAATTGGAGGAACGGGGGACGCCATATCCCCCGTTCCTATCAGCCCGGAATCATCAATGTCCGTCAAATACGCAGAAGCAGACAAACAGGAACATGAAACCGCAACAACAGAATTGCCGGAACTTTCAATGCGTCTTTTAGAATTTGCTGACGATTACCCCGGCGCTGTTGTGTGGCTTCAAATCCCGGATACCTCTGTGGATTATCCCGTAATGCTTGGCGCAGATAATCAGTTTTACTTGAACCATCTGCCTGACGGGAGCAAAAATGCCCTTGGCAGTCTGTTTCTTGATTATCGCACGAACGAGGACAGTAATCACCTGATTATTTATGGCCATAACGGATCGGGCGGAAAAATGTTCGGCCTGCTGAAACGGTATGAAGCACAGGACTATTGGGGGGAGCATCCGGCACTGACCGTAGCCACGTCAGACTCCGTATATATCTGTCCGATTTTTTCGGTGCGGAGGGTGGAAGCGGACAGTGACGCTTACAGGCTGGAGTTTGAGGACAATGATGACCTGATATGCTACATGAATTGGGCCGCGTCAGAATCGCTATATCAGATTGATATTGATTTTGCGGATGCGGCAAAGGTGATCACTTTATCCACTTGTACTGGCTGGCACAATCAGCGATTTATCGTGCAGGCGGTATTGCAAGAAGGACAAGAGATACTGCCGTAAAATTTGAAAAGCTATATATAGTAAACGACCATCAATTATATACATATATAACCCCCAACTTCGTTTTTGTATTTGGATACTTGCTATATTAAGGCGTCAAGGGAGCTGCGACCGCCCCCTTGACGCCTTTATTTTTTATAATTTTGGCAGGTGATAGCCGATGGTTTGGCCTTTTGCGCCGCCAGACGACGGGTCTGTTTGGCAGCACGGACAAGCCCCTCCCTTATTTTTTTCGCAAAAAGCGCGGATGACCGCAAGGTTGTCCGCGCCTCTTTTTTCCATCGACAGCCTTTTACAAAGTCCCCTATCAAATCATAGGGAATTTTGTAAAGAGCTGTCGGAACGTGTCTATGAAATTTTCCTGAAATGTCCCGTGCCCGAACGGAATCGAAAAATTCTACATTTTGACGGAAAATGGCCCCGGTGCCGTGGCCCGCCCTCCAATCTGAATTTCAAAAATTCAGATTGGAGGTAGCAAACCTTGAAAAACTATCGCAAAAGCGATTATGCCCTGAACAAGTTCAGCGAGGGCATTGTATATCAATTTTCCGACCGAACCCTGGAAATCTCTTTGGAGGACTTTATGCGGGACAACCCCGGCAAGACAGAAGCGGATTTTATGGCCCTGAAAGCTGTGTCTGACGAGATTTATTTGGAGCAGGCCCGTCTTGAAACAGCCCAGGGGAATAAAACGTTTTCCATGACCGGGCTGGAGGACGCCATAGCGCATCCCGCCCCATCCCTGGACGACAGCTTCATTATGTCCGATGACCGCCGCCGTGTCAAGCTGGCGGTGGACAAGCTGTTCAGGTGCGGCAGGCTGACGGTAAAGCAGAAAGAACGCTTTGTCCGGCACTTCTTTGCCGGGGTGTCCCTGCGGAAGATCGCCAGTGACGAGGGGGTGCATTTCACATCGGTGGACGAGAGCATCCGCCGAGCGGTGGACAAGCTCCGTACATACTTCAACGAGGTCAAATAACTTCATGGGAGGGCTGTCAGCGTTGACGGCCCTCCTGTTTTACACTCTGAAAAAATATTTTGAGATTTTTTTCATTTTCAACCCCTACACCCCCCTCTTTTAAGTGCATTAGGTGAAAGGCGATGGAAAGCCCTTCACCTGTTCCTCGTTTGTGCGGCGAATGGGTTTGACCTTTGACAACTTCATACCCATTCATCAAGCACATTCCTATTGCCGCAAGCCACTTTTGCCGCCGCGCCAGGATGTGCCGGACACCGACAGCGGGATGCCACACTATCATTTCGTCTACGGTCTGCCGTCCGGCATGGAGCGAGTACCAGCGGCCATGAAATACCGGGCGGCTCCCGGTACGGCCACGACCGGCAATAGGGACAATGATACTCCTGTTCAGTCACAGTCCGAGCGTGATAGCGTTTTCCAGCGTGAAGCCGTCGCAGGCAATGAGAACAGCCGACAGAGAACCTGCCGGGGGTGAAATTCCCGTGGAGCTGGTTGCCGCCAGCCGTTTGATGACTTCCCA
>ERZ779627.268-NODE-268-length-11034-cov-5.220148_pt1 | contig 11034 bp, 10 predicted proteins | sample MGYA00514191_ERZ779627 | MGnify/ENA primary metagenome ERZ779627 (study PRJEB29562, sample SAMEA4376705) | mouse gut metagenome | isolation source: Cecum | study: EMG produced TPA metagenomics assembly of the A DSS colitis mouse model was used to assess the... | reverse complement strand
CCGGCGACTACGCGCGATTTAATTGCTATTTATAGGGGAATGTTGTATAATAACGACGTAAACTTATTTTCAAGGAGAAGTACATAACATGGCAAAAATGAAAGTTGTTTTGGCTTACTCGGGCGGTTTGGACACGACCATTATCATCCCGTGGCTCAAAGAGAACTACGACTGCGAAGTAATAGCCGTCGCCGCCGACGTCGGACAGGGCGAAGAACTCGCGCCGTTGCACGAAAAAGCCAAGAAAAGCGGTGCGGAAAAGCTCTATATCGAGGACTTGACCGAAGAATTCGTCACCGATTGCATTTTCCCCACCATCAAGGCTAACGCCGTTTACGAGGGCAAATATCTTTTGGGAACGTCGTTCGCGCGGCCCGTCATTGCCAAGCGCTTGGTAGAGATAGCAAAAAAAGAAAAAGCCGACGCTATCTGTCACGGATGCACCGGCAAAGGCAACGATCAGGTGCGCTTCGAGCTTTCAATCAAGGCGCTCGCGCCCGACATGAAGATAATCGCGCCGTGGCGCATTTGGGATATCAAATCGCGCGACGAGGAGATCGATTACGCGGTTGCGCACGGGCTTGACGTGCCCGTCACGAAAAAGCACAACTATTCTATGGACCGCAATCTTTGGCATCTCTCGCACGAAGGCAGAGATCTCGAAGATCCCGCCAACGAACCCAAAGACGAGATGTTGCTCATAAGCAAGCCCGTCAAAGACACGCCGAACGAACCCGAATACGTTTCTATCGATTGGGTCAAGGGCGTGCCCGTTGCGGTCAACGGCAAAAAACTCGCGCCCGTTGCGCTTATCGAAACGCTTAACGAGATCGGCTCCAAGCACGGCGTCGGCGTGGACGACATGGTGGAAAACAGGCTTGTCGGCATGAAATCGCGCGGCGTTTACGAAAACCCCGCAGGCTCAATCCTCTACGCGGCGCACAAAAACCTCGAGGAGATCACGCTCGACCGCGACACCGCGCATTTCAAAGAACACGTCGCGCTCAAGTTCGCAGAACTCGTTTACGACGGCAAGTGGTATACCCCGCTCCGCGAAGCTATGTCCGCGTTTGTAGACAGCACTCAGGAATACGTTACGGGAACTACCAAACTCAAACTGTTCAAAGGCAAGATCACGCCCGCAGGCATGACGTCGCCGTATTCGCTTTACGACGAGGATATCGCAACGTTCGGCGCGGACGAAGTCTACGACCAAAAGGATTCGGCGGGCTTTATCAATCTGTTCGGGCTTCCGCTCAAAGTGCGCGCCAAAATGTTGGAAAAAAGCAAAAAGTAATTGAGCGTTTGCAAAGCGTCGCTTTTCCATACCGTCTTATACACGGGCGCGGATAAACCTATCGAGCCGCGCCCGACTTTGCTCGTAAATGCCGCGCGGCGAACTGCGCTTTTAAACTTAGTATCTTTAATTATTCAAAGCAGGGGCTTATGAAACTTTGGTCAGGCAGATTCACAACCGAACTTAACTCGTTAGCGGAAGAATTCAACGATTCGCTCCCTTTCGACCGCGCCATGTACCGTCAAGACATAACGGGCTCGGTGGCGCATTGTAAAATGCTCGGCAAGTGCAACATCATCGACGGCGGCGAGTGCGACGCTATCTGCGCCGCGCTGCTCGGCATCCTCGCCGATATCGACGACGGAAAACTCGAAGTCGTCGGCGCGGAGGACATACACTCATTTGTAGAAAACGAGCTTGTGCGCCGCGTCGGCGACGTCGGGAAAAAACTGCACACCGCGCGCAGCCGCAACGACCAAGTTGCGACGGACGTGCGACTGTATCTGCGCGATTGCATAGATAAAACTACGGGGTTGCTGAAATCGCTCGTTACCGCACTTATCGAAAAAGCGGACGAGGAAAAGCATACGGCTATGCCCGCATATACGCACATGCAAAAAGCGCAGCCCACGACGCTCGGGCATTATCTCTGCGCTTACGCCAATATGTTTTTGCGCGACGCGCAAAGGCTCAAGGACTGCCGTAAACGCGTAAACGTTTTGCCGCTCGGAAGCGGGGCGTGCGCGTCGACAACTTTTCCCATCGACCGCGAATATACCGCAAAGCTTTTGGGATTCGACGGCATTGTTCAAAACTCGCTCGACGGAGTGAGCGACCGCGATTTCGCTATAGAATATTTGTCGTGCGCGACGCAGATTATGCTGCACTTGTCGCGCATGAACGAGGAATTCGTATACTGGTCGGGCGAAGAATTCGGGTTTATTTCCCTGCCCGACGAGTACAGCACAGGCTCGTCTATAATGCCGCAAAAGAAAAATCCCGACGTGAACGAGTTGTTACGCGGGAAATGCGGACGTGTCGTAGGCGACCTGACCGCGATGATAACTATCATGAAAGGGCTGCCGCTCGCCTACAACAAGGATATGCAGGAAGATAAAGAACCGCTGTTCGACGCGGATAAAACGCTGGAACTATCTTTGCGCGTGTTTATCGGATTTATGCAAAAGGTCCGATTCGACCGCGAGCGCATGTCGCGCGCCGCCGTCGGCGGATTTTCTTGCGCGACGGAATGCGCCGATTATCTCGCAAGCAAGGGCTTGCCGTTCCGTTCCGCGCACGAGATCACGGGCAAGATCGTTCTTTATTGTATAGAACAAGGCAAAACTCTGCAAAATATGACCGTCGAAGAATACAGGCAATTCAGTCCGCTGTTCGACGAGGGCATATTGACCGCAGTCTTGCCTCAAAGCGCGATCGCTCGGCGCAAAGTCGCCGGCGGTTGTGCGCCTGCGGAAATAGACAGACAGCTCCGAGAGCTCGAATCGGCTGTCGAAAAGCTGTAGTCGACCGACAGTGCGACAAACGATAAAATACTTTAAAGGCGCTCGATATCGGGCGCTTTTTCATTGAACTTTGCGCCGCGTCACGCATATTTTTCGCGTTGAAGCGCTATGTAATTTGACACCATAGCTACGATCTCTTTATTTCCTGTATCGGTAAAATCCATGCCGAAAAGCTTACCTACCGCCGAGCTTGCGTTCGAGCTTTCGAACAGTCTGCGCAAATTCTTTTCGACCGAACTCGTTGTGCAGTTGCAATGCGACGCGACGCGGCGATATATGCTTTCTATAGTTGCAGTGCGGTCGTCCGAATACAATTCCACGCACATACAAAACTGTCCGAAACCTTTGAGCGAAGTACGAAACCCCGTACGAACAAGAGTTCCTACTATAAAATCATGCCTTTGCATATTGCCTCCTGCGTTATCCAAAATGCGTTACTTCGGATATCCGCGTCGAATATACGCGTTTCCAAAGAGAAGTAACCCCATTAAACCGCATAATTCGGCAAAAGTCAAGGCTAATCCCGTGAGAATTTTGTAGCATATTGTATATCTTTATGTACCGCAATATGCTGTTGTCCGCGCGCGCTCGGCACCGTAATATATTGTGGTCGACAATTTTTGAGCAATAGAAAAGCGGCGTCCGGATTTCGAGACGCCGCGAAAATAAATTTAATCTGCGAACGCTGTCGCAGTAAATTTCTTTTGCTTGGAGTAAGAACATTTAGCCGTTACGCACTGCGCGCATGACTATCTGAAGCGTTTACGAGCTGCTTCCTTCTTCTTTTTACGCTTGACGGAGGGCTTTTCGTAGTACTCCTTTTTGCGCATATCGCCCAAAATATTATCCTTTTGACATTTGCGCTTAAAACGTTTGAGCGCGCTGTCGAGCGATTCGTTTTCGCCTACGCGGATTACTGCCATTGTTCACACCTCCTTTGTTCCGAGAACTCCGAATCAACCTTGATATTCTATAACATTTTTATTGTGTTGTCAAGTTTTTTTGGGCAGTTCTTTGATTTTTGTTTTACTTACTCGCAACCTTCCGCAAGACCGTCATTTTAGTATCACGTCCACCGCGAATTCGACTTTCATGTTTTGCGGCGCGTACAATTCCTCGAAAAAATCGGGTTCGTAGCGATAGAACTGTCTGCCGATAAACAGCGGATCGCAGTTCACGGCGTACGAATCGTTATAGGCGGATTCTATCTCGCTCTTTATCTTTTCGGTGAACCCGCGTCGCACGGCGCGGTCTGCGGCAAAGTTGTTTTCCGCATCGAGCTCGTTGAATTTATCGCCGTTCGGCTGTATAAACGCCTTTATCTTGACTGTGGCTTTGGACCTTGCCGCGTCCACGTTCACATACGCATATTTGCGGATCAGTCTTCCCGATACGTTTTCAACTGTTTTGCCGTCGTACTCGACGTCGGCGGTGACTACACCCTTCTCGATAGGCGCGCTCACCCACGCCACGCCGCGCGCCGACGGGCGGTCGAGTATGCCTGCGCGTCCGCTGCGGTTGTATAGCACAAGCTTTTCCACATTCATGCCCGACGACGGCTTTTTATCGCCGCCTTGAGCCGCGCCGTCCTTACCGCCGCTTTGTTCTTCGCCGCCGCCCGAGCCTCCGCCCGACTCTCCGCCCGAACTATCCTGCTCGGGTTCGAGCATTTCCACGAGCGGAATGTACGCGCTTTCGGACGCGCTGCCGAGATCGGACAGAAATCCCAACAACGTATTGGTAGCTATATGCGCTTTCTGCGCGCCGTACGCTATAAAATCCGCGTCGGTCGCGCCTGTCTTTTTCATAAACGACGTCAGGTCGCCTACAAGCTCGCTCGCCTTGTCTTTCGCCGCAGAAAGATACACGTCGGCGGTTACGTCGGTAGCGGTCATGAGCGTCCCCAACAGTTCGGGAGAAGTGCTTTTGCCGACTATGACCATAGAACAGTGTCCGAGTTCCGCACGGCGTCCGAGCGCGGTACTCAATGCGTCTACGGCTTCGGTGAGCGTTTTGCCTTCCACCGTAACGGTATCCTTGCTCGTAGAGCCTTGCGTTTCGGTCGGCATAACGTACTGCGCGGTCAAACTGACGGTATCGCCGCCGTCGATACCCAATATTTCGACGATGACGCGGCTGTTGACTTCCTTACTGCGCGAAACGGTCGACGGCATAAACGCGACAAGGAACGCGAAAGCAAATATGAGTAATTTATAAATGAGCAGTTTCTTTTCGGTTTTCATTTTTCACCGCCGCCATATTGTTTTCGTCTGTCGACGGCCGCGCATGCAAGAGCCGTAATCGGGATCGCCAATGCAAGCGTAGTAGTTATCACCGCCGCCGGCGCGGACGTTACTATAAGAGAAAATACAGTCGGGTCGATAAACGCGAATATCTGCAATACATACACGCATACCGTTACGCTCAACGCTATAGCGAAATGCGCGTTCTTGCCTACGACGAACGCTATGCATCGGCACGTCGCATAGAAAAACAACGCCGCTTCTACAAACACGGATACGCTCCACAGTATCGACGAAAACATGTCTATCCTGCCGTAAACATTGCCTATGGAGTATTGCAATATGCTCGAAAGATTGGTTGTGGTGTCGACAAGCACGGACACGTTGCCGAACGCCGCGCTCATCACCAGCGCGAAAAACACGGCTACGGCGCTGCCTATAACGCCCGCGCCCGCCGCAAAAAAGCCCGTTTTCTTTTTGAGCTTGGTTCTGCCTATAAACAGTATCAACGGCGTAAAATCCCCCAGCCATGCGGCATGGCGGAACATGCCGTCGCGGAACGTTTCGGGCGCGCGCATTGCGGGGAAAATATTGGCAAGATCGAACCCCGTGATAACGACTATCGCCGTCAATATCGCAAGGCACAGTACGACGATAGGCACTACAAGCTCGTTCAGCCGACAAAGCGCGCGCAGCGTGTGATTGCCCACCGCCGCAAAAAACACCAACAGCACGACGATCATCAGCGACGTGTCGAAATCGGTAAAAACGTTGTTGCCGTAAAACGCGAGTATCTCGGACACGGCGATATTCAGTTTGAAAAATAAAAACAGCGCAATAATGCCTACCGCGACGCGCGCGCCTATCTTGCCTATCACAGAACTCAGCAGCGTGAAAAAATCGGTCGACTTGTTTAGATACATAGCGCCGAGCATGACGCCGAGCGCCGCAAGATCGATCCCGCTTCCGATCGACATCGCTATATAAGCGTCCCTGCCCGTTGCCTGTATCAAGAATATAGGCAACAAAAACATCTTGGTCGCAAGTGCGAGTATAAATATTATAGCTACGAACTGCTTGCCCGTCGCTTGTTTTTCGGTAGTTCCGCCGCTCGCCTGCGCGTCGCCGCGCTGTGTATCGGCAAAGCCGCCGCCCGTATTTTCGATACTGTTTTGCGCTTTCATATGTAAACGAGTCGCCGCAATGTGTCGCGGCGCTCGGGGCGTTTAAGCCTGACGCGTTTCGTTGATATTGGGGATACTGCGCGGACGCTTTTTCATTTTAGGCAACGGCGCGCGTTCTATCGCGTCTTTGAAATCGGAATACACGAGCGGCGCGAGCGGCGCAAGATACGGCGTGTCGTACGCATTGATCGAGCAAACATAGTGCAACGTAAACAGCACTGCGAGTATCAGTCCGAACAATCCGCAAAGTCCGCCTATAAGAGTATACGCAAGCCGCAACACGCTCATCGGCCCGATGATGTTGGGCACGGTAAACAGCGCTATCGAACTCAACGCCGTTATCATGACCGCAGGCGAGCTTATGATCCCGGCGTTGACCGCCGTTTCACCCAAAACGAGCGCGCCTACTATGCTCATAGCCATACCTACCGCGCGCGGCATGCGAACGCTCGCTTCGCGTATTATCTCGAACAGCAACAGCACGAACAACGTCTCCGCGAGCGGCGAAAGCGGCAAGCCTTTGATCGCCGTCATCAACGTTATCATGAACCGCACGGGAATAAGCGTGTAATGAAAATTCTGTAACGCGACGTACAGCGCAGGCAACAGCGTCGCAAGCAATATTCCGAGATAACGCAACATTCGCACAAACGTGCTGTACGTCGATCGCTGGTAGTAATCCTCGCCCGATTGAAACTCCTCGACGAGTATAAACGGCACGGTCACAGCCATAGGCGATCCGTCGACCAACAATGCGATGCGCCCCTCGAGCATCTTTGCCGCCACTACGTCCGGCTTTTCGCTCAAACCCGTTTGCGTGAACAGCGAATACGGTTTTTCTTCGATATACGGAACAAGATAATGACTGTCCACTATGCCGTCGAGATCGATTTTCTTGAGGCGCGCTTTTATGCGTTTCACCACATGCGGCGCGGCGACCGATTTTAAATAGCACACCGCGACGTTTGTAGCGGTCCGCCTGCCTATTTTCATGCGTTCGATCGCAAGATCGGGCGTTTTAAGCCGACGCTCGAGCATAGACAGATTTGTCTTTAGGTCTTCGATAAACCCTTCGCGCGGGCCGCGCATAACAGTTTCCGTAGGCGGCTCCGTTACGCCGCGCGTGGTGTAAGACCTCGCGTTGATCGCGGCGTAGCGCGAGTCGTTTTCGATGCACAAAAGAATATCGCCGTTGAGCAATCTGTTCAAACAGTCGTTTACGTCGTCGGATACGGTAATATCGTATTCGAAAATAGCGTACCGCTCGAAGTCTTCGAGCGTATCGAGCTTTTCCGCGCAGTTTTCGAGCGCAAAGATCACGGCGCGCACCGTTTCGGCGGATGACAGGTCGGGATTTACAAGCACTGCGCCCGATACTTTTCCGCATTTGAATTCGTGCGTTACGATATTTTCAGGCGTTGCGAATTCGCCCGTTATGCGCTCGACGTTTTCCATACGGATATTGTGCGAAATGTCGGATACAAATATACCCGCAACAAAAAGCGGCGAACGTTATGCCCGCCGCGTAAGTTTATGTTCTCGTCGCACCGATCATTACCTCATAGACTGTATGGCTTTGCCTATGCCGAGTATCGCGAATTCGTCGTTCGGTCTGCCTACGATCTGTATGCCTACGGGCAATCCGTCCGATTCGCCGAACGGCACGCTTACTGCGGGCAATCCCGCGAGACTGACTGGCGCGGCGTACATATCGTTGTAATGCGCAACGCTCGGCGCGATTTTTTCGCCGACGACATGCGCGGTATTGGGTGCGGTAGGACAAATAACTGCGTCGCAATTTTCGAGTGCGGCAACGTACTCGGACGCGATAACGGTGCGCGTTTTTATCGCTTTAGCGTACAGCTCGTCGTAACGCGCGCCGCTCGAAACGTATATGCCCGTAATGATGCGCCGCTTGACCTCGCCGCCTAACGCGCGTTTTTGCTCGTCCGATCTAACGTACTTATCGAGATAGTACGAAGCCTCCGCCGACGAAAGTATATGATACGTCGATATAGCCGCCGCAAACGACGGCAGCACTACGCGCACGGTTTTTGCACCGACCGACTCAAGCGCTTTTCGTGCGGAGTAAAACGCTTGCGCTACCCCGCTTTCCAATCGGTCGTCGCACAGCAAATCGACGATGCCTATCGTTTTACCGCGCATATCGCCGTCGAGCGTTATCCCCGACCCGCTCCCGCGTTTCGATATGCTCCCGAACATCAACGCCGCATCGTCGCAATCGCGCGTTAGCGTGCCTATACAGTCGAGCGACGGCGCAAGCCCTATCATCCCCGTTCGGTCTACGACGCCGTGCGTAGGCTTAAGTCCGACGACGCCGCAATACGCCGCAGGTTGGCGTATCGAGCCGCCCGTGTCGCTGCCGATCGCGCCGTACGCCTGTCTTGCCGCAACGCAGTTCGCAGACCCGCCCGAACTCCCGCCCGTTACGCGAGTATCGTCGATAGCGTTCAATGTAGCGCCGAACGCGGAATTCTCGTTGGTACTGCCCATTGCGAACTCGTCCATATTGGTCTTGCCGATGATTATCGCGCCCGCAGATTTAAGCTTGCGTACGACCTCCGCGTCGGCGTCGGCGACACGATCGGACAGCGCGGCTGACGCGCATGTAGTGCGCGATCCGCGCACGTCGATATTATCCTTGACGGCTATCGGCACGCCGCAAAGCGGACCGACAGGGTTTCCGCGCGCGATCGCCTCGTCTGCGAGCGCCGCATCGCGTAACGCGGCAGATTCGCATAGCGTTATAAAGTTATTCAAGCGCTCCGTATCCCGTATACGCGCAAAGCAAGCTTTGACCGCTTCCGTAGCGGAAACGCGCTTATCTGCGATAGCGGACGACAGCTGCGCGAGAGTAAACTCGGTTATATCCATCACCGTTCCTCCGCACGCGGCAACGCGTCGCCTGCCTGACCGAGATCGGATAAAACTCCGTCCGTATCGATATCGTTCAGCGCCGCGAAATCGGCGACCTGTCTTTCGAGATGCGTTCGTATCTCATTGCGCTCGTCGTCGTTAAGTTCGAGCCGAGCGAGCTTTTCCGCAACTTTAATATCGTCGATAGTAATTTTACACATTTTGCCGATCCGCTCCTCGCCCGAAATTACCGTAAAACATTTTACACCCCGACGGGCGCGCTGTCAACAATTATCGGCACGCTATTGACAATTTTGCGTATTTATTATATAATCGGCTAAAATAAACGAGGACCGCCGTTTACGACGATATACCGATTTTAGAACGGCTTCGGGTCGGGAGGGATCATGCTACACTTTACAGACGTCGCGCAAGCTCAAAAACTATGCGAATGCCTTGCCGCGCCGGCCAGAGTGGAAATACTGCGACTTATACTTTCCGGGCGCGCGCAGTGCCTCGACACGATAGCAAAAACCCTGCACTTATCCAACGGAGCTATCACACAGCACGTTAAAAAACTGTGCGCGGCAGGACTTATCACGCTCGAGGAAACGCAGGGCAAGCGCGGCATCGCAAAGCGCTGCGCAATAGCCGTAGACAGGATAATGATAGACGTATCGGCAGACGCCGGCGGCGACGGGGCAGACGTTTTCGACGTTCCGATCGGACAGTTCTCGTCGGCGTCCGTCAATCCTTATTGCGCTATCGCTACCGTCGAGGGATATATCGGCGAGCGCGACGACCCGCGTTATTTCACCTATCCCGACAGGATATCCGCCGCGCTCATATACTTTAACAGCGGCAAGATAGGATGGACGCTGCCCGCGCCGCAGAAACGCCGAACAAAAGTGTCGAGCGTATCTGTAACTTTCGAATTGTCGAGCAAACCGTCTGGACACGGACGCAAGCGCGAGTCTGCCGTTACGTTCTATATGAACGACGTCAAGCTCGGCACGCACTCTGTAGACGGAGAATTTACCGATCGCAAAGGCTTGTTCACTCCCGAAACTTTCGACGACGTATGTCAATACGGCTCGCTGAAAACGGTCAAGCTTACGGAAAACGGCGCGTTTATCGACGGCATAAAGCTAAGCGACGCGAGCATTTCGGATATCGACGCGGACAACCTCGTCTTTACGCTCGCAGCCGACAACGGACTTGCGATTTTCGGCAAGGGCTTCGGCGATTACGATTGCGGGCTGCGCTATAAAATAGAGTACGGCAAATAACGCGCGGGCACTCGCACAACATACGAATAATTCGGTAAAGTTCAAGCAATGGTCTTGACTTTATCGGCTGTGTGTTTTATAATATAAAGGTTGCGAATAACAACACATTTATTACGTTATAATTTACTTTGGAGGTTTGATTTTATGGTCAAAATGACAATCGACGGCAATACCGCCGCCTCGCATGTGGCGTACGCCTTTTCGGAGGTAGCGGCGATATATCCCATTACGCCGTCGTCGCCTATGGCGGAGTATGCCGACGAATGGGCAACCGCAGGGCGCAAAAACATGTTCGGACAAGAACTGCGCATTGCCGAAATGCAGTCGGAGGGCGGCGCGGCAGGCGCTGTTCACGGCTCGCTTTGCGCGGGCGCGCTCACTACGACGTATACCGCGTCGCAAGGCTTGCTCCTCATGATCCCCAACATGTACAAAATTTCGGGCGAGCTGCTGCCGACCGTATTCCATGTAAGCGCACGCGCGCTCGCCGCTCACGCGCTTAACATTTTCGGCGATCATTCGGACGTAATGGCATGCCGTCAAACCGGTTTTGCAATGCTCGCCAGCAACTCCGTTCAGGAAGCAATGGACCTCGCGCTCGTCGCTCACCTCTCCACCCTT
>ERZ779627.267-NODE-267-length-11069-cov-4.663973_pt1 | contig 11069 bp, 13 predicted proteins | sample MGYA00514191_ERZ779627 | MGnify/ENA primary metagenome ERZ779627 (study PRJEB29562, sample SAMEA4376705) | mouse gut metagenome | isolation source: Cecum | study: EMG produced TPA metagenomics assembly of the A DSS colitis mouse model was used to assess the... | reverse complement strand
ATGTCTTCAGATTTCGTAGTCAATCTTGACCCCGTCCTCCTGAACAGACGCCATATAAGCGCGGATCTCCGCGTGATACGCGTTCTCCCCGAACGCAAGAAAATCCTCCCTGTTTTTGAACGACACGCATTCGCAGAGGTCATAGGAGTTCTCCGCCCTTTTGAAATCCAGGCCGACCTCGATGTGCGCAATCTCCGGAACCCGTTCCTTCAGCGTCAATAACTTTTCCGCCGCTTCCCGCCTTCTTGACGGATCCTTTAATTTGAATAAATAAATATGCCTGATCATTTTCCCTTTGTCATTCTCCTCCTTTTAGTTTTGTTAATTAACTTAACTATATTCTACTATAATTCCATTGTGAATACTATGGTAATAATACCTAAAATAATAGCCAGTATTTTGTGTATTACTCACAAAATACTGGCCAATTTACTCAAATAAATCCAATATGCATACGGACACGTCCGCCTGGCCCGCCGCCTGCGGGAACCGATTCGTCATTCCTTTCTGATCTGGATATGTTTCAGGCATCTGTTCGTCACAAATTCGCCGATCCCTTTCATAATCTGCTCCTGACTGGAAATGGAGGCGTCATAATCGAAGACAATCTCCGGACGCATATCTTCCGGTATTCCCTGACAGGAACTCTCCCCCAGCACATCCAGAATCCGCGGATGGCGCGGAAGATCGCCGCCGAGAATGATCTTGTCCGGATTGGCAAAACAGATGTAATGGGACAGAAGCTTTCCCAGCTCTGCACACGCATGGTCAAATACGGAGAGCGCCAGCGGATCCTCCTGATGATACGCTCCGAGGACATCCTCCACCGTTATCGTCTCCATATGATTCAGAACCGAATCCGGACAGCGTTCCCGTCTCTGCTTCACCGTCTCCACAATTCCGTCGTTGGAGAGAATATCATCCAGTCTGACCGGACGTCCGTCCGCATCCTCCCCGATCCTGCAAAGGCCGATGGAACCGGCGCGGCCTTTTGTCCCGGTAAGAAGGAGGTGCCGGTTCACCTGAAAGACCGATGTGATGACATTATCTACATAGACATAAATATAGGACTGCGTATTCAGGTTTTCCTCGTTTTTATAACGCCAGTCATGCACCGCGTACAAAAGCGCCTGTTCAATCCACACCGGCTTGTCGTATTTCTTTTCCACCTCCGCCTTGAGATTAAAGGCATCCGGATTTCCGTCATAGTTCAGATAGTTTTCCGAAAAGATACCATCATAGCCGATGCCGATGGCAATAATCTTCTCCGTAGGCATCGTCTGCAGCAGACCGTCCACCAGCTCGATCATCCCTTCATAAGCCTCGCGGCTTTCGATTCTGTGATCGTACTCTTTCTTCACTTTGCTGATGCAGTCGGAAGTGATATCGTAGACCGCGACTTCCACAAATCTGGAATTCATGTAAACGCAGAGAACAAAAAAATTATTGGGAGTCAGACTGACCCCTTTGATCTTTCTTCCCGTCTCGCTTGTGACCGTCCCTCCGTCCTGCACCAGCCCTACCCGGATAAATTCATTCACATTGATCGTTATCGTCGCTTTCTTCAAACCTGTCAGTCTGGCCAGGTCTACTCTGGAGATCACTTTATTATCCCTTATGAGCTGCAGCAGAACCGCCCGGTTCCGCTGCTGAATCGTCGACGAATTGATGCCAAGCGCTTTGATTCCGGATGTCAGCGCAAAGCTCATCCTGTTGTTTCCCTCTGGCATAAAAACCTCTCCGTTTTCCGTAGATATTAAGATTTCACATGTATCAGTGTACAATACTTATCCGTTTTTTTCAACTTTATCCGCAAGAATCTCGCCGGAGGAAACAATGGTCATACCACCTTGTCATCGGACAACTTTCGCCAGTGCGATCGAAGCCAGCTTGCTCTCCGGGGAGTCGGAGCGGGACACCAGAATGATCGGCACTTTGGCGCCGACTACAACTCCGGCGTCTTCTGCGCCCGCAAAATACAAAAGCGCCTTGCCGATTCCGTTCCCGACCTCATAGGTGGGAACCAGCAGCAGATCCGCCTCCCCCGCCCCGGGCGCCCTGTAATTCTTGTGCCGGCAGGAATCCCTGGAGACAGCCAGATCCAGTCCTACAGGACCGTATACCGTCATATGGTACTCGTCCCATCGGTCCGACTGAGACAGCCGGACGGCGTCGGTCATGGAGACAACTTTCGGATCGACGGTCTCCGCACCGCAGACACAGGCGGCGTAAATCCGCTCATAGCCAAGGCTTCGCAGCACGGCCGCGGCATTTTCCAGAATCGCTTCCTTCTGTTCACAGTCCGGGAAGGTATTGATTCCGCCGTCCGTGAGAAACAACAGTTTTTTGCAGGCGGGGACTTCAAACGCCATTATATGGGACAGCAGACGGCCCGTCCTCAGTCCCCTCTCCTTATCGAGCACCGCGCGCATCAGATCCGCCGTCGGCAGCATTCCTTTCATCAGAAAATCAGCCGCGCCGTTTCGGATCTCTGCAACTGCTTTTTCGGCGCACTCCCGGTCGGTGTCCGCTTCCGTCATCCTGTAATCCGCGGGATCTTCCCCCAGTTCTTTTAAAAACCCCGCAATTTCCGAAACATGCCCCACCAGAACGGCGTCCGCGATCCCTTCTCTGCGCGCCGCCGCAGCCGCTTCCACCACGCCCCGGTCATGCGCGGCTGCAACCGACACGATTCCTCCGGGCGTTCTCTTCGCCAGTCCCGTAAGTTCCTGTAAAGAAGTGATCATCCTGCACCTCCGCTTTCATATTTTTCGGCCGGCTCTCCTCTGAGCACTCTCAACGCCCCTTCTGCCAGCGCCTTCATCTCCTCTTCCCCGGGAATGCGGATCACCGGGGCCAGATCTCCCACATAAGAAGAAAGTTCTTCACAGAAGCGGTCGGAATACGCGATCCCGCCGGTATAAACTACCGCGTCGACATCAAAGCGCAGCGCCGCCGCCATCGCTCCGATATCTTTGGCGATCTGATAGGCAAAAGCGTTCCAGATCTTCGTATACTCCCTGTTTCCCTCACAGACTTTCTGTTCGATGCTCCTGAAGTCCCGCACGCCGAGATAAGAGTAGATTCCCCCCTGATGAAAGAGCAGTTGTTCTACCTCCTCCCTCGATCTTTCATAACACATCCGAATCACGTCCGCCGTCGGAATACTGCCGCATCGATCCATTCCCATGGCGCCCTCATTTTTGATATTATAGACGTCTACAGCCCGGCCTTTTTCGTGCGCCGCGACCGACACCCCGCCGCCCATATGAGCGATTACAAGATTGACCTCTTCATAACGTTTGCCCAGAAGAGACGCTGCTTTTCGGGCCACGCTTTTATGATTCAGCGCATGGAAGAAGCTCTCTCTTTCCATCCCGGCATAACCGGAGATCCGCGCTACATCCGAAAGTTCGTCCGTAACGACCGGATCCAGAAAATAGGCTTTCATGCCCGTTCCCCGGCTGATCTGGCCGGCGATAAACGGCCCCGCGTTGCATGCGTGCTCCCCGTTGATCCCCGATGAAATATCGTCCAGCACCTGCTGATTGATTTCATAGGTTCCGGACGGAATGTGCCTGCAAAGGCCGCCTCTGGAGCAGACGGCGGAAAAATTCTCAAGGCGGTAACCCGACTGCGCCAGCACCTTTTTGATCACATTTTTCCTGAAATCCACCTGGTCCAGAGACCTTTGAAACCCCTTCAATTCCTCTTCCCGGTGCCTGACGGTTTCGCAAAATTCCTCCCTGTCTTCTTCAAACACGGCAATTTTGGTCGAAGTCGACCCCGGATTGATCACTAATATCTTCATTTTCCCTTCACCGCTTTTCTCTGGCTTTCTCCCCAAGTTCCAGACCCGTCCGAAACGCTTTCTCATTCAGCGGAATCATCCGGGGCTTCTTTCCCAGCTCGCCGATCATCGTGTCATGAACCGTCCCGGCCGGCACTGCTTCCGTAAAACCGACGTACGCGCCCAGCATGATTACATTCAATACCCTGGGGTCGCCCAGGCGGATGGCCAGTTCCGTAACCGGTACCTCAATGATCGTAAGATCTCCGCGCTCCCCGGGCCTGGTTACGAGAGAACTGTTTGTGAACAGCAGACCGCCTTTTTTTAATTTATGCAGAAAGCGGACTCTCGACGGCTCGTTCAGCACGATCAGTTCATCCACCGCATCCCCCAGCGGATCTCCGATCTCTTCATCGGAAGTCACCACATAACAATTGGCCGTACCGCCTCTTTGCTCTGCTCCGTAAGACGGAAAAAAGGTCACGTTTTTGCCTGTAAGCCGGCAGGCGCTGTATGCAAGCAGTTTTCCCGTCAGCATTACGCCCTGTCCTCCGAACCCGGCGATCATCAAATTTCTCTCCATGAACTGCCTCCTTATGTCCTGTCTCTGATCACTCCCAGCGGAAACTCAGCCAGCATCTTTTCTTCCAGAAAGTCCAGCGCCTCCAGCGGGCTTAACCCCCAGTTCGTCGGACAGCTTGTGACAATCTCGACCATCGAAAACCCCCGGCCTTCCATCTGGCAGGCAAACGCCTTCCGGATGGCCGCTTTTGTCCGGCGCACATTCGCCGGGCGGTTGCAGCTCGTTCTTTCGAGATACGCCGGCGCTTTCAACTGATCGAGAATCTCACACATATGCATCGGGTATCCGTGTTCTTCCACCTTCCTCCCCTCCGGCGCGGTCGTCGCTTTCATACCGGGAAGCGTCGTCGGCGCCATCTGGCCGCCTGTCATTCCATAGATACCGTTATTCACAAAAATCACGGAAATGTTTTCCCCTCTGTTCGCTGCGGACATAGTCTCCGCCAGCCCGATGGACGCCAGATCCCCGTCGCCCTGATACGTATAGACCAGCCTGTCCGGCGCCGCCCTCTTCACTCCCGTCGCCACCGCGCAGGCCCGCCCATGCGGGGAAGTCGTACAGTCATAAGTGACATATTCCATTGCCAGACCGCAGCATCCCACCCCCTGGACCGTAATCGTCCGCTCAAGCAGCCCCATCTCCTCCAGGACTTCGCCGATCAGCTTAAAGATGGTTCCATGCATACAGCCCGGGCAGAAACCGGATACCATGTCTCTCTCAATCCCCTTTGTACGTGAATAGACTTTCTCCATCTTCCCTCCTGTCATCTGCCGCAGGCAGACCTGAAATGATTTATTATGTACTCAAATCCTATGATCTCTCCGCCGGAACGCAGACAGGTGTCGACTCTGCACCGCCCGGAAACGGCAAGTTCCACGTCATACAAAAGCTGTGCAGGAATCGACATCTCCACATCCACTATCCCTTTGACTTTTGAATAATCCAGCCGGTCAAACGCCTGATAAGGAAACGGCGAGACCGTCTTCGGCCGGATCATGCCGACTTTCCAGCCCTCTTCCCTGAGTTTCCGAATCGACGATCGGGCGACCCGGGCAGAGGTTCCGTAGGCGGTGAGAACGTATTCCGCGTCTTCCAGCAGATATTCTTCTACCTGCACGTCCTTTTCCCACGTCTCGTACATGGCCGCATTCGCCCTGCAGCGCTCTTCCTGACCGGCCCATCCGCCCGGAAGAATCAGCTTCTTCTCCTCCCTGCGGTGGCCGGCCAGCGCCCAGGACGAGCATTGCTTCTTCAGCTCCGCCAGTTCTTCCTCACTTTTCATCTCCGGCAGCACCACCGGCTCCATAATGGTTCCCAAAACGCCGTCGGCGAGAATCAGCACCGGATTGCGGTCTCTCTGCGCGTAGTCAAACGCCGCATACGTCATGTCGGCCGCCTCCTGCACCGTGGACGGGGCAAATACCATCATCCGGAACCCGCCGTTTCCGCTCGCCTTCGTGGCCTGCAGGTAATCCTGCTGAGCCGGCTGAATGGCGCCGATGCCGGGACCGCCCCTCTGGACATTACAGTATACCATCGGAATCCGCGCGGACGCGCAGAAAGAAATCCCCTCGCTCTTTAAACTGATCCCGCAGCTCGAAGAGGAGGTCATGGCCCTGATTCCGGTCTGCGCGGCTCCGTAGACCATATTGACCGACGCGATCTCGCTCTCCCCCTGGATAAACTGACCGCCCACTTCCGGAAGACGTCTGGCAAAATATTCCGGTATTTCATTCTGCGGAGTGATCGGATATCCGGCAAAGAACCGGCAGCCTGCCCGCACCGCCGCTTCGGCGATGGCTTCGCAGCCTTTCATAAATTTCTTTTCCATCTCTCTCCTCCTTATCTCCAGACTTCGATCGCCGCATCCGGACAGACCAGCCCGCAGACCGCGCAGCCGACGCAGTTATCCTCCTGCTTCACATACACATACTGATAGCCTTTCTGATTGACTCTGCTGCCAACAGCCAGCACTTCCCCCGGACAAAATCGAACGCAGTATCCGCAGCTTTTACAGCTCTCCGCCCTGATCTCAACTTTTGACATTGCCCTGCCCCGCCTTTCTATCGTTCTCTCTCTCTTCTTCCCATGGATAGAGGATACTCCGGTGAATGCGCACCAGCGGCAGCGTACTCCTGCTTTCTGCCTCTTCCCACAGAAAATCCGGAACACACGCAAATTCAACGGAAGCGTATCCGTCTGTCATCTCTCTGGTCTTCTCCAGCCCGTCCGCATATTCTTCGGCGGTCATATCTGCGCCAAGATACGGATTCGCCGCCACATGGATACGACGAAGCCTCGCGCTCCGAAGCAGGCGGGTGAGGGTATCCTGAATCAGGTACGCGCTGCCGCCAAACGCTCTGTAAGGGTTGATCACATAGATCACTGCCGCGTCACGGTCCGCATAATACGCGGAAAACCCGCCGACCATCCTCGCGGCCTGCTCTCCTCCGCCCACATCCAGGATCGTATAAGCATCCGGATCCTTCAGGGCAGGTTCGACTCCCCCGACGAGCACCGGAGCGTCCAGGTACTGCTCCTGCGCATGCACGGCAATCCCGGCCTCCTCCAGACGCCTTCTCTGATCGCGCATCCGAAAGAGCGGTTTGCTCTGATCCATATCAAAGACGTGGACCGCCTGACCCGCAGCCGCAAGGGAAAGCGCGGTCTGAAGCGCCAGCTCGCTCTTTCCGCTTCCCGTCTCCCCGATGAACATCAGTTTATGACGGCCCTTTACCCAATCCGTACCTGACAAAAAATCCGCCGCCATCCGTCACTCCCCGATCACAACCTGCGCCGGATTCAGCGATTTCACACTGGTCTTGTTTCCCGTAACCTTCAGCATCTCGGGAACGTGCTCAATCCCGTGAAAACGGTGCGTGATCATCGGTTCCACCTGAATTTTCTTCTCCGCAATCAGCCGGGCCGCTTCTGCCATGTGCGCAGTCGTCGTAAAAGCCGGCATTGTGATCTGCTTCCCGTAATCGCGGAAGATGCCGATCGGAAACTCCACCGACGGCCCGTAGATCGCAAGAATCAGACACTCTCCTTCCGGTTTCAGAGCCTTTGCCGCCTGCTGAAGCGCCGCCGTCCCTGCCAGACCCTTCTTGGGATTGCCGCCCGCCGCGTCGATGACGATATCCGCACCCCGTCCGTCTGTCAGCCGCCTCACCTCTTCCACGCAGTCCGTCTCCCTTCCGTTGATCACCGCGTCCGCGCCGAGCTCCTTTGCCAGCTTCAGGTTCTCCTCCTTGATATCAACGATCATCACATACGCTCCCCGGGCTTTCAGAATCTGCATGGTATTCATTCCCAGACATCCGGCTCCCCAGACCGCCGCTTTGCACCCCGGCTTCAGCGTCGTCAATGATTCCACCGCACAGACACAGTCTCCCAGCGGCTGGAGGTTCGCCGCCTCCGCGTCGGACAATGCCTCCGGGACAAGCGTCAGCCCGGATTCCCGCAGAAGAACCCTTTCCGCCATCAGTCCGTCGGTCTCAACTCCCGTAAGCAGCGTATCCTGGCAGTATCTCCATTCCCCTTTTCTGCACGCTTCGCACACGCCGCAGGTCACCTTCGCCTGGGTCGAAACCCGGTCGCCGACCTTGAATCCGGAATCCGCATTGACCGCCGTGACCCTGCCCACCATCTCGTGCGCAGGCAGGCGGACCGCGCCCTCCGCCCTGATTCGCTCCAGAAATCCGAACGGATCCGTCTCCAGCGCCACCAGATTGGCTTCGGTCACGCTGCACTGAGCCGTAAGTACGTCGACGACCACGCAGCCGGGGCGCAGCGCCGGCTCCGGGCTCTCTCTCATCTCAAGTCTGTCAGGTCCTGTAATATACCATGCTTTCATATTTCTGTCACCTCGCTGTTTCTTTCGCTTCCTTTTTACTTTACGGATACCACCGTATTCTCAAGTATGCCGATCCCTTCCACTTCAATCCGGAGCCGGTCCCCCGGCCGGCAGGGCCCGGCTCCGGCCGGCGTCCCCATCGCCAGTATATCCCCCGGATACAGAGTCATCGTGTCGCTGATAAACTCAATCATGTACGGAATATCGAAGATAAATTCACTGCTGTTTCCGTCCTGCCGGAGTTCTCCGTTGACCCAGCTTCGGATCCGGCAGCAGTTTGGATCCATCGACGTCTCCATGCACGGACCCGTCGGCCCATACGTATCGGCTGCTTTCAGCTTGAGATCGTCATGGCCAAATTCCGCCATATTCGTGATGTCGTTCGTACACGTATACCCGGCAATATAATCGTACGCGTCCGCTCTCTTCACCCTGCGGCAGTTCTTTTTGATCACGACCGCCAGTTCCCCTTCAAACCAGTAGTCGGCATCCGCTCTTTCTTTCAGTTCGATGGAGGCTCCGGACGGAATCACGGCTCCGCTCGGTTTCATAAAGGTGATGGGATATGCGGGCGCTTCTCTTCCCAGCGTCCTCGCCGCCCCCTCGAAGTTGAGTCCGACGCCGATGTATTTCGTAGGCTCGCATGGAACCAGCAGCCGGATCTCAGAGACGGAAAACTGTTCGCCGGTATACCCCGGCCTTTCCTCCCTCCATTTTGCACAAAACGGGGAATACATGATTCCTTTTACCGTCTCCCCGTCCATCCTTCCGTACCGAACCAGACCGTCCTTTTCAAATCGTACTATTTTCAAATTCCCTCTCCTTTTTCTCTGTTTTACTGTAGCAGTTCAGATTCCCCTTGAACGGTTACGTTTTATTTATCATATCACGCTTCCTGTCATTTTTCAATAATTTTGTTAATTAATTTAATTTTATACCGAATACCTGTATTGTCTGCACCGGCCGCTTCCCGAGAGCGGACCGCATGCAAAAAGAGCCGGGGCAAAATGCATTCCGCCATTTTGCTCCGGCCCCTCTTACTGCCGCCGCTTATTTACTTTAAAGAAACGCGAATAAAAGCGTTTCCTCAGATACGCTTCCCTTCCAGATCGCAGATCCGCGTACAGACATTCTCCAGCAGCGGCATGCTGTGGCTCACCGCCAGAAGCCCGATCTCCCTGCGCTCCACCTCTTCCACGAGGAAACTCCAGATCTGGCTCTGGGTGATCAGATCGAGCATCGTGCTGATCTCGTCCGCCAGCAGAAACCGGGTGCGTTTTCCCAGCGCCCGGGCGATGCAGAAGCGCTGCATCTCTCCGCCGGAGATCTCCGCCGGAAAGCGGTTCTTCCAGTCCTCTTCAATGCCAAGCCCCTGTATCACATCCTCCCCGATTCCGTCGCCCTCTCTGAGCACCTCCCGCATGCGCAGGCGGGGATTCACCACCTGTTCCGGGTGCTGCCAGATCATCTGCACCGGACAATAGTTCCCGTAAGAAGCCAGCGGTTTTCCGTCAAGCAATACCTCTCCCCGGTCTGGCTTCTCGTAGCCGGCCAGTATCTTGCAGAAGGTCGTCTTGCCGAAACCGCTGGGTGCCACGATGCCCACCCGCTCGTGACTCTCGATCCGCAGACTGAAGTCATCCAGAATGTGCCTTGTCCCCTTTCCGTTTCCGTCTCTGTATTGAAAGGTAATATGTTTTGCTTCCAGTACCATATACTCTCCTGTTTCCGTTCACAGACCGGCGTCACACCGCATGGACGCAGCGGACTCTTCCGCCGCGGATCTCTCTGACCGGAATCTCTCCTTTACATTCTTCCGTACATTGACCGCACCGGGGACCGAACGGGCACCCCTTTGGCAGCTCTTTCACATAAGGCTGCGTTCCGCGGATGAACTGAAACCCGTTCTGTGGCAGCGCGCGCCAGAGCGCCCTGGTATAGGGATGACGCAGCCCCTCTTCCGAACGAAAATCCGCGGCGTCCGCCTCCTCCACCGTTGTCCCGGCGTAAAATACCACCACCCGGTCCGCCACCTCCAGCGCCTGTTCGAGATCGTGCGTGATCAGAAGCACCCCCGCGCCTTGATCCGCCAGCTCCCGGAAATGACTCATCACTCTGCGCACCATATCCATATGCAGCCCCGGTGTGGGCTCGTCCGCGATGACCAGACGGGGATTGCCCATGAGCGCGGTCGAGACCAGGATTCTGCGGTTCATGCCGCCGGACAGCTCGAACGGATACAGCTCCTGCACCTCTTCTTTCAGATGATAGCCCTCGAAGATCCGCCGGAGCTTTTCTCCCGACGCTTTGTCCCTTCTCCCTTTGCGTATCTGGGGGCCGATCTTCATGAGCGGATCCAGAAACGCCACGCTCTGGGGCACCAGCACGATCTCATTTCCCCGCAGCGCCTTCTGCCGCTCTTTCGTCAGCGGCGCGCCGTCATAGAGCAGTTCCCCGCCCGTGGACGCATTGTAGGGAAGGATCCCCAGAATGCCGTGCGCCAGCAGACTCTTTCCGGAGCCGCTGGAACCGACGACGGCGACCATCTCCCCCTCATGGACGGTCACGTCCAGATTGCGGATGACCGGAAGCCCGGTCTTGCGAAAGCCTTTTTCATATTGTTCAAACGACACCGAAAAATCCCGGATGTCGAGGATGATTTTCTTCTTTTCCATAAATACCGTACATCTTTCCTGTTTTCAGGGAAACGCCGGCGAAAACGTTTCCCGCACCGGATCAGCGCTGTAGGGCAGTATGCTCCCCCGCAGCTCCCCGCACATCCCTCTGACAGCGCCGCCCGCCTGCGGTCGATCAGACATGCGCGCTGCCCGGATCCAGAA
>ERZ779627.266-NODE-266-length-11074-cov-5.137036_pt1 | contig 11074 bp, 9 predicted proteins | sample MGYA00514191_ERZ779627 | MGnify/ENA primary metagenome ERZ779627 (study PRJEB29562, sample SAMEA4376705) | mouse gut metagenome | isolation source: Cecum | study: EMG produced TPA metagenomics assembly of the A DSS colitis mouse model was used to assess the... | reverse complement strand
TGCAACCACCAGCCTGAAGCGGGTAGACAACGCACTGTTTAAAATTGCAGAACAGTATGCCAGAGACCCTGAAAGCGTTCCCTTTGGCTCTGTAGTCACCTTCGGCCTGGAGGATGACGCAGTGGGTATTGTGTATAACGATAATCTGACGGCCTGTATCGGCGAAGAGAACGTGACAAAAGTCAAAGCGTTGGAGGAAAAGATTCGTTCCGGAGAAATTGTCGTCAGCGAGTCCGCTGTTTTGACCTCCGATGAAATTGCCGCTATCGTAGCCGGTAAATGAGACTGGAGCACTTGAATGGAAACTTATCACAACGAAGCTGCGGTTGGCCAGATTGCCAAAACCGTATTAATGCCCGGTGATCCGTTGCGGGCGAAATACCTGGCGGAGACCTATTTGGAGCGGCCAGTTTTGTTCAATTCCGTGCGCGGGATGCTGGGTTACACCGGAACCTACAAGGGGAAGCCGGTCTCTGTTATGGGGAGCGGTATGGGAATTCCTTCTATTGGAATATATTCTTATGAACTGTACAGCCATTATGATGTGGACAGGATTATCCGGCTTGGAACGGCTGGAGCCTATGACGAAGCACTGGATATTTATGACGTAATGATGGTCCGGGACTCCTTCAGCGATTCCACATATGCCCGATGCCAAAGCGGGTTTTGGGGAAATATCATTCCGGCCAGCGAGGAGCTGTGCCAGGAATTGCGGACTAGTGCGAAGGAGTTGGGTATACTCATGAAGGAGGGGCGCATTCACTCCAGTGATGTAATTTATTACAACCGCCCGGAGGACGAGACCCCTTACTGGATTCAAGTCAGAGAGCAGTATGGATGTCTGGCGGTGGATATGGAGTGCTTTGCATTGTTCCACAATGCTGCGGTCTTTGGAAAGCAGGCGGCTTGTCTGCTGACTATTGCCGACCAGAAAGTGACGATGAAGCACTCGACTCCCGAGGAACGGGAAAAGCACTTTACAGAAATGATGGAGATAGCTCTAAATGCCATCTGATGTGCAGATAAATGTGAAAATAGACAAAACCCCTTAAAGGGAAAATACTGTCTGGAAAAGCTTCCTTCGACGAACACAGTTAAGGAAAACCATATTATAGCCATGAGCGTCAAAAGAAGAACCGCCAAGACCTACAAGAGGTCGTGGCGGTTCTTCTTTTGACGATTATAGTACCTACACTTGAAAACAAGCAAGACTTTCTTTGCTTCCTAACCCTCCGAACGGGGAAGCATTGCCGTCATGACAGCAAAGAAATATCATGTTGATCATATGTTTCTGCCGCTATACAAAGCTTTTGATAAGACTTGGGCGTATTGCAGTTCTCCAAAAGCAGTTCCGGACCTCTGTAGCGGAACAGGGTGGTCTGCGTCTGTTCCAGCAGTTGCCTGACCGGCGTTCCGCCCTCCACAAGGAGAGGCGGAATTTTTGCTGCCAGCGCGCTGTCATATACGGCCAGAAGGGGTTCCCGTCTGCCCTGGTGGGTTACCAGGGTGACCCCGGATGTGTGCCGTCGGAGGAGGCGGTCCAGCAGCTGGAGCGGTACAAGGGGAATGTCCACCGCCAGCACCAGACAGCGGGGGGTGCTGGCTGCAGACAGGCAGGCATGAAGACCGCCCAGCGGTCCCCGCTGTGGATAGAGATCGGGTACCGCCCTTGCTCCGGGTGCCTCAAGCTCTTTCGGACCGGAGATCAGGATCTCCCGGCAGCCCAGACGCTCCAGTTTGTCGATCTGCCGCTCCAGCAGCGTCCTGCCCATCAGGGGCAGTGTGGCTTTGTTCCGGCCCATGCGGCTGGATTGACCGCCGGCCAGAACGACGCCGGTTACAGGGGCAGAATTGATACCTTCCCGCCGGGCCAGAAGCCTGTCTCTCGCCCACTGGATTTGACCGGCTGAGGTATGGAGCCGTCCGGACATGAACTCCGCGATCCGCGCTTGGACATCGGAGGCCGGCAATGTGTACTCCAGCAGACTGGCCAGTATGTCCGCCCCGCTGTCTGCGATTGACCGGATTCCGTACCCCTCTAAATCCAGCCCAATGATCTTCCGGTTCTCTTTGTCCCACAAAAAATTCCGCAGGTTTCCGTCAGTGGGGAGCTTGCCGCACAGCGCCTGGCAGCTTTTCAGCCAATTTTCCAGCTGCTCCCAGGGCGCCCGGTCAAACCCTGAGCGCGTCTGCCGCTCCAGCACGGCCAGAAGATGGGGGTGGGGCAGGTACTCCGTGACCAAAATCCGGGGAGCACTCCACAGGACCTGCGGTAGAGGCAGCTTCCGGTTGAGAAGTGCGTAGAGCTCCCGCTCCCGAAGCCAGTCCTCCTGCCGGTCAAAGTATTTTTTTACGGCGGCCCGCCCCTGAAAGAGGGCTGGGTAGACTTGATTCCGCCGGCTAAAAAAGTCATTCATTTCACAACCAGCCTTACAAGATGGGACACGCTGCGCCTGCTGTCGGGATCTCCAAAGACCACCAGGCGGACCTCGTTTTCCTCGATTAGCAGATAGATCCGCCCTTCGTCCAACTCGTTCCCCTCTATTACAGCGCTATATTCATCTTCCGCGACGGCGGTGACCTGTCCGGGGACCGACACGCCCGCCGCAAGCAGCGCGTCCTTCAGGGCGATCCCCTCTCCGCTTACCGGTTTGCGCTCTCCCCTGCCGTTGACGATCTCGCCCGTTACAGGGACGGCGGAAAGATTGTCCAGAATGAGATGGAAGTCCCCCCCGGAGGTCTGTACCAGGACGGAACCCTCCGGAATCTCAGGGCGGGAGGCACCGTGGAGGAGGGCCAGGCCCGCCGTCAGCCCAAGGAGGAGGACGGCCACGGCGGCCAATCTCCTGTTCATACCACCTCCCCCTCTCCCACGGGAGCCTTTCCCAGGATGGGGATGAGCCGTTTTGCGGCCGCGCCGCCCAGCATCCCGTAAAGAGCGCCCGCGGTCAGGGCCACAGCTAGGTAGAGCCACAGAGGAGGCCCCCAGAGCCGGAAGACGATCCAATTGGCGGTAAGGGCTGCGGCGGCGGAGGCGAGCGCGTTGGACAGGGCCGTCCGCTCCGCAAGGGACAGCCCGCTTTTCCGGGTGAGGTCCAGGACAAGGTCTATCACGATCCCGGGGACGACATAGCCTGCGGGGGACAGCGCCCCCATACTCCCCACCATGCCAAAGCTGAGCGCCAGGACGCTCTGCACAGCCCCCATTACCAGCCCGCACCCGGGCCGGGGACAGACTGCGGCGGCAATCACCAGAAACATCAGGGAAAAGCCGGTCCCGATTCCACCGGGGATGTGAAGGGCGTCTGTCAAGAGATTGGCGGCAGGACCGATGAGCTTTTTGGAGAACAGGCCCAGATCACAGCACAGCGCGAAAAAGATGAGTTCTCTCAATGACCATTGCTTCATATTCAGTTTACTCCTTTTCAAATGTGGAAGGCACACACGTTTCCATCTGTACCCCGGCAGGCGGCGCGCGGCGCCCCTGCGGCTGGCGGCCCTGCGTCTCCGTTTAGGCCTGCCCAGCTCGAAGTTCTGTTGTATGCTTCAATAACGCCCGCTTTTCGCCTCCAATCTGATCCGGTTTAAGGACAATTCATTATACCATGGGATTTTTTACAGTGTAAAGAGAGAGCTGGGTATAAATATTAGACATTATTACCAGTATATTGACCGATCAAGGCGGAGACCTTTTCTTGGTCGAGGGTATTGTGCTACAATGCGAACGTAAAAAAACGTCTGATATGGGAGAAGGGGTGTGTCTGTGGAGGTTGTGATCGTAGGAAGCAGCGCCGCCGCGCTGTCTGCCATAGAACACTTCAGAAGGCATGATTCGCGCAGCCGGGTAACGCTGATTACCAGGGATCGGGGACTGCCCTACTCCAGAGTTCTGCTTCCCTATGTGCTGCGGGGAAGCGTCCCCTATGAGAATCTGACCATCCGGGATGAGGGCTATTTTGAGGGCCTGAAAGTCAGGCAGGTGTACGGCGAGGTCTGTGCCCTGGAGCGGGAAAAGCGCCGGGTCCGGCTGAAGGATGGCGCCTGCTTTCCCTATGACCGGCTGCTGATTGCCTCGGGAGCCAGGGCCTCTGTTCCCGACATCCCGGGGATCGACCACGACCGGGTGTGCTATATGCGGACGAGGGAGGACCTGGACCACATGCTCCCCCTGCTGGAGGGCAATCCCCGGGTGGCCGTGATTGGCTCCGGCTTTGTGGCGCTGCAGGGGGCCTGGGCCGCCCGGCACCGGGGGCTGGATGTGACAATCCTGGGGCACCGGATCATGCCGGCCGCCATTGACGAGGCCGGCGGGGAGCAGGTCGTCCGGGCCATTGAGGACTGCGGTGTGCGGCTGCTGGCCCCGGTGGATACCCGGCGGATTGAGCACTTGCCCGACGGCTCCCTGCGGCTATGGTGGAGCGAACGGGACTTTGTGGACGCGGATGTGGTTTTGGCGGGCGCCGGAACCAGGCCGAACGTGGAGTGGCTGGCCGGGAGCGGGATCCAGGTGGAGAAGGGGATTCCGGTCAATGAGAAGATGCAGACCGGCGATTCCCTGATTTACGCGGCGGGAGACGTGGCGGCCGGTCCCACGGTATTTGGGGAAGCGCACGTACTGCACTCTCTATGGCCCACGGCGATGGAGATGGGAAAGGTGGCGGGCTGTCAGATGGCCGGGGTGGACATGCCCTATCCGGGCAGCCTGAATATGAATGTGACCCAGATGTTTGGGGTTACGGTGGCCTCCATCGGAAGGATCCGGGGCCGGGACGTTGATGCGGGATACGATCTTCCGGAAGAACTGGGGTATGGTCATTGCCGCGTCTTTGTCAGGGACGGGCGGCTGTGCGGCGCGTCCCTGGTGGGCAGCAGCGAGGGGGTCCCCTTCCTGGGCAAACTGCGCCCCCTCATCGCCAGGCGGGAGCCACTCGCCTGTCCGATAGAGGAGTTGGGGCGGCTGGTGAATAAGAAAGCCTTTTCAAAGGCGTCAGATGGGATGTGATACATTGAAGATGGTGACGATTATGCCGGAGCGGTGCGTGGGCTGTCACGACTGTGAGATGGCCTGTGCCTTTGCTCAGAGCGGCGACAGCTGCAGCCGCAGATGGTCCAACATCCATGTGGATGTGTCCACAGCTGAACGGTTCGTCATGCCGGTCACCTGTTTTCACTGCGAACAGGCCTGGTGTATGGCGGTCTGTCCCGCCGGCGCCATTACCCGGGACAAAGAGACGGGAGCGGTTGTCATTTCCCCCGCCCGCTGCGCCGGATGCAAGATGTGTATTCTGGCCTGCCCCTACGGAAATATCCGCTTTGACCACGGGAGGGGGATCAGCCGGAAGTGTGATCTGTGCGGCGGAGACCCGGAGTGTGTGAAGCACTGCATCAGCGGGGCGCTGAACTATGAGGAGATCGACGATTTGGTTGACAGGAAACGGGACACATTTGACCACAAGCTGGCCCGGGTGATAAAAACCCGGTGGGGGAGGCCGGACGATGAGTGAGGAGAGAATCGTAAAGACCCTTTGCCGGATGTGCGACGACCGGTGCGGCATAGACGTCCACCTGAGCGGTTCCCGGATCACAAAGATTGAGGGGAACCCCTCCCACGTGTGGAACCGGGGCCGGCTGTGCATCAAGGGAAGTCACGGGGAGGAGATGTTCAACTCCCCCCAGCGGCTGAAAAAGCCCCTGAAGCGCACGGAAAAGGGATTTGTAGAGATTCCGCTGGAGCAGGCGCTGGATGAGATAGCCGAAAAGCTGAAGGCCATCCAGGAAAAATACGGTCCCCGGGCCGTGGGCGTCTGGAAGGGAGAGGGGGTCGGCTTTGCCCAGCAGGAGGAGCTGGCCCGGCGGTGGATTCATGCCATCGGCTCCCCCAACTACTTCTCTAACGACTCTGCCTGCTTTGCCAGCCGGTGGATCGGAAACGGACTGGTACTGGGTCCCCAGGGGTTTCAGGCCGATGTGGACAATGCGGACTGCCTGATTTACTGGGGTCAGAATCCACCCAACTCCCACCCCAACGTGACCCAGCAGATCAATCGGGCCAGAGCCAGAGGGGCGAGGCTGATTGTCATCGATGTGCGCTTTACCCAGATTGCCCGGCAGGCCGATCTGTTTGTACAGGTCCGGCCCGGCACCGACGGAGCGCTGGCGCTGGGCATTATCCGGGAGCTGATTGCCAACGACTGGCTGGATCACAAATTTATTGAGACATACACTGTGGGCTTTGAGGCGCTGAAGGAGTATGCCCGGCAGTTTACCTACGAGTATGTCGCCCGGGAGACCGGCTGCGACGCGGCGCGGGCCGTCCCCGCCATTGCCCGGGAGATCCGGAACAGCATGCCGAAAACCGGTATTGTGGTGGGCAATGGCTTTGAGCACCATGAGAACGGCGTAAACAGCATCCGGGCCGTGGCCTGCATCGACGGTCTGATCGGCTCGGTGGATCAAAAGGGGGGCAAGTATCTCCCCGTGGGGCTGAATCTCAGAGGGCTGACCCTCTATGAGGAGAGACCGCTGCGGCATCTGGAGCCGCTGGGGGCCGACCGCTTCCCGGTGCAGTACGACTTCCGGCACGAGTGCCACACCATGACCCTGATGAACACCATTTTAAGCGGCGAGCCGTACCCCATCCGGGCCATTGTGATGACAGCCGCCAATCCGGCTGTCACCAACCCCAATACGCCCAAGGTAAAAAAGGCGTTGGGTTCGCTGGAGCTGCTGGTGGTGCGGGACCTGTTTCTGACCGAGACGGCCCGGCTGGCCGACTACGTGCTCCCGGCGGCCACCTATCTGGAGCGTAGTGAGCTGGTGACCCACGCCCTGTTCCACACCGTGACCCTGACCAGCCGGGTACTGCCGCCCCCGGAAGGGGTTCAGGACGAATACCAGTTTTTCCATGACCTGGCCCACCGGCTGGGGGCGGGGGAGTACTTCCCCTGGGAAAACGAGGATGAGCTGAACCGCTGGCTGCTGGCCGACACAGGCCTGACCCTGGAGCAGCTTAAGAAAATGCCCACCGCCTCCCAATACGCCAGGCCCAGGTATCAGAAGTATCTGGAGCAGGGAGACCGGCCCTTCCGGACGCCCAGCGGGAAGGTTGAATTTACCTCTGAGTACTTAAAAGAGTATGGGTACTCGGAGCTTCCGGTCTATGTCTCTCCAAGGACCAACACACCTGACCCGGAATACCCCTATGCCCTGGTGACCGGGGCCAGAAAGCTGATGTACTGTCATGCCAGAGGCCACAACCTCCCTGCCCTGTCCCAGGCGCTGACAGCCCCGGAAATTGAGCTTCATGAGACGGACGCCCGTGTCCTGGGCGTGCGGGAGGGGGACCCGGTCCGCGTCACTTCCCGCATCGGAAGCATTGTGATTCCGGCTCATGTCACTACGGCGGATGAAATCATGCCGGGAGTGGTTCAGATTACCCACGGCTGGCGGGACGCCAACGTAAATGATATCACGCTGGACGACGCCTTTGATCCCATCTGCGGTTTCCCGGTTATGAAATCTGTCCCGGTCCGTCTGGAAAAGGAAAGCGGATGATGCTCCATGTCGAGACATAAAAACTGCGTCTGGCCGCTGGCTGTGGCCGCGCTGGCCTGGTGTTTCAGCTTTTATGGAACGGCGGCTGTGTCAGACGCCGGTCCGGTGGGGCTGTTCGCGGCGGCGTCCATGCTGGTGTCCGGCGGCGAACTGCTCCTCTCGCGAAGGCTCCGCCGCAGACCCGAAGCGAAATGGAACAGAGAGAGCCTGCCTCCGGCAGCGGCGGCAGCGGCCTTTTATGCGCTGTACTTCGTCTTTGCCTCCTATTTTGCGGCCTATGTGGGGGTGGCGGAGCTGACCGCTGTATTCTCTCTGCAGAGCCTGACCTGCCTGATTGGATTTTCCCTGGTAAAAGAGCTTTATATCCGGCAGAGGACCATACTGTGCGTAGGGATCATCTCAATCGGCGCGGTCTGCGTGGTGCAGCTCTCCCCCCTGGGCGTGCCGGCTCCGGTTTGGGGCGCACTGCTGCTGGGACTGCTCTTGTGCTGGACCTTGTCTGTGATACTGACTCTGGATTTGATGGCGGAGTATCCGGCGGATTTTATACTCGGCTGGCAGAACCTGATGGGTGGGGTGATCGCCCTCCCGGCTGCCATTCTTGACCCCTCCGGATTTTTTGCCCCGGATGGAGCGGCGCTGCTGCTGTTTCTGGCGGGGTCCTGCCTCTGGGGGGCGGGTATGCCTATCCTGTTTCAAAAGCTCCGGACCTCCGACACCATCTTATCCGGAATTGTTTTCAGTGCGGTACCTATATGCTGCATGCTGGCCCGGAGCATCGTGTTTGAGGGAGCCGGCTCCGGACTGCAGATGTTAGGATTTTGTTTGCTGTGTGTGGGTGTTGCCCTGACGTATTTTGATATACGCAGGGAAAATTAAAAAAGGAGTGTATTGTATGGAAACAAAGAGACCATCCCTTAAACTGGCGCTGATTGGCGTCCTTGGTGTTCTGGTGATTCTGCTGTCCTGTGTTCTGATTTTCAAGATTGACGTGATCATTGCCCTGACTGTCAGTATTGTCTATGTGGGTATTCTGGGCCGCTTCAACGGCGTGACCTTGAACGGGCTGATCGAAGGAATGCAGGAGGGGGTGTCCAAGGCCCTGGTCGGTCTGCTGTTCTTCCCGCTTGTGGGAGCCATCATCGGCAGCTGGATTATCGGCGGCACCATTCCCGCCCTGGTATACTACGGCCTGAACGTACTGAATCCCCGCTTTTTCCTCATTACGTCATTTCTGATCTGCAGCACGCTGTCTCTGCTCATCGGCACCTCCTGGGGCACGGTGGGTACGGTGGGCTTGGCCATCGCCGGCGTGGCCATCAGCAGCAATCTGAGCATTCCCATCGGCGTAGTGGCCGGCAGCATCATCTCGGGGGCCTGGTTTGGAGACAAAATGTCCCCCATCTCCGACTCCACCGTCCTGTCCGCCACCTCCGCGGAGACCGATGTGTACAACCACATCCGCGGCATGGCGTATACCACCATTCCCGCCTTTCTGATCTCCACTGTAATCTTTGGCATCATCAATTTCTTCTACGCGGGCAACGCCACCCTGAACTATGATGTCATTCATCCCATCCAGGAGACGCTTGCCTCCAACTTCAGGATCAACATTCTGGTGTTCCTGCCCCCTGTGGTGCTGGTCGTGCTCTGTGTCATGCGGACCCACGCCTTCATCTCCCTGCTGGGCGCCATTACCGCCGGGGCGTTCTGCAGTGTGGCGGTGCAGGGCAACTCCCTGATGGACACCATGTCCGCCATTATGAACGGTGTGCATATGGAGACCGCCATCGCCGAGGTCAACACTCTGGTCAACCGCGGCGGTATGAACAGTATGATGAGTTCCATGTTCCTGTGCCTGGTGGCCGTCTGCATGGGCGGAACACTTACCAAGACCCAGTTCCTGCATGTGATCATTGAGAATGTGGCCAAATACCTGCGAAGCAATGTGTCCCTGGTATTTACCACAATGGTGTCCTGTGTGCTGAGCAATATGATGTTTGCAGACAACTATCTGAGCATGATTCTGAACGGCAACCTGTACCGCGACCTGTATGATGAGCGGGGGCTGGACCGGAGCATGCTGTCCCGGACCATTGAGGAGACCGCCACCATGACGGTTCCCATGATCCCCTGGACCCCCGCCGCCGCATTTCTGACCGGCACTCTGGGCGTGACCGTGGCCCAATACACCCCCTACTGTGTGCTGAACTTTGTCAGTCCCATTGTGGGTCTGGCGAGCGCGGCCACCGGAATTGGCCTGCTGTACGTCAACGGGGCGAAAAAGAAAAGCAAAGTGTAAGACGGGCAGGGACCTCCGGCGGGGTTCATCCCTCTGGACCCCGGCGGCGTATGCCGCGTCTGTACCCTCCTGTGTCAATACCATCCCCCCCTTTTACCAGGTAAAAGGGGGGATGGCGCTTTTCTGTTTTTAGGAATATCAGAATGGAAGTGATCTGTGATGCGGCAGCCATCCTTGAAGCTGTCTCTTGTCGGGACCCTTGGCGCCATTGTCATTTTATTTCTTGGGCTGCTTGTCCTCCATCTGGATATTACGTTGCTGCTGTTTTTGGATATGATCTACGTGGCCACAGTTGCAAGGGTGGACGGGCTGCGGGTCAACGACCTGGTGGAGGGCATGTCCGCCGGCTGCGCCCAGGCGCTGACCGGACTGCTGTTCTTTCCGCTGGTGGGGGCGCTGATCGGGGTATGGATCCAGTGCGGAACCATTCCCACACTGCTGTATCACGGGCTGAATATCCTGAACCCCAGATACTTCCTGATATCCTCCTTTCTGATGTGCAGCCTGGTAGCGCTGATTATCGGGACCTCCTGGGGGACGGTGGGCACCATCGGTATTGTGATTATGGGGGTGGCGAAGGGGGGAGGGATCGACCTGCCCGCCGGACTGGTGGTGGGGAGTATTGTCTCGGGGGCCTGGTTTGGAGACAAGATGTCCCCCATCTCCGACTCCACGCTGCTGACCACCACTGTAGCCAAGGTGGACGTCTACCCCCACATTTGTGCTATGGCCCGCACCACTCTGCCAACTTACGCCCTGACGTTTCTGGTGTTCGGTATCCTGAACCGGGTCGTGTCCGGCGAGGCTGAAATGGACGCGGAGGTTCTGCGCCAGATGCAGATGGGGCTGTCCGGCCGGTATGAGCTGAGCTTCCTCACCTTTCTCCCTCCGCTGATTCTTATGCTGCTGTGTTTTCTTCAGGTCCATGTGTTTGTGGCGCTGCTGTCTGGAATTGGGTCCGGAGTGGTATGCAGCATACTGGTTCAGCACAGCACCTTTTCGGCCGCTATGGGCGCCCTCATGTCCGGTGAGAACACCCGGACCGGGGTATCTGTGTTAGATAACCTGTTAAGCTGGGGTGGGATTGACGCCATGGTCCAGGGCTTTTACCTCTGCCTTCTGGCTGTCTGTCTGGGCGGCGCACTGCAGAAAACGGGGTTTCTCTCCAGCGTTATCAGCCACAGCTGGAGGTATTTGAAGTCTGACTTTGCGCTGATA
>ERZ779627.263-NODE-263-length-11225-cov-5.904655_pt1 | contig 11225 bp, 10 predicted proteins | sample MGYA00514191_ERZ779627 | MGnify/ENA primary metagenome ERZ779627 (study PRJEB29562, sample SAMEA4376705) | mouse gut metagenome | isolation source: Cecum | study: EMG produced TPA metagenomics assembly of the A DSS colitis mouse model was used to assess the... | reverse complement strand
TCCGGCATGCTGGTCTTTGACGTGAAGAACCGCTGCTGGTCCAGAGAGATGATGGAAATCTGCGGGATCCGCGAGGAACAACTGGCGAAGGTCTATGAGTCGTACGAGGCGGTGGGGACCGTACTGCCGGCGGTGGCCGCGGAACTGGATCTTCCGGCTTCCGTCAAGGTCGTGGCCGGAGCCGGAGACAATGCGGCGGCGGCCGTGGGGACCGGGACCGTGGGCGACGGCAGGTGCAACATTTCCCTCGGAACGAGCGGCACCATCTTCATCTCCTCGACGCAGTTCGGGGTGGACAGGTACAATGCCCTGCACTCCTTCGCCCACGCAGACGGCAGCTACCATCTCATGGGCTGCATGCTGAGCGCGGCTTCCTGCAACAAATGGTGGATGGACGAGATCATCGGCACGGACAATTATGCGGCGGAGCAGAAGGGCATCGAAAAGCTGGGCGAGAACCATGTGTATTTTCTGCCTTACCTGATGGGAGAGCGTTCCCCGCACAACAACCCGAACGCGAGAGGGACCTTTATCGGCATGACGATGGACACCACCCGTGCGGATATGACGCAGGCGGTGCTGGAAGGCGTCGCTTTCGCGCTCAGAGATTCCTTTGAAGTGGCGAAGGCTTTGGGAATCCGTATCGAGCGGACCAAAATCTGCGGCGGCGGGGCGAAGAGTCCGCTGTGGAAGAAGATCATCGCCAATGTGATGAACATCAAGGTGGATGTGATCGAGAGCGAGGAAGGTCCGGCTCTTGGCGGAGCGATACTGGCGGCGGTGGCCTGCGGCGAATACGAGAGCGTGGAGGCGGCAGCGGCGAAGCTGGTGAAGGTGGTCGATACGGTGGAGCCGACGCCGGAGATCGCGGCAAAATACGAAGAACGGTATCAGCAGTTTAAGGAAATCTATCCGGCATGCAGACCGCTCTTTGAGATCATCAAATAGGAGGAGAACCCGATGGAGATTAAGAAAGTAACAGACCCTTCGTTCCGCAGATACGGCAGGGTCGTCCGGAACATCGACTTTACCGGACTTGTGGAGGCGCTGAATACGAAGACGCCGCTTCCGGAGGAGGTGGTCTATGAGCCGTCCGTGGCGGAGCTGGAGGCGCTTCCGGTCTTTGCCGAGCTTCAGACGAAGGCCTATGGGGAACTGCCGATTCAGATCGGCTACTGCAACGGCAGGAATTATCTGCTCAATGCGCTGGAGTATCACCGCTCCTCTGAGATCAATGTGGCCGGAACCGACGCGATTCTGCTGGTGGGAGCACAGCAGGATATCACGGATGATTTTACATACGATACCGCGCTGGTAGAAGGATTTCTGCTGCCGAAGGGAACGGCGGTGGAACTCTATGCGACGACGCTCCACTATGCGCCCTGCAGCGCGGGGGATCACAGTTTCCAGGTGGCAATTGTGCTTCCGAGAGACACGAATCTGCCCCTTGAGAAAGAACATGAAGGCTGGGAGGACCGCCTGATCACCGCGGAGAACAAGTGGCTGATCGGACACGCGCAGGGCGGACTGCCGGAAGGTTCCCATATCGGCCTTGTGGGAAAGAACGTAGACTGCCGGGAGTAGATGAGTTTCCGAGGGCGGCGGCATGCCCGCGACCGGCCGGGGCCGGGCGGGTCCGTCCGCCGCGGACGGCAGTTTCGGTACAGATTCACTGTAAACCGCGTCTGATTCCGGCGCATTCCCGAAGAACGGGGGCGCGGTCGGACGCAGAATTTCGATCAGGAGGATGAAGATCATGAACAACATTCCAAAAGTAAAGATTGGTATTGTGGCGGTAAGCCGCGACTGTTTCCCGGAGTCTCTGTCCGTGAACAGGAGAAAAGCGCTGGTAGCGGCTTATGAGGCAAAATATGACGCGGCGGACATCTATGAATGTCCGGTCTGTATCGTGGAGAGCGAGATCCATATGGTGCAGGCGCTGGAAGACGTGAAGGCGGCAGGCTGCAACGCGCTGGTCGTCTATCTGGGCAACTTTGGTCCGGAGATTTCCGAGACGCTGCTGGCAAAGCATTTTGACGGGCCGAAGATGTTCGTGGCGGCGGCAGAGGAATCCGGCGATCAACTGATCCAGGGCCGCGGAGACGCTTTCTGCGGTATGCTGAACGCAAGCTATAACCTGGCGCTGAGAAACATCCGGGCCTATATTCCGGAGTATCCGGTGGGAACCGCGGAAGAATGCGCGGATATGATTCACGAGTTTATTCCCATCGCCAGAGCGGTGGTCGGCCTTTCCGATCTGAAGATCATCAGCTTCGGACCGCGTCCTTTAAATTTCCTTGCCTGCAACGCGCCGATCAAGCAGCTTTACAATCTGGGCGTGGAGATTGAGGAGAATTCCGAGCTTGACCTGTTCGAGGCATTTAACAAACACGCAGGCGATCCGAGAATCCCCGAAGTGGTGGCGGATATGGAAGCGGAGCTCGGCGAGGGCAATAAGAAGCCGGAGATCCTTCCCAAGCTGGCGCAGTATGAGCTGACGCTTCTTGACTGGATCGACGAGCACAAAGGTTATCGGAAATATGTGGCCATCGCGGGCAAGTGCTGGCCGGCGTTCCAGACCCAGTTCGGCTTTGTGCCCTGTTATGTGAACAGCCGCCTGACCGGACGTGGTATCCCGGTATCCTGCGAGGTTGATATCTACGGCTGTTTAAGCGAGTTCATCGGAACCTGCGTCAGCGACGATGTCGTCACGCTGCTGGATATCAACAACACGGTGCCCTACGATATTTACAATGAGGACATCAAGGGCAAATATGACTACACGAGCAACGATGTATTCATGGGCTTCCACTGCGGCAACACCAGCACGAAGAAGCTGTCCTTCTGCCAGATGAAGTATCAGCTCATCATGGCGAGAAACCTTCCGGAGGAAGTGACGCAGGGAACACTCGAGGGCGATATCGCTCCGGGCGACATCACGTTCTTCCGCCTGCAGAGCACCGCGGACTGCAAACTGCGCGCTTATGTGGCCAACGGAGAAGTGCTTCCGGTGGCAACCCGCTCCTTCGGAGGCATCGGTATCTTCGCGATTCCGGAGATGAAGCGCTTCTACCGTCATGTGCTGATTGAGGGCAATTATCCTCATCACGGCGCGGTGGCGTTCGGCCATTACGGCAGGGAACTGTATGAAGTGTTCAAATACATCGGAGTGGACGTAAGCGAGATCGGCTACAACCAGCCGGCAGGCGTACGCTATCCGACGGAGAATCCGTTTGCATAAAAGCTGATTCACAGTATCAGAGGCTGCCGCGCTGCGGCGGCCTCTTTGGGAATTGGCGGAAGAACTGCGGAGCGTTTCGGACCGGGCAGGACAGGGAGGATTGCATGAGTCGGAAAAAGACGGCGTTCCTTCTGACGCTCTTTGCCTGCATGACCGTGTGCCTGACTGTATTCTGGCAGAGGCTTCATGAACTGGGCGGGAGCGAGGAAGGAGATTACGAGATCTATGACAGGCATTATGTGATGATTACAGGCCGGGAAGACAGCGATTTTTGGGACCGCGTTTACGAGAGCGCGTTTTTGGAGGGGAAAAAGCGCGGCGCCTATGTGGAGCGCTTCGGTGAGGAGCTGGCGGTGGAGTACGGAAGGAACGAGCTTCTGAGGCTGGCCATGCAGGCGTCGGTGGACGGGATCATCGTTCCTGGGGACGAGGAAGAGGAGACGATCGCGCTTCTGCAGGAAGTGGTGGAGCAGGGAATTCCGGTGGTCAACGTGCTGCAGGACAGTACCGGCAGCGTGCGCCAGTGTTTTGTAGGAAACAACAGCTACAATCTGGGGCAGGATTACGGCCGGCAGATTCTGGAGCTTCTCGCGGAGGGGGAAGGGACGGAGGACGGCGGCGGACCGGGCAATCAGCCTGTGCGGGTTCTGGTGCTGGTGGACGAAAACCGGACGGATACCAGCCAGAATCTGGTTCTTCTGGGAATCCGGGAGACGCTGGAGAACGCGGGGGAGAGCGCGGACAGCGTGTCCGTGGAGACCAGTCCGGTGGACAACAGCCGGGGATTCAGTTCGGAAGAATCCATCCGCGATATCTTTCTGGACGCCGGGAAACTGCCGGATATTCTGGTGTGTTTAAGTGCGGTGCACACCAGATGCGCGTATCAGGCGGCGGTGGATTACAATAAGGTGGGAACCGTGCAGATGCTGGGCTATTACGATTCCGATGCGATTCTGGAGGCGGTATCGAAAAATATCCTTTATTCCACGATTGCCCTGGATACGGAGCAGATGGGGCGGTTCTGCGTGCAGGCGCTGGACGAATATGCGGAGACCGGATACACCAACAATTACATGGCGGTGGATACGCGGCTGATCCGGGCGGCAGAGGCGGAAAGGCTGGTGGAAGAACGATGAGCCGGGGAGAGGTTTCCGGACGCGGGGCGGGATTCCTGCGGAAGAAGTGGAGATATCTGACGCTCCAGCAGAAGCTGACCGCACTCTTTCTGCTGACGGCGGTGATTATTCTGGCGGTCAATCTTTATATGTTCGCGCTGATCAACAGGATGACCGGCAGAGTGGAGAAAGTCTACGTCAGCAACGTGAGCCTGAATGAACTGTCCGGAGCGCTGGACCGGGTGCAGGACAGCATGGAAGAATATCTGAATACCAAAAGTTCCGACGCCATGGAGGATTATTACCGCAGCGAGCAGGCTTACCGGGAACTGATGGACGGACTGAACACCGCTGTTACGGACAACCGCATGCTGCTGACGGAGAAGAATATCCGGGGGCTGTCCGAGAGCTATCTGGAGCTGGCGGCGGAGGCGATTCAGGCAAAGCGGGGCAGAAACGTGGAGAAATACGGGAAACTATACGAAGAATCTTATTTTCTGTACTAAGAGATCAACACCTTTATCTACAGCCTGAACAATGCTCAGTTCAAGGATAATTCCAGGAACTATCAGGTACTTCTGAATTCTCTGCGTTATATGGAGCTGATCAGCATTGCTGTGCTGCTGATCGTGCTTCTGGGAAACATCAGCCTGATCGTGGTCAGTACGAGGAGTGTCACAAGGCCGCTGCACCAGCTTGCCAGGGCGGCGGGGGAAGTGTCCGGCGGCAATTTTGACATCGGTCAGATTCCGGTTCAGAGTATGGACGAGGTGGGGATCGTGACCAACACCTTTAATGAGATGGTGGAGAACATCCGCAATTATATCGAGCAGCTCCGGGTGACCATGGAGCGGGAGAATCAGTTGAAAGAGCGGGAGTTGATGATGCAGAGCCATCTGAAAGACGCGCAGTTAAAATATCTGCAGGCTCAGATCAATCCGCATTTTCTGTTCAACACGCTGAACGCGGGCGCACAGCTTGCCATGATGGAGGAGGCGGACAAAACCGGACGCTTTCTGGAAAACGTGGCGGAATTTTTTCGCTATAACGTACGTAAGAACGACGAGGACGCCACGCTTCAGGAGGAGATTCATCTGGTGGACAATTATGTCTACATTCTGAACGTGCGGTTTTCGGGCGAAATCCTTTTTTCCAAAGAAATCGACGAATCGCTGCTTGGCGTGCGGGTGCCCAGCATGATTCTGCAGCCGCTGGTGGAAAATTCCTTTCATTACGGGATTCGCAACATCGAGTGGCGGGGAAGAATCGAACTGTCCGTATATCAGAAAGAAGGAGAGATCTGCATCAGCATCTGGGACAACGGAGCGGGCATGGAGCCGGAGCGGATCCGGCAGGTGCTGTCCGGCCGCGCAAGGGAGACGGAGCCGGCGTCCGGTTCCAACGGCGTGGGTGTGAGAAATGTAATAGAACGGCTGAAGCTGTACTTCCACGGCCAGGCAAAGCTGCAGATCTTCAGCGAAGGAGTGAACACCGGAACCGAGGTGCTGATCACGATTCCGGGTATGATTCGCGCCGATGCGGAACTTCAATAGGAGGAAATGGAATGTATCGAATCATGCTGGCGGACGATGAGGGAATCGTTCTGGATTCTTTAAAGATGATCATCGAAAAACATTTTCCGGGGCAGTGCCAGACGGAGACGGCAAAGACCGGAAGAGATGTGATCGAGCTGGCGGAAAGTTTCCGGCCGGACATCGCGTTCATGGATATTCAGATGCCCGGCATCAACGGCATCGAGGCCATACGGGAGATCAAGAAAAGCAGCCCTTCGGTCGTATTTATCATTCTGTCCGCCTATGACAAGTTTGATTATGCCAGGGAAGCCATCAACCTGGGGGTACTGGAATATGTGAACAAGCCGTTCAGCGCCAGGGGAATCACGGAGGTGCTGGAGAAGGCGTTCAAAGCCATTGATTCCCGGAGAAAAAAGCGCAGCGACGATCTGCGGATCCGGGAGAAGATGGAGACGGTCACGCCGATCATCGAGAACGGTTTTATCTATGCTATCATGTTTCAGGAAATTTCCATGGAGGACGTGGAGAACTACCGGCAGCTCCTGGGCATGGAGGCGGAGTACGGATGTATGCTGGCGCTGGCTGTGGGAGATGACCAGCACGGCAACCGGATGACGAATACGGTGGGAGCCGGCTTCCGGACGCAGTTGAATTACGCAAAGGTGCGCGAGACCGTGAAGGAGACCTGGGACTGTGTCGTCGGTTCGGTCATTTCCAACAAAATTCCGGTCTTTCTGCCCATGAAACAGCAGAAGATGGATTATGAGGAACGCATCGGCATGATTGACGTCTGCAGGGAGCTGACCCGGAAATTGAAGCGGGCCACGGACATCACTTTCCGGATCGGCATCGGTTCCATACGGAAACTGAACAAGAGTATGGATTCTTATGAGGAGGCGCTCAAGGCGCTGGTCAATTCTACCGGGAGCGTAGCCCATGTGGATGATCTGCCGATCCGGTGCCGGTACGACGAAGAGTATCCTGTCGACCTGGAGAAGGAACTGTTCGACAGCCTGAAAAGCGGCATGGCGGAGGAGTGCGAGCGGGCGGCCGGGCGTTATTTTGACTGGATGCTTGACAATTATGACGAGAAGAATTTAAGCGTCCGCTTAAAGACGCTGGAATTTGTACTTTTCGCGGAGCATGAAGCCTATCTGGATGGAGGAATGACCTATCATTTTACGGACAGGGAAAATTATCTGCCGCTTGTCATGAACGCGGAGCAAAACAGCGACCTGAGGCCCTGGTTTGTGGAGCGGTTCCGGGAAAGCTGCCGGAACATGACGACCAAGAAGGGAGAGCACGAGAATCAACTGGTCGTGAGAGCGCAGGAATATATCCGGGAAAATTATCAGCGGGATCTGTCGCTGGATGAGGTGTCCCGCCGCATGGACCTGAGTCCCTATTATTTCAGCAAGCTTTTCAAGGAGGAGACCGGCGGCAATTTTGTGGAATATGTGACCAATCTGCGGATCCAGAAGGCGAAGGAGCTGCTGGCGGGAGACGGAGGCAGTATGAAAGAGATCTGCGGAGCGGTGGGATACAGCGATCCCAATTATTTCAGCCGCATTTTCAAGAAAAATACAGGCGTGACGCCTACGGAATACCGGGAGAGTGAGAGAGGATGAAAAGAAGACGCGGAGGAAGAAAAGGGCTCTGCTTTGCGCTGCTTGTGTGCCTGTCTGCGATGACCGGCTGCCGGGAACAGACGGGAGTTCCGGAGGTGTCCGAGGAAGAACGGGAGGAAGGGATCCAGATCGGTATCACTCTCGATTCCTTTGTCATTGAGCGGTGGCAGAGAGACCGGGACGTCTTCGTGTCCGCCGCCCAGGATCTGGGAGCGGAAGTGAATGTCCAGAACGCCAACGGGGATATGAAGGAACAGATCGCGCAAATGGATTATTTTATCCAGAAGAAGATGGATGTGATCGTGGTCGTCATGGTCGCCAGCGACGAGGACGAAAGCGGCATCATCGAGGCGGTCGGACGGGCGCAGAAAGCGGGAATCCCGGTGGTGGCTTATGACCGCCTGATTCTGAATGCGGACGTGGACCTTTATATTTCTTTTGACAACGTACAGGTGGGGCGGCTGATGGCGGAGCATATGCGGGAGCATCTGGCGGAGGGAGGAGAACTTCTGCGGGTATGCGGTCCCATGGCGGACTATAATGTTCCGCAGATCATGGAAGGTTTCGAGGAAGTGCTCGCGGGCAGCGATCTCAAAATCATGAAGACAGAACACGCAAAAGGATGGCTGGCGGAGACGGGGTTTGCCGCTACCGGCGCATATCTGAAGGAACATTACTCGGTGGACGGGATCATGTGCGGCAACGACAGCATCGCCGGCCATGCGGTGCGCGCGCTGTCGGAACGCCGCATGGCGGGAAAGGTGTGCGTGGTGGGGCAGGATGCGGATCTGGACGCCTGCCAGCGCATCGTGGAGGGAACCCAGTGCATGACCGTGTATAAGCCGGTGGAAAAACTGGCGAGACGGGCGGCGGAGCTGTCCGTGGCTCTGGCAAAAGGAAGCCGGATTGTAACGGCCGACGCCGGCCGGAGAAGCTCGTCCGCCGGCGCCGCCGATACCGACGCGCCGGTCATCCGGATATCCGGATCCATTTACGACGGCACCGGGGAGGTCCCTTATGAATGTCTGGAGCCGGTGGCGGTGACAAAGGAGAATATGGATGAAGTGATCACCGGGAAATACCATGAAGAGAGCGACATCTATCTGAACGTCCGGAACTGAGGCGGGCGGAGATGGAGAAGAGAAATGAGATTTTTCTTGACGTGTGGGAAATCATATATTAGAATATTAAGTACAGAAAACTGTACGTAATATTATGGAGGGATCGATCATGCTGGCGGTAAATTATACGAATCTTCGTGAGAATATGAAAATGTATATGGATAAAGTGACGGATGATTATGAGACTATGATTGTCACAAGAAAAGACAATAAGAATGTAGTTATGATATCGGAAGAAGCCTATAATAATCTTATGGAAAACATTTACGTGATGGGCAATAAGGAGAATTATGACTGGCTGATGAGAGGAAAAGAACAATTGGAAAATGGCAGATGCGCCGTACATGAGTTGCTTGAGGCGGAAGACGATGAATAAAGTATTTACGGATACAGGATGGGAAGATTATCTTTACTGGCAGACAGAAAATCGTAAAATACTCAAAAAAATCAATCAGTTGATTCATGATATTGTCCGAAACGGAAATGACGGTATCGGAAAGCCGGAGCCGCTTGGCGGAAATCTATCCGGATATTGGAGCCGGCGAATCAATGACAAAGACCGTTTGATCTATAAAATAGATGAAAATAACATATATATTCTGGCGTGCCGATATCATTATGGAGATAAATAAGATACGGCCGTCATTTCGTGTTTTACAACTGTTGACTGGACATTTTTGCGCAGGCTCCTCCTGAAAATCACAAAAATGTCCAGTTTTTCCAATTACAGGAAGGCTGTACTATACAAAATATACAGAAGATAACAAGTTTATCCTGCCCCGGATGTGGTATATTCATAATGTAAAAAATATTTAAGGGAGGAATTTTCAAGATGAAAAGAAAATTACTTGGTGCATTACTGAGCACGGCAATGGTTGCTTCTCTGGTCGTCGGATGCGGCGGCAAAGAGGCGGCTCCGGCAGACACCCCGGCTGAGACCGAGGCTCCGGCAGAGACGGAAGCGCCCGCAGACGATGCGGCGGACGATACCGCGGCTCCGGCGGCAACGGGCGGCGGCAAGATCGGCATCTCGATGCCGACGCAGTCTTTGGAGCGCTGGAATCGTGACGGCGCTTATCTGGACGAGCAGTTCAAGGCAGCGGGCTTTGAGACGATCCTGACCTTCTCCGACGACAAGACGGACCAGCAGGTAAACGATATCCAGAACATGCTGGCGGACGGCGTGGATATGCTTGTCATCGCGGCAATCGACGGCAACGCGCTCAATACCGCACTGGAAGGCGCGGCAGAGAAGAATATTCCGGTTATCTCCTATGACCGTCTGATTCTGAACGACGCAGCTTCCTATTATGTATCTTTCGATAACTATACGGTCGGCAAGCTTCAGGGCGAATATATTGTAAAGGCGCTGGATCTGGAGAACGCAGGCGACAAGACCTACAACATCGAGATCACCGCAGGCGATCCGGCCGACAATAACGCAACTTACTTCTATCAGGGCGCGATTGACGCGATCCAGCCGTATCTGGACAACGGTGCGCTGAACGTCGTATCCGGCCAGAAAGATTTTGACGCAGTCGCAACTCCGGGCTGGAAGACCGACACCGCTCTGGCAAGAGCACAGAACGTTCTTTCTTCCTATTATGCAGACGGAACTCAGCTGGATGCATGGCTGTGCTCCAACGACTCCACCGCTCTGGGCGTAACCCAGGCAGTAACCTCCGACTATGCGGGTTCCAATACCGTTATCATCACCGGTCAGGACGGCGATGAGGCGAACCTGAAGAACATCGTGGACGGCACCCAGACCATGACCGTTTACAAGAACGTGAGCAACGAGTCCATCGTTACGCTGGCTCTGGCAAAAGCGATTCTGGCAGGCGAGACCATCGACGAGTCCCTGATTCCGTCCTTCGGAATCGAGTGTGCGTTCGACACCGAGTCCTATGAGACTTCCGCAGGCAACAAGTGCCCGTCCTTCCTGCTGGTACCCAATGTCATCACTAAGGACAATCTGCAGGATCTGGTAGATACCGGCCTGTACACCATGGGTGACGACGGATATCTGTCCGCAACGAAGTAATACATACGGAGACAATCAAGTAAGACCTTAAAAAGGGCGGGGCATCTGTCCCGCCTTTCTTTTCAGTCGGATACCGGCCTGAGAGAAGAGAGGGAAAGGAGGAGGAGCTTTTGGCTGATATTATTCTGGAGATGAAATCCATCACCAAGGAGTTCCCGGGAGTGAAAGCGCTGGACAATGTGAACCTGGTTGTGGAGCGGGGGGAGATCCATGCGCTGATCGGCGAGAACGGCGCGGGCAAATCCACATTGATGAACGTGCTGTCCGGAACGTATCCGGTGGGTAGCTATACGGGGGAGATCTATTACAACGGAGAGCTTTGCCAATTCAAGACGCTGAAAGACAGCGAGGCGAAGGGAATCGTGATTATTCATCAGGAGCTGGCGCTGATTCCGCTGCTGACGATCGGCGAGAATATGTTCCTGGGAAATGAAAAGAAGAACAAAATGGGGCATATTGACTGGGATATGACTTACAATGAAGCAGAGAAGCATATGCAGCAGGTCGGGCTTTACGAATCGGCCCAGACACTGATCAAGGA
>ERZ779627.262-NODE-262-length-11239-cov-5.475680_pt1 | contig 11239 bp, 9 predicted proteins | sample MGYA00514191_ERZ779627 | MGnify/ENA primary metagenome ERZ779627 (study PRJEB29562, sample SAMEA4376705) | mouse gut metagenome | isolation source: Cecum | study: EMG produced TPA metagenomics assembly of the A DSS colitis mouse model was used to assess the... | reverse complement strand
TTACACTACCATTTCCCTTATAAGGAGAAAACCATGAAAGACCCCTATGCGGTTTTGGGATTGGACAGATCGTCCGACCCCGAACTACTCAAAGCAAAATATCAAGAGCTTCACGACCTGTACGGCGAACAGCGATTCAAATCGGGCGAGGAAGGCAACGAGGGCGCGCGCAAACTTCAAGAACTCGAAGAAGCGTGGGTCATCATCAGCGCCAATATCGAGCGTGACGGAAAGCAAACTGCGTTCGGCGGAGATTACGGTCAGATCGACGAGCTTATACGCAGCGGCAAGTACAACGAAGCGCAAGACTTGCTCGATTCCATTCAGGACAGAAAGGGCGAGTGGCATTATATGCAGGCGATCGTGTTTTATAAACGCGAATGGCTGACCGAAGCCAAAACACAGCTCGAAATGGCATTGCGCGACGAGCCGAATAATGCGAAGTACCGTTCGTCGCTCGAAAAACTCAATCTTTCGCTCGGCGGCGCGCCGCAGCAGCCCCGTCAAAATCCGAACGGCGGTTATAATCAAAACGGCGGATACAACCAGCAGCCGTACGACGATCGCAATCAACAATATCCGCAACAACAGCCGCAGGATATGGCTAACTGTCTTTCGTCGTGCTGTTGCGCTTACTGCCTTACCGACTGTTTATGTAACGCCATGCGCTGTTGCTAAATGAACGCGGCGACAAAAAAACTTACGACGGCGGCGGTCTGCACCGCGCTCGCCGTAATAATGTGCGTGCTTACCGCATACCTCCCGTTGAGCTTTATGCCGTTGTATTTGGCGGCATTTTGCATATTTGTGGCTTGCAAGCGCGGCAGTCTGCTTTACGGCATGCTGTGCGCGTTGGCATCTGTCGGCTTGATGTTTTTGATGACGGGGCTGTCGGTAAAGTGGCTTATGTTCGTGTTGATGTTCGCGCCGTACGGTATTATAACGTACTTTTTGCATCGGTTCGACTATTTTAAAGTGAAAAAGGCGTTGGTCCGCGCGGCGATAGCAGTCGTATTTTTCAATGCGACGTTCGGCATAGTGTATCTTATAACCACGCGCGTTCTTACCGTCGGCATCGACGGTTTGGACATAACGGCATGGGCGGACGTATTGGGCGGGTATCCCGTGCTTGCGCTTATCGCAACCGTCGTACTGTTGCCGCTCGACTTTATGTTTTCTACGATGTCAATAGTCGTGCTGAAAAAGATCCCCGCGCCCGTATCGCGCGCAAAGCCGCCCGCGTCCGAACATACGCCCGCGCCGCCGCGCTCGGAAAACGCCGAACGCACCGTGCGTTACGATATTTTCGGCTACGAAATATCGGACGATGCGCCCCGCGCCGAAGATAACTCCGAAAAAGGCGAGAGCGCCGACAGCGGCGAAACAGATATCGACAGAAAATAACCGAAAAGCGACAGAATTGCCTGTCGCTTTTTAATGAACACAGAATTACGATCGCAAATCTTCGGCAAGCGCCGCACTGCGCCGTATCAGACGTTTTGTCCGTCGCTTTCTGCGGAGTTGAGATTTTTTATAAGCTTTGTCACTATGGACTTGTTGTCTGACGATAGCTTGCGAAATTCGCAAAGCATGTTATATTCGGTGGGGAATACGAGCATGGACGCGCCGTTGTCTGTATACTCGCCGCATCTGCCGGTCAGGTAATCGAGCGAACAGCCGAAGTAATCGGCTATCTTGATGAGCGCGGTGTAGTCGGGCAGCCTGTTTAGCGAAGTCCATCCGACAACGGTAGTGTACGGTATACCGCTCTTTTCGGCAAATTGCTTTCGATTGATAAAATTTTCCGCCAGAAGTTCGTTGAATATGTCGATAAATGTCATGTCGTGATCTCCAGAGTGTCGGTATTTCCATAAGATATTTTGACATCAATATCTCATTAGGTACTTGACATATTCAAAGAGATAGCATATAATTATGGTATACCTAATTAGATAATTTTATTCAATTAGGTATCAACGCGCCGCGACGGAGCTTAGCCTGCGCGCGCATCGGACAAGGTATTGTTGTCGAAATATCATCCGCGCGAGCGGATGACCTCCCTTTTTCGGCGGCATATATAAAAACGCGCGGATATATCCGCGCGTTTTATCGTAGGTGACGATATATCAATCGAAAATGTCGTTTAAAAACTTTTCCGCGACGTCAAAATGTTGACCGATTGCCGCCGTGACGTGCGCATCGGAGCCGAGTACGGGGCGCACGCCGCCTGCGGCTTTGTAAGCGTATAAAAAATCGGCGCGGGGTTGGCGCATTTCGCCGCCGGCGTTTGTGTTTTCTTCAAAGCGTATGCCGCGAGCGACTGTTTTTTCTATGATTCGATCGAGCTGCGGCTTAAACAGCGCGTACTCCATAGCGCGTTCGTTCTTTTCGTACGGCGCATAGCGTTCGGGGAAACCGAGATGCCCGACGGTGCTGAACTCGTACGGCGCGTCGAGCGATGCGATCACCGCGTCGAGATATTCCGAGTACGCTTTCATTCTGCCGCGCGAAAACGCGTCGCGGCCCGATCCCGACCAATAATGCACGCTGTTTACTATATATTCGAACGGCAGGTCGTTGATCGCCTTTGCGGTTTGCGCGGCGGAAGCGCGTTCGAATCCGACTTCCAATCCTATATAGATAACGAGATCGGGATTATCGTTCCGCGCGCGTTCCCATTGTGCGAAATATTTGTCGAAGTCGATAGGCTCGCAGTCTTTCCAATGACCGACGTCCAAATGGTCCGTTACTATAAAACCGCGCAAGCCCTTTTTACGCGCGGCGTCCGCTATCTCGTTCGGAGATCCCGCGCCCGCGCGGTTGGCGTCCGGCGAAAACCCGCTGTGCAAGTGACAGTCGAGTTCGTGAAGATCCGTATCGATAGATATCAATTTCATTTTAATTTCCCCGTTCTGTTCGTGATGATGTATTGACTATATTATACGCCGTTATTTCGCAAGTGTCAAGTGGGGATCGAAAGCGCGCGCCGAGCGCATTTATTATGTCGATAAGTGTTGCCTTTTTTATACGGTTATGATATACTTAAACTATGGTCGATTTTGAGAACGTTCTTACTAAACACCGTTTCAAATACAAGAAAGCGCTCGGTCAGAATTTTATATTCGACGAGGACTTGCTCGATGAAATTGCGGCGGCGGGCGGCGCGGACGGAGCGTGCGTAGCGGAGATAGGCGCGGGCGCTGGTTCGCTGTCGCTGGCTATAGCGCGGCGCGCGAAACGTCTTTGTTCGTTCGAGATCGACGAAACGCTTTTCCCCATACTCGACGAAACGCTTGGCGGTTTTGACAACGTTCAACTGTTCAGCAACAACGTACTCGAACTTGGGATCGAAACTGTGGATATGTTGATAGGCGAGCCGTACATAGTGATCGCCAATCTTCCGTATTATATAACTACGCCCCTAATATTTCTGTTTTTAAGATCGAGCATGTGCGCGTCGATAACATGTCTCGTGCAGAAAGAGGTCGCGGAGCGCATATGCGCGACGGACGGCGGGGATTTCGGCGCGTTGTCCGCGTCCGTACAGGCTGTAGCCGAACCGCGTATCATACGCGAGATCAAGTCGTGGGATTTCACTCCCATGCCCGAAGTCGACAGCGCGCTTATTCGGCTCGACCGCAAAGACGGCGCGGAGCTTACCGACGGTTTGGACGCTTTCATAAAGCAGAGCTTTGCTCAAAAGCGCAAAACGCTCGTTAACAATCTGACGGCGGCAGGCATAGATAAGTCGGAATTAACAAACGCGCTCGACGCATTGGGTTTTGCGCCGACGGCGCGCGCGGAACAGCTCGGAGCGGAAAATTTGTTCAAGCTTGCCCGAGCGCTCGGCAAGGCGTGACCGCTCCGCTCGATCGCGGCGCGCGATACGCAAAAACAGTTATCAATCGGGCGTAAGCCCAAAGGAGAATATATGCAAACATTCGGAATTGAAAAGTACGGGATCAAAAATCCCACAAAAGTGGCGCGCAACCTGTGCCCTGCGACGCTCACCGAACAGGCGCTTGCCACCGAACCTTCGCGGTTGATGGATACGGGCGCGTTGCTCGTAGAGACGGGCGCATATACAGGGCGTTCGCCCAAAGACAGATTCATCGTCGACGAGGCGGGCGTTTCCGAGCAGATCGGTTGGGGAACGGAAAACAAAAAATTCCCGCTCGATAAGTTCGAGCTTATCTACAAAAAAGTAGGCGAGTATCTTTCGGGCAAGGACGTTTATGTATTCGACGGGTTTGCAGGCGCGGATCCCAAATACCGCGTGTCCGTGCGCGTGATCAACGAGTACGCGTCCGAAAACCTGTTTATGAACAATATGTTGATCCGTCCGACCGAAAAAGAACTCGAAAAATTCAGCGAGGACTACACCCTGATCGCCGTTCCCGGACTCAAGCTCGATCCCAAAGAGTGCGGCACTAACAGCGAGGCGGCTATCCTGCTTTGCCTGAACAAAAAGATCATACTCGTCGTCGGCTCGAAGTATGCGGGCGAAATGAAGAAATCCGTGTTCAGTCTTATGAACTATCTGTTGCCGCAGAAAGGCGTTTTGGGCATGCACTGCTCGGCGAACATGGCGCTCGACGGCAGCGGCGACACCGCGTTGTTCTTCGGGCTTTCCGGTACGGGAAAAACCACGCTTTCGGCAGATCCCAAGCGCGGACTTATCGGCGACGACGAACACGGCTGGTCGGACGACGGCATATTCAATATCGAGGGCGGCTGCTATGCCAAGTGCATAGACCTCAGCAAAGAACACGAGCCCGAAATTTACGGCGCGATCAAGTTCGGAGCGCTTGTCGAAAACGTTGTTATCGACGCTGAAAAGCGCACTCCCGACTATACCGACCGCAGTCTTACCGAAAATACGCGCGTATCGTACCCCATAGACTTCATCCCCAATAAGGTCGTGCCGTCGGTAGGCAGTCATCCCAAGACGGTAATATTCCTCACTGCGGATGCGTTCGGCGTGTTGCCGCCCGTTGCAAAGCTCACAAAAGAACAGGCTATGTTCTATTTCGTTTCCGGCTACACGAGCAAGGTCGCAGGGACCGAGCGCGGCATTACCGATCCCGTAAGCACGTTCTCTACATGTTTCGGCGCGCCGTTCATGCCGTTGCCGTCGTCGGTGTATGCTAAGCTTTTGGGCGAAAAGATAGAAAAGCACGGCTCGTCGGTTTACCTTATCAATACCGGCTGGACGGGCGGCGCGTATGGCGTCGGCAAGCGCATGAGCCTGCCCGCGACGCGCGCGATCGTTACCGCCGCGCTCAACGGCACGCTCGCAGACGTCGAATACGAGACCGAGCCGTTCTTCGGCTTGGCTATACCCAAGACCTGCCCCGACGTCGACAGCAATATCCTCAACCCGAAAAACGTGTGGGCGGACAAAGCGGAATACGACCGTCTCGCCAAAAAGCTCGCAAAAGATTTCGCGGAGAACATCAAAAAATACGATTTGGACGCGAATATAGTCGCCGCAGGTCCCAAAGCCTGACCTAACGATTAAAACATTTGACCGCCGTAACGATACTGTTGCGGCGGTTTTGCTTTGCTCGGATTTGCGCGCGTCGCCGTTTCATTAATATATATATATGAAATGCGAGTTTCGTATTCGGGGCTATGCGCCGCGCCGTCGATTCTATATCCGCGCGCGGATCGCGGCAAGGCAAGATCGACGGGCGTATCGAGCGATAGCGCGTCTGGCAATCGATACGGTCGCGGCGTCGCGCGGTTTTTATTTGGAAAATTGCATAAATATTATTGAAATTCATAATTATATGTGGTATAATTGCGTCGATAACAAACTGTTACAGGATGGTGAAAATGGAACGTAAAGCAGGAGTGTTGATGCACATTTCGTCGCTTCCCAACTCGCGCGGCATCGGATCTATGGGTAAGGCGGCGTACGAATTCGTCGATTTTATGGCGGACGCGGGCTTGTCGCTGTGGCAAGTGCTGCCGTTATGTCCTACTTCGTACGGAGACTCGCCGTATCAATCGCCGAGCGCGATAGCCGGCAATCCGTATTTTATAGATATCGACACGCTTATCGAAAACAAACTGTTAAAGCCCGACGAAGCGAAAGAATATCCGCTTGCGCCCGTCGATTACGCCGCAGTGTATTACGAGCGGTTCGACACGTTGCGCAAAGCGTTTAAGCGGTTTATCAAAAAACCTCCCGCCGACTATGCGCAGTTCAAGTCGGAAAACGCTTTTTGGCTGGACGATTACGCGTTGTTCATGGCGCTCAAAGAGGCGCATGACATGCAGGCGTGGTATACTTGGGAGGACGAGTTCAAATTCCGCACCGCCGACCTGACCGAATACGAGAAAGCGGGCGAATTCCATAAGTTTTTGCAATACGAGTTCTTCCGTCAATGGCAAGCTTTAAAGCAGTATGCAAACGGCAAGGGCGTTAAGATCGTAGGCGATATGCCCATTTACGTTGCGCACGACTCCGTCGAAGTGTGGGGCAATCCGAAACAGTTCTTGCTCAACGACGATTTGTCCAAAAAAGTGGTTGCGGGAGTGCCGCCCGATTATTTTTCGGCGGACGGTCAGCTTTGGGGCAATCCGATATACGATTGGGACTACATGCGCGAGACCAATTACGAATGGTGGGTCATGCGCATGAGCATGGCGCTCAAGCTGTACGACGTGGTGCGCATCGATCATTTCCGCGCTTTTGCGGATTATTATGTGATCCCTGCCGACCGCACCGACGCGCGCGTGGGCGAGTGGAAAGCCGGTCCCGACATGGCGTTGTTCAACGTTATAAACGAGCGGCTCGGCAATCCCGCGATAATTGCGGAAGATCTTGGCGAGCTTCACGACTGCGTGCGCGATCTTGTGCGAAAAACGGGTTATCCCGGCATGAAGATCATGCAGTTCGCGTTCGACGGCAATCCCTATAACGATTTCTATTATACCAATTACAATAATAACTGCGTTGCGTATACGGGTACGCACGATAACGATACGACGCGCGGCTGGTTCGAGTCGTTGGACGACAATAACAAAGCGCTTGTTCGCCGTACGCTCGGCTATGACGGCAACGCAGTCACGGCGGAGATAATAGAACGCCTGTTTTCATCGAACGCAGACACGGTCATCATACCCATGCAAGACTTTTTGAATCTGCCGACCTCCGCGCGGATGAATATTCCGTCAACGCTCGGCGGCAATTGGGCATGGCGGTCCGAGCCTAAGTGGACGCGCAAAGCTAAGTCGATACGCAAGCTGGCGCAAAAGTACAACCGAATATAAATAAGATTGCGAAAGTCGCGGCGTAACGCGCTTAGCGGCTTTTGTATTGCGCTGGAATGAGGCTATATCAAACGGGCGTCGATATGTAAGGCGTAGATATCCCGAGAATGAGCGATTTTGCCGTATTTTGTCCGTTATGTTGACCGACCGCGAAAAATATTAAAAAATTAAATAAAAAAATCTAAAAATACCTTGACAAAATCTTAAGGTTGCATGTATAATATATACACTAATGTGAAAGGCGTTAATTGTCCTGCGCCGACACGATATATTCATATATGGAGGAAAATTTATGAAGAAGTGGACTAAGATCTTAGCTATCGGAACTTGCTTGGCGCTTGGCGCGACGGGCATGGTTGCTTGCGGAGATCCCGACGACAAGAAGCCCGGCGGCGACGGCGCAAACAATTGCGTGTACTATCTCGCGGGCGCATCGCTCGGCGCGATTTTCGACGTCGAAGAAAACGGAGCGACCGTAAGCCGCGATTGGTACGAAAAGTACATGAAAGCGAGCGAAGTTCCCGACGCCATTCATTTCGCGCCCAAAGCGGGTGAGAAAAACGTTTGGACTCTTACCGGCAACTTCTATAAGAGCGATAACTTCGGCATTTTGACGGTCGGTCAAGGCTGGGGGGGGCAGATGGGTGCGAATATTCTCGATCCGCAATCCGAAAACACTGCTGACCCGTTGCATGCCGCGCCCGGCGGCGGCAATGTGCCTAACATCGAATGCGGCGTTGCAGGCAACTATACGCTTACGCTCAATACCGCAGATGCGAGCAACCCCGTGCTTACTTATGTACGCAACGGCGATCCGACAGTGGCTATACATGTAGACTACGATTACTACATCAAGGGCGCTGCGGTATCCGGCGGCAACACGATGTATGTAGACTATCTCAAGTTTGCCGGCAACGAAGCAAAAGATACTTACACGCTCACGATCGGTATGCAAGAGAACGACAAGTTCACGTTCGCATCGATCATGGAACAAGACAACTCGCAGAAACCCGAGTTCAAGAGCGGCGACTTTACGCTCGATACGGGTGCGGCAACCGCTGCGGCTATCGAAGTCGAAAAGGCGGCAGGCGAGGGCGCCGAAGAAGAACCTACGGGCAACTTCAAGATCAAAGGCGGCACCGGAACATACCAATTCACGATCACCGAAGACGCCGATAACAAGCTCACGCTCAAAGCCGAAAAGACTTCCGACGAAGTTCCGGCATACGACTACTATATCGTTATGGCAGACAAGACGAAACCCGGCGATATAACGGCTGTCGCGTACGAGAAGATGACGTTGAACGCGACGACCGGAAAGTACGAGATCGAAAAGACTCTTGTCAAAGACGATTGGGTCGAGCTCGCGGTAGTTCCCGCAGGCACAGCGGCGGATAAGATCGGCGACAATGTCAAATACTCTGTCCGCACCGAATACGCTACGCCCGATTACTTGTCCGATCAGCTCGACGTTTCCGGCGGCAACTGGGTAATGACCAATGAAAGCGATACCTTCACGATTACCCTCGATCCCACGAGCATGATCGTCAAGCTTCAAGGCGCGCACGACACCGTTACTTACAACGTGTTCGTATACGGTAACTTGAGCGGAAGCGGCTGGGTCGACCATGAGAAGGCAGAGGTCAAGATCAAAGGCGAAGCGCCTTACAAGGGCACTATCGTTCAAGAACTCGCGGTAGGCGACGAATTCGGTATCAGAACGTTGAAGAAAGGTTCTGACACTCAGATCGGCTGGGGCAGCAACGGCAACGTGACCGGCGACCATGCGGGTCTCGGCACCGAAGGCAACTTCAAAGCGCCCGAAGCCGGCACCTATACGTTCGTGGTCACTATTGACGAAGAAGGTAACATTACCGATATCACCGTTACCAAAGCGTAATAAGCCTTATCGGTAACTTAATGTTAAACAAACATCAGCCCGACGCACAGCGTCGGGCTTTGTTGTTGCGAAAAATCTTACGCTGTGAAAATGAAAAGCCAATATCATCATATTATTCCGAGCCTGTCGAGGTCGAGCCGACGGTGGTTCGGCAGTTAAATACGGCAGCTATATACATGCGGCTTACACCGAGTTTGTCTGCTTCGGTCGAAATGGTGGGAAAGATAAAGGCTGTGACGCAACGGTCAAAATGAATGGGTAACGCTCGAAATGACGGGGGAAACGATAACACCGTAACGATCGTAGTAATAGGCGGCGGCGGTTTTCCGCCTGTCGAAGTAATACTGAGCTGCGCATTGACAACGCTGTTTGCGTGTGATAGAATATCGGAAAGCGAAAAGCTGATTTTAACTTACGGACGGAATAACGATGAGAAAACAGCGATATGTACTCGCGCTCGATCAAGGCACGACGAGTTCGCGGGCGATAATATTCGACGGAGCGGGCGCGGTGAAAGCGGCGGCGCAGGCGGAGTATGCTCAAATCTATCCGCATGACGGGTGGGTGGAACACGATCCGCTTGCGATATATTCCACGATCGCCGCAGTGGCGTCGGAGGCTGTGGCGCGGCTCGGGCTCAGCCGTAGCGAGCTTGCGGCGATCGGCATAACCAATCAACGCGAAACGACGATCGTTTGGGATAAGATTACGGGCGAACCGATCTATAACGCTATCGTTTGGCAGTGCCGACGCACTGCGGAATATTGCGACAAGCTCAAAAGCTCGGGCAAAGCCGACGTTATTTATCGAAAGACGGGCTTGCCCGTCGACGCGTACTTTTCAGCGACCAAGCTTGCGTGGATACTCGACAACGTCGAAGGTGCGCGAAATCGGGCGGAACGCGGCGAATTGCTGTTCGGCACGGTCGATACATATTTGATGTGGAAACTATCGGGAGGCGATATTTTTGCAACCGATTATACCAATGCGTCGCGTACCATGCTGTTTAATATACATACGCTCGAATGGGACGGCGAACTGCTCGATCTGTTCGGCGTGCCGAGAAGCATGCTGCCCGACGTGCGTCCGTCGAGCGGACTTTTCGGCTATACGAGCATTGACGCGTTCGGCGCGCGCGTGCCTATTACGGGGGTCGCGGGCGATCAGCAAGCCGCGCTGTTCGGACAGCGGTGCTTTTCGCGCGGAACGTCGAAAAATACATTCGGGACAGGGTGTTTTATGCTAATGAACACGGGCGACGAGGCGGTCGTGAGCAAGCATGGTTTATTGACGACGCTTGCGGCGAGCGGAACGGATAGACCGTCGTACGCATTGGAGGGCAGTGTTTTTATCGGTGGCGCGGTCGTACAATGGTTGCGAGACGAAATGCGTTTGATTCGTTCGGCGACAGAAACGGAGACGTATGCCGAAAAGGTCGAAGATACTCTCGGCATGTACATAGTGCCGGCATTTGTCGGGTTAGGCGCGCCGTATTGGGACTCGTATGCTCGCGGCACTGTCACTGGCATAACGCGCGCGACGACGCGCGAACATTTTATCCGTGCCGCGCTCGAAAGCATCGCTTATCAGGTAAACGACGTGCTTACCGCTATGGAACATGATTGCGGTATGCGCGTAAAACGACTCGCAGTCGACGGCGGCGCATCGGCGAACAACTTTTTAATGAAGTTCACCGCCGACATCTCCGCGCGGCAAGTGGTTCGCCCCGCTACTTCGGAAAGCACCGCGCTCGGCGCGGCGTATTTGGCGGGGCTGGCGGTCGGACTTTACAATATGGACGAGCTTGAACGCGAACGCGTAGGCGATACGGTTTTCGAGCCGTCAATGTCCGACTCGGTACGCGAAAAACTGCTCGCAGGGTGGGCGGACGCGGTCGCTCGTGCGCGCAGGTAGCGGCAAATCGGCGCGTCGGCTTGCGGTGTTCTCATCATCCCGAGCTTGTCGAGGAAGCAATGCGACCCCGCAGTCGAAACGATAATGCAACAGCATCGGGGGGGAGATCGGAAGAGCGTCGGCTAGGGATAGCGTGCTGAGCTC
>ERZ779627.256-NODE-256-length-11402-cov-6.291795_pt1 | contig 11402 bp, 9 predicted proteins | sample MGYA00514191_ERZ779627 | MGnify/ENA primary metagenome ERZ779627 (study PRJEB29562, sample SAMEA4376705) | mouse gut metagenome | isolation source: Cecum | study: EMG produced TPA metagenomics assembly of the A DSS colitis mouse model was used to assess the... | reverse complement strand
GTGGTGGACGTGTCCGGCTCCGAGGGGCGGGACCCGGTGGCCGACTTTGAGGCCATCAACGAGGAATTGAGGCAGTACTCCCCCGAGCTGGCCGGACGGAAGATGATCGTGGCGGCCAACAAGGTGGACATCATGGAGGACCCCGCTCTGCTGGACGCCCTCCGGGCCCACGTGGAGGGCCTGGGGCTGGAGCTCTTTGAGATTTCCGCCGCCGCCCACCAGGGGACCCGGGAGCTGGTCCAAAAAACCGCCCAGCTCCTCCAGGAGTTGCCCCCGGTGGCAGTGTATGAACCCACCTATGTGGAGCGCCCCCCCGAGGTGGATACCGATGGGGAGGTCAATATCGAAGAGTTCGACGGCACCTGGGTGGTGGACGCTCCCTGGCTCCAGCGGCTCATTGCCAACGTCAACTTCGGCGACTACGAGAGCCGGAACTGGTTCGACCAGAAGCTGCGCCAGTCGGGCCTCTTCGACAAGCTGGAGGCGCTGGGCATCAAGGACGGGGACATTGTGTCCCTGTACGATTTGGAGTTTGAATATCAGAGGTAAGCGGAAGCGGCAGGGCTGTTGGCCCTGCCGCTCCTGTTTGTTATTCAGCAGAAATTTGCTCAACTGCTTTTTTTCCAAAAGGGACGAACAGGAAGGGAGCAAGGTTGGATATTACGGTGGAGAGGCCCAAATGATGGGTGACGCTATAGAGGAAAAATGAGATGATTCCGCTCCACTCCTGAAGTCTCACTAATGTGAGGCCGAAAGCGATGGGAAAGAATGAGAAAAAAGTCTGCCGCAGAATATTTACAATTAGATAGAAAGCGACAATAATGGCGGCGGAGAGAGCAATTTCCGCTTTTGTCATAGAGCGGAAAAATAACAGCCCGCCGATAAGAAGTACAAGGACAAACACAACTGCCAGCCAGACAGCGCTTCGAACCGGGTCGGCATAGGTAAAGGTAGTTACCACACCATCAGCCCTTGTGGCTGTAACATCATAATAGATAAACCGGCTCAAATAATCGGTAAGGTTGGATGTAAGCCAGCCTGCGGCCAAGCAGAAGGCCGGCACCCGCCACAGGGTTTTCAGGCGTATATTCATAGAGACACATCCTTAACTACGAAAAGATCTCCACAGCCTTTGCCGCCATCCGTGCGCCATAGATCTCAAAGTTTTCTGAAAACTCATTGATATCCAGGGTATTGTCGATCCCTACCGGGCCAAGGTGGATCACCGGCTTGCCGCAGGAGCCTCCGCCCGAGTAAGTAAGGGCGCCCATGACCATGCAGTGATCCAGCATCTCACGGATGCCGAGCTCCCCGCCGCCGTGAACATACTGAGCGGTCGTATACGCGCCGGCCAGCTTTCCCGCCAGCCCGAGTTTTCCCGCCTCCGCCAGCAGATAGTTCATCATCTGCCCGGTAATATGCGCCGCATAGATGGGAGAACCAAACACCACGCACTTCGCTTCTTTCACAAATTCCACGTCTACGTTTTCAATGGGAAAGATTTTTGCCTCAACGCCCTCAACGGAATTCATGCCTTTTACGATCTGTTCTCCCATGTTTTTCGTATTGCCTGTGACAGAGTGATAAATAACAGCCATCTTCATAAAATGCCGTTCCTTTCATTTAAAAAATCGGTCCGGTATGTACAAAATTGTCAAAACATGTTCAAATCCATATTTTCAGAGAGATATTCCAGCATCTTCAGACCGCCGATACTGTTCCCCTTGTCGTCCAGGGAGGGGCCGTAGGTGGCGATCCCGCACCGCCCGATGGCGCAGGAGATGATCCCGCCGCCCACGCCGCTCTTAGAGGGAAGGCCAACCGTGGCGGCGAACTCGCCGGAGTAATCGTACATGCCGCAGGTGACCATCAGGGAGCGGACCAGTTTTACCGTGCGGGGCTGGATCAGCTGCTCGCCGGTAATGGGGCTCACGCCGTTATTTGCCAGCGTAGCCGCGAATACGGCCAGATCCCGGCAGGAGCAGGCCAGAGAGCACAGCAGAAAATAGAGCTCCAGGTGCTCCTCGCAGTCGCCCTCGATAATGTTGTTGGAGCGCATCAGATAGATGATTGCCCGGTTCTTGAACCCCGTCTCGGTCTCAGACAGGAATACCTCGTAATCCACATCCAGCTGAGGGTTTCCGGTGAGCCTGCGGGCAAAATCAATGCTGACCCGCTTCCGCTCCTCCAGCGTCGCGCCCCGGATGGTACTGGTCACGGCGATGGCCCCGGCGTTGATCATGGGGTTGAACGGCTTGTTGTTGGTCAGGTGGTCCAGCCGGACGGTGGAGTTGAACGCGTCGCCGGTGGGCTCCAGCCCCACCTTGGTAAACACGCTGTCAAATCCATTCTGCTCCAACGCCAGAATAAGGGTGATCACTTTGGAGATACTCTGCATTGTGAACCTGTCCTCGCAGTCTCCCACCGATGTCATGTTCCCCTTCATATCGCACACCGCAAGCCCCAGCTTGGACGGATTCTTGGAGGCCAGCTCCGGGATATAGCTGGCCGGCTTCCCGTACCGGACAAAGCGCCGGCCATGTACCAGCGCCTTTTGAAGCATATCCTGATCCATTTTATCTACTCCTCCTAAAATATGGTCTGCCCTTGCAGATATTTTGTGATTTTTATTATAATATAAGCCGCTGTTTTTTGCAACCCCTTCCAAACCGTGAAAGAATAACTTGTCCGCCCGTCAAGGTTTGTTGGTATTTCCCCTTGCGCGGCGCCCCCTCCTATGTTATACTGCGGAACTGAAAATTCTTCCTCTGTAAGGGGGCATTACCTATGTATCTGGAAGATTACCGCAAGGCCCGCCAGCTGGGCCAGAAGGAGGCGCGGCTCTCCCAAGCCAGAGGCGCTTCCCCCTATCTGCCGGTGCTGGATGAGATCCTTTCGGCTGAAAACACCTGCGGCGAGGTGGACCTGGGTCTGGTGGAGATCCCCATTGAACTGATCGTGGGGACCCGCTCCGCCGGGCGCAGCAAGGACTTTTCCCACTCCTTCCTCCCTTTGATGGATGAGGATTCAGAGTTCTGTCACAAATGGACCGCCCTGTGCAAGGCTCATATGGACGTGGGGATCACCGACCCCATCAAGGCTTACGAATATATGCACACCTTTTACGTTGTGGAAGGACACAAGCGGGTGAGCGTGCTGCGCTACTTCGGGGCGGTGAGCATCCCCGCCGAAGTCACCCGCGTCCTCCCCGCCCGGGACGGATCAAAGGCCAGCAATATATATTACGAGTACGTAGATTTCTACCAGCTGTCTCAGATCAATTACCTCTGGTTCAGTGGGACGGGCCGGTTTGCCCGGCTTCAGGAGGCGGTAGGCAAAGGGCCGGAGGAGCTTTGGACAGAGGACGAGCGCCGGAAGTTCTTCCGCTTCTACACCCAGTTCTCCGCCCTCTATGGGGACAAGAGCGCCAAGGAGCTGGCCACCCGCCTTACCGTGGCCGACGCCATGCTGCTCTTCCTGGAGTTTTTCGGCTACGACCAGGTGAAAAAGTTCTCCCAGTCGGAGCTGAAGGAGGGCTTCCTCCAGCTGCATAAGGCTTTTTCCGTCAAAAAGGCTTCGGGTCTGAACCCGCTGAAAGGACTGCTGAACCGATGAAAATACTGGCTCTGTCCGACCACGAGGTCCCCTGGTTATGGGACTACCTCGACCGGCGGAGGCTGGAGGGCGTAGACCTTATTCTCTCCTGCGGCGATCTGGACCCCAGATATCTGTCCTTCATTGTCACCTTTGCCCACGCGCCGCTGCTGTATGTCCACGGCAACCACGACGACCGGTACGCCGCCACGCCGCCCGAGGGGTGCATCTGCGTAGAGAACCGGATTTACAGCCACAAAGGCGTCCGGGTACTGGGCCTGGGCGGTTCGGTGCGCTATAAGCAGGAGGGTGAGCACCAGTACACCCAGCGTCAGATGGACTGGCGGGTGCGGCGGCGGAAATGGGAGCTTGCGCGCCAGGGCGGCTTTGACATCCTGCTGGCCCACGCCCCCGCCCTGGGCCACCACGACGGCGACGATCTGGCCCACGAGGGCTTTGACGCCTTCAATGGCCTGATGGACAAATACAAGCCCCGCTACTTCGTCCACGGACACGTGCACATGACCTACGGTCAGGACATCCCCCGCCTCTCCTCCTATGGGGAAACTCAGGTCATCAACGCGTACGAGAGCTATATTTTTGAGTTTTGATTGTCAACACAGGAAAGCAGACGCGTCCGCGTCTGCTTTTCCCGTTTCAGCCGGAACAGGCCTTAATATGTAATCAGCTCGTTAAAGCGGGAGATCGCGAAGCGGTCGGTCATTCCCGAGATATAGTCTATAATGGCCTGAATATACAGCTCGGGGGTCTGCAGCTCCTGATAGATCTTCTCATTCTCGCAGCTCCGGGAGAGCTCTTTCAGCTCCCCCTCCGGGAGGATGCTCTCCGCGCAGTAGCGGCCCAGCCAATTCATAAAGTCGCCAATCAGTACCGGAGTGAAATGCCGGTTTTTCTCCAGGCGGCGCAGGGTACCGGCGCCGCCCCCCTCGTAGAAGGAATACATCGTCTCAAAAAGCTGAGTAAGCACCAGCTCCGAGTAATGGTTAAAGGGCTCCAGGCGGCTGTGCCGGTATATGTGCTCATAGTTGAAGGCCTTAACCTCTTTCAGCTGCTCGTTGAACTTCTGGCTCATGCTGACCCCTGTTTCCGGAGAGCTGTTCTGGCAGATGTCGATGATCATGTTGTGCATGATCACGGTGGTGTTCATCACCCTCTCGTCGTTGGCCCGGGCCATTTTCAGCAGTTCGTCCTGGTCCGCCCGGTCCAGGAAGCCCAGATTTACCGCGTCCTCGATATCCCGGCCCACATAGGCGATCTTATCCGCCATTTTGACCACGCAGCCCTCCCAGGTCGCGGCCTGATACTTCCCCGCCGTGTCAAAGTCCTCAATGGGGATGGAGAGGTCTCTGGGGAAAATACCGTTCTGGTCCACCTCCCCGCAGTGGGAGATGATCCCGTCCCGAACGGCATAGGTCAGATCCAGATTTCTGCTGATCTTGTAATTGTCCTCCAGCAGCTCGATCTTGTCCACGAACCGAAGCCCGTTTTCCTCGTGCCAAAAGCTGCGGTGCAGGTACTTCTCCGACAGCTGCCGGATCACCCGCTCCCCCTGGTGGCCGAAGGGGGCGTGGCCCAGGTCATGTCCGATAGAGATGGCCCGCGTCAGCTCCTCGTTCAGCCCTAGCGCCTTGGCGATGGTGGAGCTGACCGAGTCCACGTGATTCACATGCTCCATACGGGTGCAGATATGGTCGTTGTCGATGTTGTAAAATACCTGGGTCTTATGCTTCAGCCGGCGGTACGCCATAGAGTGGAGGATGCGGGTGTAGTCCCTGGCGAAGGGGCTGCGCACATCGTCCCTGCGGGAGTACAGCTCACTCCGCCGGGAGATCAGCTTTTCCCAGCCGGGATTGCCCTCCCTGGCCGCATACCTGTTGAATTTGAGTTCTGACATGCCAATCATCTCCTGTAAAATAATCCTTACTGCCTCGATTCCAGGAAAGCCTTATACTTTTCATCCTTGCTTCTCTTCTCCCCCACCGCATTGACCGCACCGTCCTCATTCTGAAAATTCTCCACAAATTTCTGTTCTCCGTCGTTTATGAAATGCTTGACCACAAATACAAAGATATCTTCCAACAATTTATAATGCTTTTCCAGGCGCTTGCGCTTCTCCTGTTCCGAACCTTCCTCATCATCATGAGGCTGCCTGGAGAAGACATAAAAGCCCTCCTTAGCGTAGACAGACGCATATTCCTTCTGTGGGATAATGCTTGTCAGCTTCTTGAGATAATATTCGTTTACCTGACGACTGTCGTCTCCTGGCATCCCTAATACTTCACTGCTTTTCAGGGCGATCTCCAGTTTTTCGATGGTATCCGTTGAAAAGAAATTGGTGGTGCGCTGGACGACAAAAAAATCCCCCTCATGCAGCGCCTCGATCAGTCCAAAATCCTTTCCTTTTCCGTCGTTCTCCAGTTTTCGCGTAATGTAAGAAACATGTTTTGCAATTTGAGAACGCAGCTCTGCCGCTTTCAACCCACAATCCCCGCCGCTGCAAATAAATTTTTCAGCTTGTTCCCGTACCCGGTCATCCCGAAAATGCTGTTCCATAAAGTTGGAGAACTCAAAAACTGTTTTCCACCAGGGCTTCAGATAGTCCCGTGTCATATACTGGTGTACTAGGCGCATTAAATTATAAACTTTCCCCGCCATTTTATCTCTCGTTTTAATATTAACTGTTCTTCCCCGCCAATAAGGTTTGAGTTCTTTCCTTATTTCCCTTCTTAATATCTCCTCCTGTTTCTCTCGTACTTCGGGTATCTCATTAAATTCGGTCCACTTCAGGTCCGCCTTCTGTCCGCTGCTCAGCAACTTATTGCCCGAAATGTGAATGGAGTTAAGCAAACTAATCCAGGCCACATCTGAGTGGTTTTGTTCCACAACTGCTTCAACAGAAAACAAATATGATTTGGGCACCAATCCAAGGGAAAACAGTTCTAGTCCGTTCGAAGGATTTCTTCTGCCCCTACTATTCTTTATAATTTCCCTAAGCGCTTCGTAATTGTGGGACAGCCTGCGGGAAATGTAGGTATTCAAAAAATCCGAATATACCACCGCGTGGTGGTTATACACATACATGTACAGTCCGTCACGGGCGTCGATCATATTCTGGAGTGCCGGCACCGCCTTACTGGTGAAAATCAGATATCCCTTATCATCCAGATACATACTGCGGAACAGCCTCTGGGTATCAATTGTAGGAGTGCCGATTCCCGTCATGACGGAGTCCCGCATGATATAGTCCAGCTTATCCACATCAAAAATAGAAGAGTTCAGCAGCCGCACGATTGCATTTTTAATTTTATAGTCTCTAAAATCGTATGTTGTTTTAACATCGTATTCAATACCAAGAATGCTACGGATAATCAACGCAAAATCCACCGTAATCGAACAAGCATCGTTTTTATCCTCCCCCACCGTCTGATCCAGCTTCGTCAGGATATCGCGGTACTTCCTCAAAATCACGATACAGGAAAGCTGTTCGTGGATTGAACCGGTTTTCTTTTCGTCCTTATGCTTAACCGTCAGCTCTTTGAGCAGCTTTTCGCAGTCTCCCAAGACTGCATTCTCCTCTTCATTCTTCACCCCTTTAATATAGTTCTCCAATGCCTTCCTAAGGGCCTCCTCAACTTCTTTTCTTTCAAACTGCGTCTCTCCCATGTGGGAAAAGGGGCAGTGTCCCACATCGTGGAGCAGCGCGGCCACCGAGGCGTTGAATTCCATCGACTCATCAATCAGAAGATTTCCTTCCGTCCCAACCGGTCCGCCGTTCTCCTCTTTTTTCTTTTCTTCTCCCAGAATCCCGTTCCGGTTCAGGTATTTGATTGCGCTGCGCATCAGCTCCAGCACGCCCAGCGAGTGCTCAAACCGGGTATGCCGGGCCCCCGGGTAGACATGCTGGCAGGTCAACTGCCGCACGTCGCTCAGCCGCTGGAACGGGACGGTGTCGATCAGCTCCAGATCAAACTTTGTAAGATTGACATACCCGTGGACCGAATCCCGAATGATCTTCACCGGTTTCAGGTAATACGACTTGCTCAATCCCTTCACTGCGCTCTGCCTCCTCATTCATTCCAAGTCTGGTACAACACATCTGTCAATAAGGCAATAATACCAGATTTTTCCCAAAATTGCAACTTGATTTTGTGATTTTTGCGGCATCCGCCCCTTCACGGGCCGCTGTCTCCGGCACGGCAATTTTGTCCCCCGGCGCGGCATTTTCCCCTTGCAACGCCGAGTAAAAAGCGGTATAATACCCCCGTTACGGGGAGGACCGGAAAAGGCAAACCCTTCGCGGCTGCGAATCCCGGACTCCGGAGGTAACAACAATGGTAAAAGCGATCGTAGGCGCCAACTGGGGCGACGAGGGCAAGGGCAAGATCACCGACATGCTGGCCCGGCAGTCCGATGTGGTCGTCCGCTTCCAGGGGGGCGCCAATGCCGGCCACACCATCATCAACGATTACGGCCGGTTTGCCCTGCACACCCTCCCCTCAGGCGTGTTCTACCCCCACATCACCAACGTCATCGGCAACGGCGTGGCACTGGACATCGCCAAGCTGGTCCAGGAGCTGGACAGCGTCACAGGCCAGGGGGTGCCCGCCCCCCGGGTGATCGTCTCCGACCGGACCCAGCTGCTCATGCCCTACCACATCCTCCAGGACACCTATGAGGAGGCCCGGCTGGGCGGGCGCGCCTTTGGCTCCACCAAGAGCGGCATCGCCCCCTTCTACTCCGACAAATATGCCAAGACGGGCATCCAGGTGTGCGACCTCTTCGACGAAAGCCGGCTCCGGGAGCGGCTCACCGCCGCCGTGGAACTGAAAAACGTGCTCTTTGAGCACCTGTACCACCAGCCCAAGGTGGACGCGGAGGAGCTTCTCTCCCAGCTTCTGGAGCTGCGGGAGCGGATCCGCCCCTACGTGGGGGACACGGTGTCCTTCCTCCACCAGGCGCTGGCCGAGGGCAAAACCATCCTGCTGGAGGGCCAGCTTGGTTCCATGAAGGACCCGGATCTGGGTATCTTCCCCATGACCACCTCCTCCCACACCCTGGCCGGCTACGGCTGTGTGGGGGCCAGCGTGCCCCCCACCTCCATTGAGGACGTGATCTGCGTCACCAAGGCCTACTCCTCCTGTGTGGGCTCCCAGACCGAGCCCTTTGTCAGCGAGGTCACCGGAGCTTCCGGGGACGAGCTGCGCCGCCGGGGCGGCGACCATGGGGAGTTCGGCGCCACCACAGGCCGGCCCCGCCGGGTAGGCTGGTTCGACACGGTGGCCACCAGGTACGGCTGCACGGTCCAGGGGGCCACACAAGTCGCCCTCACCTGCTTGGACGTGCTGGGTTATTTGGATGAGATCCCCGTCTGCACCGGCTACGAGATCGACGGCCGGGTGACAGACGCTTTCCCCACCACTCCCGCCCTGCTCCGGGCAAAGCCGGTCTTTGAGACCCTCCCCGGCTGGAAGACCGACATCCGGGGCTGCACCGACTACGACGCACTCCCCGCCAACGCCAGGGCCTATGTGGACTTCCTGGAGGCCCATATCGGCGCGCCTATCACCATGGTGTCCACCGGCCCCAAGCGGGAGGAGATGGCATACCGCACCCCCAAGCTGTAACTTCACCACGCCGGGCGCGGACAAGCGCCCGGCGTGTGGAGCATATGTAAGCCCCATCAACGCAAAGGAGAAAACCATGAAAAAACTGCTTTCCTCACTGCTGGCCCTGACGCTGGGCCTGTCTCTGGCCGTCCTTCCCGCCTCCGCGCTGGAGCTGGACGAGGCCCGGGAGCTGCTGGCCGTCTATTACGTGGACGGCGTCCCTCCAAAGGTGCTGGAGCTGGACTCTCTGGACGCCATCCTGGAGGCCATCGGCGACCCCTATACCTTTTACATGACCCCCGAGCAGTACGACGCCTTCAACAAGTCGGTCAACGGTCAGACCGTAGTGGGCATCGGCGCCACGGTGGAGACCGCCTATGACGGCGGCTACCGGATCATGTCCGTCCTGCCCGACTCCCCCGCCCTGGAGGCGGGCATCCAGCCCGGCGATATCCTCACGGCGGTGGACGGCGTGCCCATGTCCCCCGAGGTGGACCCCCGCATCCCCGTGACCGGACAGGAGGGCACCAGCCTGACCCTCACCATCAATCGCAACGGTCAGACGCTGGAGTTTACACTCACCCGCCGGGCGGTGCCCATCCCCATCGTCACCCATGAGCAGCGGGGCTCCGCCGGCTATATCGACTGCATCAGCTTCGGCGCCACCACCGCCCGATCCATCCAGGAGGCCATCCAGGAGCTGGACGACCACACCGCCGTCTGGATCGTGGACCTGCGGGCCAACCCCGGCGGAGACAGCGGCTCCACCGCCGCCAGCGCCAGCCTCTTTACCGGCGGCGGCACCATGCTCTACTTCCGGGACGGCTCCGGGAGCTATAATTACACCTACACCCTGCCCACCTTCCCCGACATGACGGACAAGCCGGTGATCGTCCTCACCAGTGAGCACTCTGCCAGCGGCTCGGAGCTCTTCGCCGGGGATATCCGCACCTACACCGCCGGTATCGCCCTGGGCCAGCGCACCTTCGGCAAGGGCATCGCCCAGATCGTGCTGGACGAACGCAACTGCCCGTATATGGAGGGCGGCGAGGCCATGAAGATCACCGCCTACCGCTTTTTCGCCCCCGACGGGGCCACCAACCATATCACCGGCGTACTGCCCACTTTGCTTATTTCCCCGGAGAATACCGAGGCGGCGGCCATGCTCCTGTCTCAACCCGAGCCCCAGCGGCTCGACGGCTATTGGAAGCTGGTGCTGGCCGGACAGACCTTCTACCTCAAAGCCTCTGACGCCCGGACAGAGGAATATAAGGCCGCCTTCACCGAACTGCTGGAGGCGCTGCCCCTGTCCGCCGCCCTGTACAAGGGCTCCGGATTTGCCACGTGGACCCTCCTCTCCCCCGAGGACGCGGCTAAAGAGCTGGGCCTGAGCTTCAAGCCCCGCACCTTCACCGACACAGAGAACAGCGAGTTTGCCCGGGAGATCGACACCCTGGCCACCTACCGCATCCTGAAGGGCTTCGGCGACAAGACCTTCCGCCCCGGCGAGACCGTCACCCGGGCCCAGTTCTGCTCCATGGTGGCCTCCGCCCTGGACCTACCTGACGGAAAGGCCTCCAAATTCTCCGACGTGAAGGAGGGCGCCTGGTACGCCGGCGCGGTGAACGCTATGGCGGATATGGGCTTTGTCTCGGGCCGCGGCGGCGGGACCTTCTGCCCCGGGCAGACCATCACCTGCCAGGAGATGGTCTCCATCCTCTCCCGGGTGGCCGCCTGGATCAGCATGGACGGCTACGACCTGGACGGACAGCTCCTCATGCCCGAGGAAGTAGAGAAGTACTCCGATTACGCCTCCTGGGCTCAGGCAGCTGCCCGAAACCTGGACGAGCTGGGCGCTCTGGCCGGCGACCTGGCTCCCACCGACCCCGGCACCCGTGAGGTGGCTGCCGCCATGCTCTGCCGGCTGATGGAACGCACCCATTTGATTTGGGATTAAATATGGAAAGGACCTGACAAAATTGACCAAGATCGACATTATCTCCGGCTTTTTAGGGGCCGGCAAGACCACCCTCATCAAGAAGCTGCTGGACGAGAGCTTCAAGGGGGAGAAGATCGTCCTCATCGAGAATGAGTTCGGTGAGATCGGTATTGACGGTGGCTTTTTGAAGGACGCCGGGGTGGAGATCACCGAGATGAACTCGGGCTGCATCTGCTGCTCCC
>ERZ779627.255-NODE-255-length-11476-cov-6.518081_pt1 | contig 11476 bp, 9 predicted proteins | sample MGYA00514191_ERZ779627 | MGnify/ENA primary metagenome ERZ779627 (study PRJEB29562, sample SAMEA4376705) | mouse gut metagenome | isolation source: Cecum | study: EMG produced TPA metagenomics assembly of the A DSS colitis mouse model was used to assess the... | reverse complement strand
CAGCAGGAGGACGGTTTTGCAGCGCCGAAGAATACCAGGCGGCTCTGCTGGACTGTGTCCGCAGAATACTGGGGGTTTACGGACGGGAAGTTCTGTCCGTATCGGAGAGTGGGATCCTGCACCGGGCCGGGGGAACGATCATGAGCCGGGAGGAGCTGGAGCAGCTTTTCGCCGGAAGGCCGTTTGCCCGAAAAGCGAAGGAGCAGATGGAGGAAGGCTACCAGGAGCTTCTGACCGTGCGCAGGGCGGGGCGCGATACGATGCGCGGCGGCGTTATCATTCCCATGGAATATGTGTTCCATGCGTTCGGTCTGGACGATCTGGAAGCTTATATGGTGATTCTCTCCTGGGCGGCGGAAGCCGACCATGATCTGGGCCTTCTCTTTTCCCTGCTGAACGAGAAAAGCGGAGTGCGGCTCCCTACCATGGACCTGTGCATCCGGACCTGTACCTTCTCTCAGGAGGAACGGCTGCTGCGCCGCAGCCGCTGCATCAGACGCCGGAGGATTCTTTCCTTTTTCTTCTGCGGACTGTACGATCTTGGCAGGCGGGACGACGTCCTGCCTGCGGAAGGGTATCTGGAGCAGGAGCTGAAACTGGACCACAGGATCGTATCCTATCTGGAAGATCCCGCATCCGCGGACCCGCGGCTGGAGATGCTGGTGCAGTACGGATATCCACAGGAAGAAACGCTGCTGATTCACAGGCGGCTTCTCTCGGGGCTTCTGGGTAGGAGCCGGCCGGACGGCGGGCCGGAGGCGGTGTTCGTCAGCGGTGAGCCGGGCGCGGGGAAACGCTGTCTTCTGTCCGCCCTCTGCAGGGAGAACCACAGGGCGCTTCTTCTGGCGGACGCGGGAAAGCTGCCCGGCGAACCGGCGGAAGCCTTTCGGATTCTGTTCGCTCTCATCCGGGAGGCGCTTCTGAGGGGAGGAGCCGCCATCTGCTTCTGCCATATTCCGTCGGAGGAAGAGCAGGAACATCAGGTGAGCAGAGAATGCATGGAACTGCTGCTGCGGGGGACGAAGCTCTGGAAAGGCGAGCTTTATTTTACCTCGGATTATGAATGGAATGCGAAGATCCGCAGCCCGGAGCGCAAGATTCTCAAGCTGCGGATACCGGGGACGACCACAGAGGAAAGGCTTCTGCTCTGGAAAGCCTTTTTAAAGGAGGAAGAGCGTCCGGAAGGGCTGGATCTGGAATATCTGGCGGACAAATACGCGCTGTCCGCCGGGGCGGTAAAAAACAGCGTGGAGGACTACCGTGCACACGCACGGCTGGCGGGAGGGCCGCCGGAGAAAAGCTGGCTTCTGGAAGCGTGCCGGCATCAGCTCGATCACCGGCTGGGTAGGGACGCCGTCTGCATCACGTCAAAATACCGGTGGGACGATCTGGTGCTCCCTGCCCCGCAGAAACGGATGCTGAAGGACGCCTGCGATCAGGTGCGCTGTCATCATCAGGTTTATCACTGCTGGGGATTCGAGGAGAAACTCGCGTACGGGAGGGGGGTGTCCATGATCTTCTACGGTCCGCCGGGCACCGGCAAGACTATGGGAGCGCAGGTGCTGGCGAATGAGCTTGATCTGGAGCTGTACAAGGTGGACATGGCGGGAGTGATGTCGAAATATGTGGGCGAATCGGAGAAAAAGCTGGGGACGATCTTTGAACAGGCCGGGAAGAGCCGGAGCATCCTGTTCTTCGACGAGGCGGACGTGCTGTTCGGGCAGAGGACGGATCAGAAGGATTCCAATGACAAATATGCCAACGCCAGCACCGCCTATCTGCTGCAGAAGATCGAGGAATACGAAGGAATCATGGTGCTGGCGACGAACCTCTTGCAGAATTTTGACAACGCGTTTTTAAGAAGGTTTCAGTTCATCATTGAATTTCCGGCTGCGGATGCGGAGCGCAGGCAGGAGATCTGGCAGAATGTATTTCCGGAGGCGGCGCCGAGAGAGGAACTGGATTTTGTATTTCTGGCTCAGGAATATTTGTTTTCCGGGAGCCAGATCAAGAATGCGGCGGTGGCGGCGGCGTTTCTGGCGGCAGGAGAGCGGAAGCCGGTCGGCATGCGTCATGTGCTGACTGCCGTGAAGCGGGAGATGGCGAAGACCGGAAAAACGCTGATCGCGGCGGATTTTGGACCGTATTATGATCTGATGCAGGAGGGATGAGTATGGGAAAAATATTGGACAGCCTCAGGAAAGGATTTGGCAGTAAGAAAGAGCAGGAAGCTCCGAAAAAGGAGCAGGAGGGCAGAGGTCCGGCGCCCCGGCAGGAGACGGAGGACGAGATACAGTTGAGACAGATCCTGAACTTGTTTGATCAGATGAGCCTGCAGGCGGACGCCTGCAAAGCGGCAGGGGATCAGGAGCGGCTTCAGCAGATCAGCGACGCCTTTGAGACGCTGGTTCAGAAGGGCATGGGGCTTCAGGCAGGAGAGGCAGAGAAGGCCGCTTTTGCGGAAAAGCTGGGACTCTGCAACGGAAAGCTGAGGGAGGCGCACGCCCGGGTGGAGCAGGCGGAGCGGGAAGCGGAGCAAAGCAGGGAGGAGCGCAGGGAACAGAAGCTGACGGACGCGAAAAAGAACATCGCCGAGGCGAGGAAGACGCCTCTGGAGACGCTGATCGCCCGTACAAAGGATAAAGACGTGGGGGCGCTTCGGCCGCAGGGGGCGGAAGAGACAGAGGCTGATAAGGAACAGGAGGCGGCGCCTAACGGGCTCTGGGAGGAGATCAAGCGCAGAGGATCAGAGATTCCGGGGGAGATCGCGGACGGCTTCAAGGAGGCCTTCAGCGGTCCGGCGGAATTTCTGAAAGCTTTTTCCGATAAATTTGAGAGCGCGTCGGAAATGTTCGGTACAGCCGCGGATCTGAATGAGAAAGTGGATGAGCTGGGGGGAAGCATGGAAGCCGCGAAAGAAATGGAAGGCAAAAAAGCGTTCAAACATGACGTCAAAGACGGCAAGAAGGAGACCGGAGAATTTTCAAAAAAAGATGCGGTCTCGGTGATCAAGATGGCCTGTACGCTGGTCAATTCCGCCCTGCATCTGATCAAGATGATACAGACCTTCGTTGAGATCGGGAAGAAAGAGATGGAAAACAACAGCGAAGCGCCCACGCTGGACGGGCAGGAGCGTCATAAGATGGCAAGAGACGCCCTGCATCAGATCGTGGGGTTGTTCGGGGACGCCACAAGCATCGCGTCCGGTTTTATCGAGGCGGTTCCGCTGCTGGGACCGGTGCTGGAGATTTTAAAAGGCGGTCTTGAGATGGCCATGGACACCTGGGATATGGCAAGCGACTCCTGCCATGTGGAGATGATGCGCCGGGAGCGTAATCTGATCTATGAGAGGATGCAGGCGAAAAGGGAAAAGTACAGCCAGGAGAAGACAAAGGACGAGCAGGCGGCCGAAGCTTATACGATCGACGGAAAATGGTTCCAGAGCCGGGCGGCGGATGTGTACGACAAACGGAAGGAAATGCTGAGAACCGTCGCTCTTTCCACCCAGAACGATCCGGACAAAATCCGGATTGTCCAGAGAAAAGATATGCGTTCCAGAAATGATTCCAGGTACCGGGAAGCACAGTACGGGCTCGGACAGAGGATCCGTGAAAAGAAACTGGCCCCGGGGAAGAAATCAAAGGAAGAGAAGACAAAGCTGCGCCAGATGGAGGCGCTGGAAATGATGGAAAAGTTCCGGGAAGCGGAAAAGGCGCACAAGAGAATGCGCAAATCGGTGATGCTGAAGGTGGAGGCAATCATCAAAGGCGCGGTCGGACTGGTAAGTTCCGGCCTTACTCTCGCCGGACAGATCGCGGCCATGACCGGAGTCGGAGCCGGGGCGGGCGCCGGTCTGATCGGCGCATCCACGGTCATCGATGTGGCGTCGCTTGGCTACGATGCGGGCAGAGTGGGGGTGACGGGAGCCTATCACGGCGTGCGGAAGCTGATCGGAACCGAGGCGAATAAGGATACGACCAGAAGCGATATGGCGCTGGTGATCATGGACCGGATGAAGGAAGTGAGCGCGTCCGAAGTGTGGGATGACCGGCATTTTGCAGATGACACCAGGCTGGAGCAGGCAAACGCAAAAGACGTGATCCGTCAGGGAGAGAATGTGCGGCAGTTAAAAAGCCTGCTGAGAGGCGGACTGGACGCCTCCATGTCGGATCTGATCGGAAGCGATAGCGCCAAAAATCTGCAGAAAGGACTCGCGGGAGCGTTCGGTCAGGGATAAGAGGAGAAGACGATGGCATACACAGAGGAAGAGAAAAAAGAGGAACTGAAGCGTCTGGCGGAATTTCTGAACAGTGTGGAGATTCCGGCGGAGGTGCTGGAAAAAGGGCCGTATGCGGCGGCGGTCAGCCTGCTGATCAGCCTGCCCACGGTGGAGGATCAGGCGGACTTAACGGAAGAAAACGCGGCGGAGAAACTTCATCTGGCGACGGCGCATCTGGTGGATCTGGAAGAGCCGGCGACGGTCAAGTACCTGTCTTTATACACGCAGGTGAGGGCGGACGCCGGAGTTCTTTCAGAATCAGAGCTTCTGAGCCTGATCAATGAGATCAATCAGGGGGTGCGGGTGGGGCATTTCTACTGTTCCCGGGTCGAGACGGGGGAGCGGATGGTGCAGTACCGGGCTTCGGTGATGGGAGCCGCAGAGCTCCCTCTGGATGAGGGCGTGGCCACCAGCGCGGTGCTGGAGATGGGAATCGGCTACGATCATATGAAGTCGGTTCTGACGGAATCGGCGCACTCTGAAAAGAGAGAGGGAGAGAAAGAATGAAGAGTGCGGATCCGGTCGGCCTTCAGATCCGGGAGGCCGGCGCCCGTTGCCTGCAGGATGCCGGGGACAGAAAAGAGCGCCTTCGCTCTCTGAGCCGACGGCTGGAAGAACTGTCCGCGGAACTGGAGCGGACGGGTGCGGTCCACCCGTGGCCGGAGGCGCTGTCTGCGCTCTCACCTGCCCCGGAGGAGCAGATACTTTTGTGTCTTCTGTGGAGCCTGGAGGGGCCGGGCGGAGGGAGCGAAGAGGAGCTGCGGCTTTTTCTGGAGGAACTGGGGGTGGCTCCGCTTCCTTACTGGACTGTCCTGCAAGGAGGCCGGGTCAGGCTCTCTCCGGTCGTGTCCGCCTAGCTTGACGGCCGTCCGCCGGCGCTTCCGGAGGGAGCGGAGCTTCGTTTTCCGCGGGAGCGGCGCTTCCGGGGACCGGTAGAACTGCTGCGGACGGGCAGAAAATTTCTCGCGTATGCGGAACAGGAGGAAGGAGCGGCCGTTCTGTGTGTCCGGGGAAAGAAAGGGAGCGGCCGGAAAACTTATATCGAACAATTGTTCCGTGCGGAGGGACTGGCGGTTCTGATTCTGGAAGGAGCGGTCCTGGCGGGGACAAAAGAGGAGCTGGAGGACTGTATGCTCTGTGCGCGGCTGTACGCGGCGGCAGTCTGCGTATGCGCGGACGAGACGGCCGGCCGGAAACTGCTTCGCAGAGTCAGCGGCTGTTTTCGGTTCTGTGCGGCGGTGCTGGAGGATGGCTGCACGCCGGAATCGGATCTGGACCTTGATGCGGATACGCTGATTTTTGACCAGAAACTGTCGGAACCGGAACCGGAATGCCGGTTTCGGATGGCGCGGGAGGTGCTGGGAGAGGCGGCAAAGCTTCTGTCGGCGGGCTTTTCTCTGGAGCGTCTGGTGCGGGAGCGGGAGCCGGCGGGCGTCTGTCTGCGGCGTCTGGAGCGGGTGCGGGCAGAGCTGCTCTGCGGCTGTTTTCATCCGGAGAATGCATGCCGGGAGAGGGCTTCCGAGGTGCTTTGTCCGCTCCCGGCGGATCGTACCCTTGAGGAACTGAAGCTTCCGGCGTTTCAATATGAGAGGCTGCTCCGGATCTGCAGGATGGCTGCGGTCCGGGAGGAAGTGCTGGAACAGTGGGGATTCGGGGAAAAATTCTCCTACGGAAACGGATTCTCCGTCCTGTTCTATGGGGCGCCCGGCACCGGCAAGACGATGGCGGCGCAGGCGCTGGCTCATGAACTGAAAAAACCGCTGTACCGGGTGGATCTCTCGCAGTTGACGAGCAAATACATCGGTGAGACGCAGAAAAACATCGGACGGATCTTTGACGAGGCGGAAGGACTGGACTGCATTCTGTTTTTTGATGAGGCGGACGCGGTTTTTGCAAGACGGAGCGAAGTGTCGGATGCTCAGGACCGGTATTCCAACGGAGAGACTGCCTATTTACTGCAGCGAATGGAACAGTATGCGGGGGTCTCCATTCTGGCGACCAACCTGCTGCAGAATTTTGACGATGCGTTCCGCAGAAGAATTTCCTGTATGGTGCATTTTCCCATGCCGGACGCGGCGCTTCGCCGGGAGCTGTGGGAGGAGATTTTTCCGGCGGATACGCCGGTATCCCCGGAAGTGGACGCGTCCGTGCTGGCCGAGAGCTTCGAACTGTCCGGCGCTTCCATCCGCAGCGCCGCCTGGCACGGGGCGCTGCTGGCGCGCTCGGAGGGGTGCGGGGTGCAGATGCGCCATATTCTGAGCGGGATTGAGAACGAATACAGCAGACAGGGAAAGACGTTTCCGGGGGAACTGTTTGCACAGAACGGCTTCAAAACCGGCGGATGAGGTGATACGATGGCAGATTTTACAATTATATCGGATGTGAGTAACGAGGTGCTGAAGCTTTTAAGGGAAGAACTCTGTCCGGAACTGATCCCGTCTCCGGAATCCATCGCACTGGCGGCGCCGACGGACAAAAATGCAGATTTTCAGATGGGCTTATATTTGTATGACATACAGGAATTAAGGGAGTATCAGCAGGTAGACATGATTCGTCTCACCGGCAGCCGGGCGCAGTATCCGCCCAGGCTTCTGACCCTGTACTATGCGGTTTATATCAACAGCCGGTCTCAGATGATGTCCACGCCGGAAAATGAACAGCGGATCCTCGGACGCGTGTCACAGGCGCTGATGGACCGCGCGGCGCTGCAGGGGGCGGCCGCGAAGGGCGAGACGGCCCCGTCCATGACACTGCAGATGCTGAGCTTTGAGGAAAAGACCAGAATCTGGTCGGTTCTTTCCGTTCCCTATCAGCTCGGGGTCTATTTTCAGGCAGCGCCGGTGACCCTGTCCTCGAGGCGGACCCGGGAATTTAAGCGTGTGGTGGATGCGGATTTTACCGCGGAGCAGATCGGGCGTTAGCGGAGGAGGTCAGAATGTCGAAGATACGGATTGCGTTTGTGCTGCGCATGGTGGATGATTTTACAGGAGAGCCGGTGCGCGACGGCCGGTTTCTGTTCACGTCCGGCGGGCGCGTCCTGCACTCGATTCCCAAGAAAAAAGAAGGAATGTATGTATTTTTGGAATCGGGAGAAGAACGATTCTGCCTGACGGTGGAGAGTGCGGGATATCATAAAAAAGAAGTCGTGATCAGAAGAGGCAGCCTGGATCCGGCGTATCCGGTGGCCGAGATCCGCCTGTACGGGAGGCCGGAACGTTATCGGCGCGGGTGCTGCGGGCTGTTCACCGGCAGACTGGCGGAGCAGCCGGGCGGCTTTCCCGCGGAAGTGCTGGCGGAGCGGGTCCGCCCTGTGGGGCTGACGTTCCTGAAAGGCCGGCAGGAAGACGGCAGGCGCCTGCTTGCCTTCAAAGGATTTACCAGAGAAGAGCTCACAGGCCGGACTTACATCCTGAGCGGCATGAAAAATCCGCTTCCGTTTGTGCTGACGGAAAAACGGGGAATCAATGAATATTTCGCGGATCTGCCGCAGGCGGGGCTGAAAGAAGTCCGCACGGGCGCTTCCCTGATCCGGGTCTACCGTTCCGTTTCGGACGCCTCCGGCATCTACGCCGTTCCGGTGGAAAAGGGAGAGGAGTGCCGGCTGCTGCACATGCGGTGAGGGCGCGTCTAAGGACCGGCGCCATTCCATGGGTCCGGAAGGGGGAGCGGCCCGCGCCGGGCGGAAAAGTACATCGAAAGGTATAAGGCGTAACGTACCTGGTTATACTCCATGTAAAAGCAAAGGAGTATAAGACGATGGAAGAAAATAAAAACCTTGATTTTGAGAAACTGGAACCGCACGACCGGCTGAAATACGAGATCGCGGAAGAACTGGGCCTGCTGGATAAGGTGCGGGAAGGCGGCTGGAAAGCGCTCTCTTCCCGGGAAACCGGCCGGATCGGCGGGATGATCAGCAGGCGGAGAAAGGCCATGGAAAAAGAGGCCGCCGGCTAGATCAGCATCGGCTCCTGATAATCCTTGCCCAGCATCTGTTTCTTTTTCTGCTGGAAATCCCAGAAAAAGGACTCCTCGACATCGGACCAGGAGTGGGTCATCCGGTCGTATACCTGGATATAATCGGGATCGTCGGGATGCCTGCGCACGGTGTTGGTCAGATACTCCTGGCCGGTCAGCGGGTTAATATCGGCACGGGGCTTCTGTTTCCGGAACGCCTCCGGAATCTCGATCGACAGTCCGTCCGGATACGGGCCGGGGGATTCTTCAGAGACTGCGGTATCCGGTATCGGCTCCGGAGTTTCCGCGGCGTTCAGCGTCAATTCCGACAGTGAGGAGACAGAGACGGGTTCCGTGCCGGCGTCGATTTCCGGCAGCCGTTCTGTGGAAGCCGCAGGCTCCGTCTCTCCGGTGTCCGTCTGATCAGGAAGGGGGGAGAGGAGGATCGGCTGCAGAACCGGTTCCTCTTCCGCCTCCGCGGAAACGGCCGCTTCCGCGTCGGCCGGTACGGGCGCCGGATAGCGGTTAAATTCAGAACGGGTCACGGTCACGGTGGGTTCGAGCCGGATAGACACGCGGTGGCCAAGAAGCGCGGCAAATACATGCATGTCCTGTTCCGGGAAATTGTCGCGTTTGAGCCGCTGGGTCAGGTTCTGACGGGACATCTTATTTCCGGTCGCCGCCTCGTAGCGGTCCGCCAGATCCTGTATGGTCATATGATTTCTGTTCAGTAAGATCTTAATCTGTTCTCCAAATGTAAGTTCCATAGAATACCTCGCCAAACCTTCTGGTTTTTCCATTATACCCTATGCGCCGACAAAATAAAACATAAATTTTCTTAAAAAAGATCCGCCTTAAAAAAGATCAGATCGGTGCGAAATGATCGACCTTCATGCTGCAGACGATCGCCTGCGCTTCGGTTTTCAGACCGTGTTTTTCGTTGACCGCATCCATGATCCGGTTGCGCAGATCATTGGGGACGATGATGATGACAATCTCCTTCTCGGTCTGGAGCGAGATGCCGTGGTAAGTTTCCAGCGCTTTCGCGCCGCTCCACCTGGCCCGGAGGATCGTGCCTCCCCGCGCGCCCAGACTTCTGGCGGTATTCAATACATTTTCCGTATAACCCTGGTTGACGCTGATGAGAATCAGGGTGTGTCTGTTTTCAGAGGACATCGGTGTTTTTTCCTTTCCTGTATCTTCCTGCCGGGGCGCGAACGCTTTCTCCAGCAGGGCGTCAGTGATTCGGGGGGCGGGCTCTTTCCGGCCGCTGTCAAGCGGGATGCTGAAAGAGGCGGCGATCATGTTGCTCATGCCGGTCAGCGGCAGGTCGAAAAAGATTCCCTTGGTATCCACGCTTCCCCTGAGTTCGTTGCTCATCCGGTAGGTGAGCTGATCGATTAAAGAGGCGGCGGCCAGGCTGATGATGATATCCTTGTCCCGGGACTCCAGGCCCAGGATATCCATGATCTCCGAGGTGGCGGTGCCGCGTCCCACGGTCTGGTAATGAAAATTGACTCCTTCCCGGTTATAAAGCCGGATAATATCCTTTCCCCGCCGCCGTTCCACGATCGAAACGAGAAGCTTTGGGCGTTCGGTTTTTCCTTCCATAAAATAGATTCACCTGCTTTCTGCATGCGCAGGGAAGAAACCTTCCCTGCCCGATTCAGTCGTCAAAATAGAGAACGACATCCTCGATCTGTTCAAACTGGTCCTTCAGATAGCGGATGTGCGCGTGTTTCCGCAGTTCGCTCATCAGTCCCAGCGCCTGAATGGTTACAAGGGGCGTCATGGCGACCATGGCGACGACGCCGAAAGCGTCCGTGAGGATATCGCCTCCCGCCGCCGTGCAGGCGCCCTTGGCGAAGGGCAGGAGAAATGCCGCCGTCATGGGGCCGCTGGCAACTCCGCCGGAGTCAAAGGCGATGCCGGTGTAAATCTTCGGAACGAAGAACGTCAGAAGGAGGGAGATCAGGTAGCCGGGAACCAGAAAATACAGGATCGGAATGCCCGTGAGAATGCGCAGGATGGAGATTCCTACGGAAACCGCCACGCCTACGGAAAGTCCGGTTTTCATGGTTCCGGCGGTGATGGAGCCGTTCGACACCGCCTCGACCTGTCTGGTGAGCACATGCACGGCGGGTTCTGCCGCCACGATAAAGTAGCCCATGAGCATGCCGACGGGAATCAGTATGCCGGCGGACTTTCCGGAGGCAATGGCGGCTCCGAGAATCTGACCGACGGGCATGAAGCCTACATTGACGCCGGTGAGGAAAAGCACCAGTCCGATGTAAGTATAGAACAGTCCGCCCGTAATCTTCAAAAGCTTCCGCCTCCGGAAGCGCCGGGTCAGAAGCTGGAAGAGAAGCAGCATTCCCGCGATAGGCAGGATGGCGGCCGCCACTTCCCGCAGATAACTGGGAAAGGCGGCGACGAACTCGCGCGCGGCGTCTGCCGTGGTGTCGATCTGCGCAATCTGTGTCATCCCGCTGAACGCGGAATCCGGCCGGTAGAAGATGCCGAGGAGCAGTACCGCCAGCACCGGACCGACGCTGCACAGCGCCACCAGACCGAAGCTGTCCTCCGCGGAACGCCGGTCGCTCCTGAGAGCGGCCAGGCCGACGCCGAGAGACATGATGAAAGGAACGGTCACCGGTCCGGTGGTCACGCCGCCGGAATCAAAAGATACGGGGATGAACGAGGAGGGTGTAAAAGCGGCGGCAACAAATACGATCCCGTAGAAGGCGATGAGCAGGGCATTCAACGGGATCTTGTAAAACATCCGGGCGATGGCCAGCATCATGAAAATGCCCACGCCTGCGGCGACTGCCAGAACGATCACCATGTTCGGGATGGCAGGAACCTGCCCTGCCAAAACCTGAAGATCCGGTTCCGCCATGGTGATGACAACGCCGAAGACAAAGCTCAGGAGGATGGGCCTGAGAGCCTTTTTGGATTTACTCATCTCGATGCCCATGCCTTCGCCCATGGGGGTCATGGCAAGGTCCGCGCCCAGAGTGAAGATGCCCATGCCGAAGACCAGCAGCAGAGAACCAAATAAAAAGAGCACCAGCGTTCCTGCCGCCACAGGCGCAATGGTGACGCTTAAAATCAGCACAATGGCAGTGATGGGCAGGATGGATGCCAGAGATTCAAAAATCTTTTCCCGCAGTTGTTTTCTCAAATCATACACCTTTCTGTTGAAATTGTGAATTGCAGGGAAGAACTCCCGACAGATATATG
>ERZ779627.253-NODE-253-length-11572-cov-4.370322_pt1 | contig 11572 bp, 9 predicted proteins | sample MGYA00514191_ERZ779627 | MGnify/ENA primary metagenome ERZ779627 (study PRJEB29562, sample SAMEA4376705) | mouse gut metagenome | isolation source: Cecum | study: EMG produced TPA metagenomics assembly of the A DSS colitis mouse model was used to assess the... | reverse complement strand
GTTTCTTCGCCGCCGTATAATGATTGACCATCGAGTCCATATTTCCCGCCGACACCAGAAAACCAAGGCGCGGCTCGCCCAGCGCAGTGATGCTGTCCGCATTCCGGTAGTCCGGCTGAGCGAGAATCCCCACCGTATAGCCGCGGGACTGCAGCACGCGGCTGATGACCGCCGGCCCGAAGGACGGATGGTCGACATAGGCGTCGCCGATCACATAGACAAAATCCGGCCGGTCGATCCCGAGCTCCTCCAGATCCGCGCGGCAGACCGGAAGAAAGCCCTGCGCCGCCGCGGACCGGCCCGGAGATTCCTCTTCGCATACGTGCTTCTGTGTCTTCTTTTCTGCGGACATTGAACGGTTCCTCCCTTCTGCCTGTATATCCTCTTTCTATTCCGGTCTTTCCGTCAGCCCGGTCAGTCTTTTCAGATCCCGGATCTCGTCCTCTGTCAGCCGCCTGTACTCTCCGGCCTTCAGCGTCTCATCGAGCGCCAGCGTCCCCATGCGAAGCCGTTTCAGATAAATCACCCGGCAGCCGACCGCCGCAAACATCCGCTTCACCTGATGGAACTTTCCTTCCCGAACGGTCACCCGCACTTCACTGATCTCACCGCTTTTGAGAATCTCCAGCGCTGCCGGAAGTGTCGGCGCCTTCTCCCCGATCTCCAGCCCGACCGCAAAACGCTCCGCATGCTCTTCTGCAACCCGGCCTTCCACTCTGGCGTAATAGACCTTGTCCACATGTTTTTTCGGCGACAGCAGCCGGTGCGCAAGCTCCCCGTCGCTGGTCAGCAGCAGCAGGCCTTCGCTGTCCTTGTCCAGTCTTCCCACCGGAAACAGATCTCTCCTGTCCCCGGTGTCCAGAAGGTCCAGCACCGTCCGCTCCTTTGCGTCCTCCGTGGCCGAGACCGTCCCCGCCGGCTTGTACATCATCAGATAGACCGACGGGGCGTACACCGCTTCTTTTCCGCCGCAGAGAACCACGTCTTTTCCTTCTTCGATCTTCTGTTCCGGCCGCTTTGCCGCCTGCCCGTTGACCAGAACCTGTCCTTTTTTCAGCAGTTCTTTCACCTGGCTTCTGGTGCCGAAGCCTGTCTCACACAAAAATCTGTCCAGCCGCATCATGCGTTCATCCTCCATCCGGAGAAATATTTGTTGCGCAGCGTTCCCCCAAGCAGCTTGCCCCAACCGAGCGGATAACCGTCCACACAGACGAGCTGCCAGCCGTTATCCCGTCCGCTTTCTTCCGCTCCGATCTCGATCGTCTCCCCTTTCAAATAGCGGATCACCCGCTCATCCGTGGCCGGCAGATCAATGACCGACGCATATTCTTCTTTTTTCAATACCATGGCAAACGCCTGGCTCGGCTCGAACCGTTTTTTCAAAAGTTCTCCCATGTACAGTCCTGAGCGCAGGAAGCGCAGTCCCGGGCAGCGCCCGATCCCCTCCGGCATCCAGAACACCTTCGTATCCTGAACCTGTATCCCGGAACGCTCAAAGGGCAGTTTCACGTCCTCCAAAAACGCCGACAATTCCGGAGGCAGTTTTCTGCTCTTCTTTTTATCGGAGCATTCCTCCGGCCGGTTCTCCCGTAGCTCCCCGTCTTTGGCAAGAAGCGCCAGAAAATGCCCTTCCCCGTCGATCCTATGCGGAAAAAGCCGCACGCATTTTTCCAGCGGGAACGCGCTTCCCACCAGGTCCGGCCGGCCCGGACAGAAGCCTTCGTACCAGGGAATCTCCGCCAGATGAAAATCCGGATGTTCTTTCAGAAAATGATCCACGCTGCCCTCGTTCTCCAGTTCGGAAAAAGTACAGGTAGAATAGAGCATCCTCCCGCCCGGCTTCAGAAGTTCCGCCGCCTGACGGAGGATCTCCCTCTGCATTGCGGAGAATACTTTCGGTCCCTGTTTTTCCCACGCCGGTATCATATGCGCCTGCTTCCGGAACATTCCTTCCCCGGAACAGGGCGCGTCGATAAGGATCTTGTCAAAATATTCGTGGAAATACCGGTCCAGACGGTCCCCCATTTCACTGGTAATGAGGATATTCGGCATCCCGAACACTTCCAGATTTTTGAGCAGCGCTTTGGTGCGGGAAGCGCTGGCATCGTTCGCAACCAGCAGACCCGTATGAGACAGCTTCGCTGCCAGATCGGTCGCCTTCCCGCCGGGAGCCGCGCACAGATCCAGCACCCGCTCTCCTTTCTCCACCGGAAGCACGGCGGCCGGAGTCATGGCGCTCGGTTCCTGGATATAGTAAAGCCCCGCATAATAATAAGGATGCTTCGTGGGAGCATCCTCCTCCGTATAATAGTACCCGTTGGAAATCCAGGGAATTTTTCTCAGGCTCCGGAACGGATGAAGGCGCTCGAAATCCTCCACGTAAATCTTGGAAGTATTGACCCGAAGCCCCATAAATCTCGGTTTCCGATAGCTTTCCAGATACGCGTCCAGTTCCGGGCCGAGAATGTTTCTCATATTTTCAATAAAAGATGCCGGCAGTTCCATGCGACCGTTCCTTTCTCCTCTCTCGGGCAAAGCCCTGTTCAATATGAACCGGTTAATTTGTGATTTTCCAGATATTTCAGCATCCAGTAGGGATTCACGGCCAGCTCCCGGTCGGCGCCGAGGGGGACATAGATTCCCAGATGGAGATGCACCGGGAACTGGCCGGTCGTCCCTTCCGGGCCGTATCCGCTGTCGCCCATATATCCGAGAACATCCCCCGCCTTTACCTCGTCTCCGGTGGCCCATTCCCGGACGTAGGAGTGCAGGTGCGCATAATAATAGTAATTCCCGTTCCCGGAACGCACGCCGATGCGCCAGCCTCCTTTTTCCAGCCAGCCGGCTTGTTCAATAACGCCGTCCGTGATGCTGACCACCGGATAATACCCGGACTTATCAATAGAAGGCATAAGGTCCGTCCCTTCATGGCCTCTTTTTCCGCCGTAGTTTCGCTCCGCCATCCAGGAATTTTCAAAGGCCACCGACGCCTCCTTGCTGACGCTGGAGTCCGGCACCGGAAACCATACCAGCTCCTCCCAGACCGCTTCCATCGTATCCCGGTAAACTTCAAATTCACCTGCCGTGTTCTGTTCCGGAAGAAGCTGTCTGCCCAAAAGCTCCTCCAGCCAGATCAGTTCTGCCTGCACCGCGCAGTTTAAGAGTAAGACCATCGTCAGATAACAGGCCGTCCTGCGAATCGGATTCATATTTTACCGCCCGCCCCATAAAATGTAGGGAATTAGTTCATTATATGGTGGCCGCTTGAAAAAGATACTTTTCATTGTTCCGGTAATCGCTTTCCTCGTTCTGCTCTTCTCCCATCCCGGAGACGTCGCGTCCGGATGCACCCGGGGACTGACGCTGTGGTACACCGCGGTCCTTCCCTCTCTGCTGCCCTTCATGATTGTCTCCAACCTGCTGGTCGCCACCGGGATGTTCCGTTATCTGAACCCTTTTTATGCGCCGGTTCTAAAGCGTATCTTCCGAATCTCGGAAGAGGGCTGCTACGCCGTCGTCGTCGGTTTTCTATGCGGTTTTCCGATGGGCGCCAAGGTGATGGGCGATCTGGTGGAGAAACGGGAGATCTCCTCAGCCGAAGGCAGCTACCTTCTGGGCTTCTGCAACAATGTCAGTCCGGCGGTCTTCCTGAACTACATCTGTCTGTCAAAGCTCGGCTGCCGGTCGGTTCCCTGGAAGCTGGTACTGCTGTTTTACGGACTCCCCCTCGCTTACGGATTTTTCACAAGGCCTCTGTATCATTTTCCAGGCTCGGACTCCGGCTCTTTCGCGCCTGCCGCCGGCCGTGAAAAAAAACAGGCGTCTTTGCACCGGCTTGATTTTCCGATGCTGGATGCCTGTATGATGGACGGCTTTTCCACCATCACCCGCCTGGGCGGATATATCATGCTTTTCACCATCCTGGTGCAGTTTTTAAAACTTCTGCCTCTTTCGCCCTCTCTGCTCGCCTTGTTGAGCGGCGTGCTGGAAATCAGCTGCGGCATTGATCAGATTGCTTCCGCCGCTTCTTTTTCACCAGCAGTCCGCACTGCTTTGGTCTGTACCTGCGCCGCCTGGGGAGGCGCATGCATCTGTGCCCAGACAAAAAGCGTCCTTGCCGGCACCCCGCTCTCCGTCAGGACATGGCTGAGGGGACGGATTACGCTTGCGCTTCTGGCGTTCCTTCTGGTTCAGCTTCCGGCTGCGGCGCCAGTTCCGTACGGTTGCTGGTAATTACATTATAAAAATCCTGAAAATTATTCATCATCGCTTCGTAACGGACGTTGGACGTCTCCACCATCCGCTGTACCATATCCTGAAGTTCCGCAAGCCGGTCGTCTGTATACTGAATCGCACCCAGACGGATCTCGTTGGCGTCCCTTGTGGCAGTGTTCAGAATCTCCTGCGCCTGCTGAGTAGCAGTATCGATCACCTGATTCGCCTGCTCATAGGCCTGCTGCATGATCTCATGCTCGTTGACCATCTCCTGATTCTGGATATTCGCCTGCGCGACGATCGCCTGCGCCTTCTTCTGGGCATCGGCCAGAATCGCGTCCTTGTTTGCCAGCACTTTCTGATAACGCTTGATCTCCTCCGGCGTCTTCATCCGCAGTTCCCGCAGAAGTTCCTCCATCCGCTCCCGGTTTACAATGATCTTATCCCCGGAACCAAGAAGCGGCCCCTTGCAGGTGTCAATATAATCTTCCATCTCCTCAATGATTTGTTCAATACGGCTGCTGCTCATATCTCTACCCTACTCCTTTTCGGCATTTTTGATCTGCCACGACTTTTCTATTCGATATTTATCTTCAACGGTTCTTCTGTACTTTCATTCACAACCCATTTGTAATTTCATGGTAATTATAACTGAACCTGTCCAATTGCGCAAGGAATATTTGAGGTCACGTCAGGGTGGCCGTCATCATCAGATGACCGTTCACCCCGGAAAAATGCAGTCTGCAGCATCCTGCCGCGGCGAACAGCTCCGTCAGGCGTTCCTTAGTCAGAAGATGAATATGCTCCGGATTGCTGTCCTCCCTGGACGGCACCGTTACAACAACAAATCTGCGGGCAGTCTTTACCGCCGCCTTCACCGCGCTTTCCACATCCGGAATATGCTCCAGTACCTCCAGAAGCGTCACCACATCGGCAGATTTTTCCGGAAACGGCTGAGCGCAGAGATCGGCGCAGACGGCTGTCAGGCGATTCAGTCCGCCGGCCGTCATCTCCTGCAGAAATTCTGTCCGGTACGGAAGCAAATCCACGGCCGTCACCTGCACCCATGGAAACTCCGTCAGAAAAGGAAAGAGAAATACGCCGCGCCCGCTGCCTGCATCCAGCAGAGCTTCAAACGGGATTCCCTTCAGAAAGCCCATCACCTTTTTAACGCGCGGCAGATCGCTGTGTGTTGTTTTAAACGGATACAGCTTTAACTGCGCTGCCTTTCCCGCCTCTAAAACGGCGCTTCTTTCTTCCGGCGTAAGACCGCTCAGGGTTTTCTCCCGCAGCTCACCCGGCAAAACCGGCACACCTGTTCTGTCGGCGTGGCCGCGTATATAGGCCGCCGCCAGCTCCTCATAATATCTCATACAGTTCCCATCCCTTTCTGTTCCTCTGTCTCCTGCGCCGGGCGACTGGGCGGCGCAGGAGACAAAGCGGCATCTTCCTTCGGCGCTTTCATGGCCAGAAGAGCGGTATCACAGGACAGCTTTTTCCTGCACGCCCGGAGATAGGCGCAGAGTTCTCCCGCCATCCGGAAAAACGGTTCCGACGAGACCTGAATCCGATGCCGCCTTCCTTCCAGCTCTTCTTTCATCCGGGAAAACGCCGCGCCCGCATAATGGAGCGCCATGCGCTCTCCGTCGTCCGAAAGCGCCGCCAGCCGTTCGAGCATATTTTCCTGCACCGAGTCAAGCCCGCTGACATAGAGATCGGAAAGCGCTTCCGCGGCTTCCCGGCAGTACTGCTCCATGCTCCGGAGAATCTCCGCCGACAAAGCCGGCGGCTCGAAAGCGTCCGGTCCGTCGGCGGACTTTCCGCTCCGCTCTCCCGTCAGCCCTTCCTGCTCCGCGATCTCTTCCGCTTCTTTTATAAAAAATTCAATCGGATACAGGCACAGACGCCCGTCCTCGTCCAGATATACGGAACCGAAGAACACAACGGCTTTGCGCGAGCGCTTTTTCAGACGCCTTTCCATGCGCTCCAGGAACAGAATCGTCTGCTTTTCTTCTTTCCGGTATTTCATGGAGATGCAGAGCCTGCAGCCGCGCCGGTCGTATACATTCCAGGAAAATCTCTGTTCCACAGAATCAAAACTGCTCTCGTCCCACCCAAGCGCACCTGCCAGCACAAGCCGCTCGCGCCTGCCGGACGCCCGGTTCAAAAGCCCCCGCTCTATAGCCTGCGTCCCGAAATGCTCCGCCAGCAGCGCCTCATAGTCCCAGAAAATCCGTTCTTTCACCGCCGCCGTACAAAGGCTGCGTTCCCCCACGGCTTCTCCTCTGCTGTCTTTGCTCACGGACAGCCGCCCGCCGGACGCCGCTTTCGCGTTCGATAATTCAAATTCCAGGCTCTGAAGCTGCTCCCGGCTGCAGTTTAACCCCCAGGGCGCCATAGCATTTCCCCCGGGCGGTCTCCGCCGGACCCCTTCGTAAAAGACCGGGCGGGCATCCGTCCACGTATACCAGCGCTTCTGTTCCGGCTCCAGAAAATAGTAAATCTCCCCCTCGTACCCGGTTCCGCTCACAAAGCTCCTGGAACCCATCCCCAATAGATGAAGGATCCCGGCCGGCTCATACGTATCTCTGAAATTTCCCGCAAGGGCGCGGAACTCTTCCTGGCTTTCTGTATGGGAAAGCCGGTCCGCCAGTCCGTAAATTTGCAGAAGCTTTACAAACAGTTCTTCCACCCGAAACGCCGCCGAACGTTCAAAATACTGCCGGCAGCAGGACGCCGCCTCCCGAAGCAGGCTCTCCAGAGCCGGAAGCTCCGCCCGATGGCTGATCACCGCCAGCCGTTCAAGGCTCTCTCCGCTCTCCGGCGACTGTCTGGACAGCCCGGTGCCGATCTGATGCGACACGGACGCACAGATGCCGGCGCACGTTTTTCGTACCTGTTCTCTGTCCCATGTCTGCCCCGTCTCCTCCGACGGTTCCAGATCCGCAGGCGTCAGTCTTCCTTTCAAAATCTGAAAAGCAAGAACCGCCTGCGCTTTATGCGGACACAGTTCTCTGCTGTGGCAGGTGCAGGTAGAATACTCGAAAGGCTCTAAAAGCTTTACGGTCGCCTGCTCCCACGGAAGAACGACCGTCACGATCGAACTTTCTTCGATGGGCGGCAGTTCTCCCGCCCGCAGATGCTCCACAAACTGCCGGTAACGCCTTCCTTTGCAGGCGCGTTTCAGTCGTTCCGCGGGAATCTGCAGAAGGCTCTCCGTCAGCCCCGCCGCATGGACGCCGGACGCTTCTGCGGATGCTTCTTCATCGGCGCCGGCTGCCTGCGGCCGTACGCCCGCCTCCGCTTCCGTCTCCTGCCGAAGCTGCAGAATCGCCGCCACCACATGCCGGCACACGCTGCGGGACGGACAACTGCAGGTACTCTCTCCGAGAGGCGCCCTGATGACGCAGGTTTCTTCTTTCCATCTGACCTCCGCCGCGTCTTCTTTCCACTGGACCGCGGGCGTCTCCTGCGCCAGGTCTTTGTACGCCCGCTTTACCGTCCCTTTATTGCTCAGCCCCGTCAGGTAGTCGTCGTCCGCCTGCCGCAGCAGCGCCTTCAGCGCATTATCCATCTGCCGTCCCCCCGTCATCCATTCATAATCTTTCCCATAAAATCTCCCAGCATCTCCGGCGTCATCGCGCCTACATGAGCGCCCAGATCCGCCATCTGCTGCGCAGTCCGGCGGTCGTAGACCGGATTGGCTTCCATATCGAGCGCCGTCAGGCAGATCAGCCTGGCCCCGCTCTCGATGATACCCCGGCTGACGCCGAGCAGCGCCGCCGTGCTGCCGCCTTCGCACAGATCCGACACCAGCACCACCATCGTCCGGTGAGGATTCTCAATCAGGGACTCGCAGTACTGGAGCGCCCCCGTTATGTAAGTTCCGCCCCCAAGCTGAATGCTCATCAGGGTCGCCACCGGGTCCTCGAGATATCCGCTCAGATCCACCACCTGAGTATCGAAGATTACCAGCCTGGTGTCCAGCATGGGCAGTTTGGCAAAAATTCCCGCCATCACCGCGCTGTGAATGACGGAATCCAGCATGGAACCGCTCTCATCCACCGCGATCACCACCCGCCACTGGCTGTAGCGCCTGGTCCGTCCGTGAAAATACACCTCTTCCAGCATGATCTGCCCATTCTCCCGGTCGTAATGCCTGAGATTTCTGCGGATGGTCTTCTGAATGTCCAGATTGCGGATCGAACGGACCGGATGTTCCGAATTGCGCTCAAGTTTTCCCAGAAAGGACCGGCGGATATCCTGATTCAGTTTCTTTGCAATCTCTTCCGCCACTTTTTTCACGATCCGCCTCGCTGTGTCGAGCACGTCGCCTTTCATCAGATGCTTTAACTGAAGAATCGTCTTTAAAAGCTCCTGATTCGGCTCCAGCTTCTCCAGCACCTCCCGGTCCGTCAGAAGTTCCGTCATTCCGTACCGGTCCAGCGCATGCCGCTCCAGTATCTCCACCGTCTCTTTCGGAAACAGTCTGCGGATCTTCGTAATCCACGTAACCGCCGTCAGATGACTGGCGTCCAGACTTCCCTGACGCACATCCTCTCCCTGTTCTCTGTTGTACAGGAAATCCAGCGCTTCCTCCAGATCCATACAGGAAATCCCGTTCTCCATCGCTTTTCCCGCCCCGAAGTCAAGCTGATTCTTCGCATAACCGCCCAGAATCAGCCGCCACCTGTTGATCTGACTCGTATGTCCCATGATTCCTCCTGTCTGTGATTCCGCAATTTCCGAACTGCTTTCACTCCACGCTCTGCAGACGCCCGGCGCCGACCGATCATCTTTCCTGACCCCGCTCGTATTTAATGAAGAAACACGCCGCTTTGCGCCTGCGCGAGCCGATCCAGCGCCTCCCCGTATTCGTACTCGGCCGGCAGCACCATCCGTCCGCGCAGCAGCTCCTTTTTCTTCACTCCGTGGAATGCGGCCGCCTTCCCCGCGATCCGGTCGATCTCCAGCGGCGTGAAATACCCGAAAGCCTGCCGAAGCTCCGGGAGCAGCCTCATAAATTCATCCCCGGACAGCTTCTCCAGAAGTCCGTCGATCAGTTCCAGAAAATGCTCCTGCACGAACACAAAGTCCCTGGCCGTATAGAAAAGCCCCCGCAGAAACGCCGCGCTCTTCATCCGCATCTCGTTCGTCCCCTGCAGATATCCGGCCGCCGCCGAGCGAATCTGCGTCTCGTAGCGGCTCTCGTATCCATAGAGCAGCCCCAGTACCGTCCCTTCCAGCCCGGGCGCAATCCCCGGCTGCAGCCGCAGCCGCTCGAACGCTTCCGACAGCATCTGCCGGAAACGGGTGAAGCCTGGCCGTCCCGTGATCTGATACAGGGACAGACAGCTCTCCATGCACTCCTGAAGCTGCTCGTCCTTCACCTGAGCCATCGACGGCAGAAGCTGTACGATCTTCTGAAAGCAGATGCCAATTAGTTCTTCCAGTTCCGCACCGTCCTGTATCTGATACAGCTCCTGCAGCTCGTAGAGCATCCGCAGATGCGAAAACCCTTTCGTCAGGGAGAAGAAATCGCCGTCCTCCGTCAAAACTTCCCGGATATGCGCTCCCATCCCGGCCTGCTCTTCCAGAAAGCCCATCAGAAACCCCTGCGCCATCAGTCCTGCCGCCTCCTGACTGTTCCGGCTCTCCCGGAACTGCCGGATCAGACGGGTTCCGGCCGCCTCCGCCACCGTGCCGCCCAGCATGGACACGTCCACCAGAGCCGCCAGAACCGCGCCCGAGAACTGCCAGCTCCATACTTCCCGAATCCGGCTCTTATCCCTGCGGTTCAGCAGATCCGCCCCCTTGGTCCGCCTTGCAAACCCCGTCCCCAGATATTCCATCCGATAGAAAAAACGGCTCATGGACAGATGCTTTTTCTTTGTAAACAGCTCCAGCGTCACTTCCTGACGGCCTGCTTTCTGAATCTTGATTCCGTATTTTCTGCACTGTTCCTCAAAATCCGCGAGCAGCGGCGGCCGATCCGCATTCTGACAGAGCGTCCCCGCCTGCGTTCCGGTATTCAGCTCCTGCAGAATCCGCAGAGGCAGATCGGTGGACGGACTGTATTCCCCCTTCACAAACGAAGAGAGCGCCGCGTCCTGAAGTTCATAGAGCCCCGGCTCCTGCTTGCCCCGAAGAGCCGCCAGCCCTTTCGTCATGGACAGCGCGCAGATGATGTCATACGAAGAAAGCGGCTCTTTTTTCCTGCGCGCCTGCCGCCCCGCGCGGACAAGCTGATGGAGCACCGCGCTCTCGTAAACGCCTTTCGGACTTTCCCGATCGGCAAGCCGCTCCCACACTTCCTGATAAAAACCCGGGCACTGCATGCCGCTGGCATAGCCGTTCAGCGCGTCCGCCGCTTCCATCGAATACGCAATCGGATAGACGCCCTGATCCTTATCCGCCAGCCTGTGAAACTTCACCGGTTTCGCCGTAAAGCGGACGCCTTCCGCAGTTTCCAGAAGCTCCATCAGTCCGTGCGTGTGAAATCCTCCGGTCACCACCAGAATCTTCCGGTAATTCGCGGACGCCTCCGCAATCCGCTGCGCCATATACCGTTCCCGCAGCAGGCACCCGTCCGCTTCCAGCTCTTCCTTTGGCGTATGCTGTCTTGAAAGTCCGCACTGGACGGACATCAGCCGGACAAAGTCCGCCGTTTCCAGAAACAGTCCCCCGATCTCGAAATATTTCTCCCACAGTTCCTCAAAACTGCGCAGGCCGGTCTTCTCGCAGAGCCGTCTCAGATACGCGCTGCGACTCAGCAGATAATCGTCATTGTAGGAAGACTTCCCGCTCTCCGCCCGGATTCCCCGGTTCCTGGCCGTGCCGATCAGAATTTCCCCGTAGGGAAGATCGATAAAACGGGCCGGAATCCCTCTCTGCGCCGCCTCTCTGATCGCCGCCAGCTCCGGAGAACTGTCCAGAAACGGATAGTAACACCGGTAATCCTCCTTTTCTTCGCTCAGAAGACCTTTGCTGTCTCTATAAAAATAATACAACGCCACCGGCGCTTTCGTATCTCTGTGGGCCAGAACCGGAATCTGTTCCTGCGCGTTCTCCGGACCTTCGATCAGAATGCAGTCCGGCTCATAAGCGGCGATGGCCTTCTTCAGATGAAACGCACAGGCCGGACTGTGGTGCCGGATGGGAAAATACAGAAGCGGACGGCTCAGATCATAGAGTTCGGGAAACTCTATTTCAGATATTTTCCCGCTTCGTAGTACTCCTTCCACAGCGCTCCCTCTTTTCCTCCTTTATCTCTCACAACCGTCTGGAAATAACTGCGCAGCTTTTCCATGTCCTCGCGGTTTTCCTTCTGCACCGCTCCCACCAGATTCTGCACCAG
>ERZ779627.252-NODE-252-length-11580-cov-6.451974_pt1 | contig 11580 bp, 12 predicted proteins | sample MGYA00514191_ERZ779627 | MGnify/ENA primary metagenome ERZ779627 (study PRJEB29562, sample SAMEA4376705) | mouse gut metagenome | isolation source: Cecum | study: EMG produced TPA metagenomics assembly of the A DSS colitis mouse model was used to assess the... | reverse complement strand
CAATCCTGAACGCGATCTACAATGCGACGGGCGCGCGGGTAACGAAGATCCCGGCAAGACCGGAGGTTGTGAAGGCCGCGATCGACGCGCTGTAAAAGGCGGAAGATTCGTCAGAACAAGAGTGACAGGGGCTGTCGTGAATCAGGCGGCAGCTCCTGTCTTTCATCTTATTGGGAAATCCATCGCCGCAGGCGATTCTAAATGGCCGGATGCCGTAACCGTTCCGCGGTTATCCGAACGGTTACGGCGGGAAGCACGGAGAAGGAGATGGGATGGAGCAGAAAAACGAACATGGTTTTATTGGAAAACATTATTTGATGAAGCAGGCATTTGGACAGGAAGAGCTGCATGAACGGGAGGCGGTCTGTACGAGGGATGATCCGCCCGCGTGTACGGCGTCCTGTCCGCTGCATATCGACATGCGGACGGTATGTTCCCATGTGGCAAAGGGAGATTTTAAGAAGGCGGCGGGAGTGATCCGGACAGTGACGCCTTTTTTGCATCTTCTTTCGAAAAACTGCAGCCGGCCCTGCGTGCAGGCATGTAGGCTTTCGGAGCTGGGGGACGGAGTCTGCCTGCCGGCGCTGGAGCGGGCGTGTGCGCTGTACGGAGGTTCCGGAGCGGTCAACCGGTTTATGCTGCCGAAGAAAAGTCAGAAGGCGGCGGTGTTCGGGGACGATCTGTTTGCGCTGGCATGCTGCTGGGAGCTGGGGAAGAAAGGCTATGAGGTCCACTGGTATACCACCTGTTCTTCCATGAACGACGTCCTGTCCGCCTGGGGGCTTTCGGCGGAAGAAGCCGCTGCGGATCTGACGGCTTTCGGCGGCCTTCGGATTACGCTGGAGAAGCGGGAGGAACGGAAACGGGAGGAGCTGGAAGAGATGGTTTCCGGTGCGGACGCCGGGTGCGTCTCCCCGGCTTTCGGCTGGACAGAGCTGCCGGAAGGCGTGTATACGGCGGAGAGAAGGGAAACGGCGGAGCAGCTTCTGGCGGAAGCAAAACACGCGGCGTTTCTGGCGGAACGGTATATCCAGGGAGTTCATACCGGTTCGGAGAGAGAGGAAAAGGAGAGCCGCCTCTTTGTCACCATGGACGGGGTGGAAGGCAGCAGCGTGCTCGCCGATCCGGAACATGTGACGAAGGAAAGCGCCGCGGCCGAGGCGGCCAGATGCATCCAGTGCCAGTGCGTGGAGTGCATCAAGGGCTGTGTCTACCTTCAGCATTACAGGAGAAATCCCAGAGCGGCGATCCGGGAAGTCTACAACAATATGTCCATCGTCATGGGCAATCATATGGCGAACGGCATGATCAACGCCTGCGACGAGTGCGGACAGTGCAGGGCCGCCTGCCCCAACGGATTTGATTATCCGGATGTCTGTCAGATCGCGAAACATACGATGGTGGAGACCGGAAAGATGCCGGGTTCCGCCCACGAATTTGCCCTGCTGGATGCGCGGTTTTCCAACGGGGAGGCGTATCTGGCGAAGCCGGAGCCGGGATATGAAAACTGCCGGTATCTGTTCTTCCCGGGCTGTCAGGCGACCGCGGTTTCCCCGGATACGGTGGAGGCGGCGTATGCGGATCTGCGCGCCCGGCTGGATGGCGGAGTGGGTTTGATGCTCGGCTGCTGCGGGGCCGTGGCAAAGTGGGCGGCCAGAGAAGACCTGTTTCAGGGGGCGATGGAACAGCTCCGCGAACAGTGGGAACGGATGGGAAAGCCGCAGGTGATCTGTGCCTGTCCCACCTGCAAGGGTATTTTTGACGAGTATGCCGGATGTTCCACCGTAGGAATCTGGGAGGTGCTCATGGAATCCGGCGTGAAGCCGGTGTCGGACGAAACCGTATCGGTTCACGACGCCTGCGGGGCGCGGGGCGATGCGAAGATGCAGGCGGACGTGCGGGCCTTTGCCGAGGCGCTGGGCTGCCGGATCGAGGAAATGCCCTTTGAGGGGGACGTCTCTCCCTGCTGCGGCTTCGGCGGGCTTGTGAAATACACCAACGCGGAGGTCGCGGGGAAAAAGGCGCGTTTTGCGGCCGGAAGGGCAAAGCGGAAGCTTCTGACGTACTGTATGGCCTGCCGGGATCAGTTTTCGCGGGCGGGCGCGGACACGTGCCACATTCTGGAGCTGGCGTATCAGGTGGAACCGCGGCCGGTGCCGGATCTGTCCGCAAGGAGGGCCAACCGGCTCAGGCTGAAGCAGAAGCTTCTGTCGGAATTATGGAAAGAGGGATTTGAGATGGAGACAATGCTGCCGGTAACCTATGCGGACGGGGTCATGGAACAGATGGAAGAGCGCATGATCCTCAAAAGCGATGTGGACGCGGCGCTGAAGGCATACGAGGCGTCGCAGGAAGCGGTATTTGACGAAGAGAACCGGTGGTTTGTGACCCGCCATCGTCTGGGCAATGTGACCTTCTGGGTAAAATTCACCCGGGAGGAGAGCGGATATACCGTACACGGCGCGTACAGTCACCGGATGACTGTGGAGTAGTAGGAACTATTGCGGAGAAAAATTTTTATACCATCGACCCCATGGGGAAGCTGACCTGTGCGAAATGCAGGATCCCGCTCGTGAAAGGGAAAGCCACGTTCGGCTATCTGGGGAACGCGTTTCCGGTGGAGCTTCCGGTCTGCCCGCAGTGCGGATTTATCTATGTTCCGGAAGAGCTTGCCCTGGGGAAAGTGCTGACCGTGGAGCGCAGTCTGGAGGACAAGTGATCGGCGGACATCCCGGAGGAGCGCGGCTGACCGGGCGTCTTCTGGCGCTGGCGGGGGCGGACGGGCCGTCCGGGGCCGGCGCGAAGGCGCGAAGCGGGATGCCGCCGGCAGCGTCTCCCGGGAGAAAAGAGGCAGAAAGGGCGCTGGTTCTGGGAGCGGGAACGGGAGAGAGCGTCCGCTGTCTGAGAGCGCTTGGCTATGACGCCGTAGGAATCGACCTGGATGCGGGCGGGGACGGCGGCGGAGCCTCTGCGGACGGAACGGCTTTCGTGATACGGGGCGATATGACGGCGCTTCCGTTTGCGGACGGGAGTTTTGACCTTTGCCTTGCCGAGTGCAGCGTCTCTGTCTGCGGGGACGGTCCCGCGGCGCTCGGGGAGGCGTACCGGGTGCTGCGTCCCGGAGGGAGCCTGCTGTTGTCCGACGTATTTTTTCATAAGGAGGATGCGCCGCATCTTTCCATGCCGGCGCCGCTTACGTGTTCCTGCTGGGAACAGGAGCTGCGCCGCGTGGGATTTGCCGTCCGCAGAAGTTCGGATGAGACGGCGCTGTGGAGAGAGTTTTTTCTGGAATGGCTCTGGGCGGACAGCCCGGACCCGGCAGGCTGTGATTTTTACAGAGAAGCGGGGAAAGCGGGCTGCGGGTATTTTCTGGCCTGGCTGCAGAAAGCGGATGCGCAAGGCGGCAGTGCCGGGAAAGACGCAGGCTGAATGAAAGGGGGCAAAGGATGGATTTATTTGACCGTATGCTGGAACTGTCCAACAAAGGATATTACTGCGCGCAGATTCTGATGATTCTTGCGCTGGAATCCGAGGAGAAGGAAGATCCGGATCTGATCCGCGCCATGAGCGGACTAAACGGCGGGATGGGCTTCTCCGGGCGCCTGTGCGGGGCGCTGACAGGGGGCTGCTGCCTGCTCGGCTATTTCTGCGGAAAGGGCGAGGACGAGGAGATCGAAGACCCGAGGGCTTCCGAGCTGATCCGGGAGCTGGCGGCGTGGTTTGAGGAGACGGTGGGCGGCGCCTACGGCGGCTGCGACTGCAGCCGCATTCTGGAGGACGATCCGTCCAACAAGATGAAACGCTGTCCGGAGGTGGTGGAAAGTGTCTTTATGAAATGCATGGAGCTGCTGCAGGAAAACGGGATGCTGGCATGAGGATCAAAGGACTGATCGCCGCGGCGGGATTGTCGAGCCGTATGGGCGGATTTAAGCCTTTTATGAAACTGAACGGATTTCCCATGATCGAGATGACGGTCCAGAGCCTGAAAAACGCGGGCATCCGGGACATTACCGTCGTGACCGGATACCGGGCGGAGGAGATGGCCCGGCTTCTGGAGCCGCTGGGCGTCCGTCCGGTGGAGAACCGCGCGTACCGGGAGACGGATATGCTCGCGTCCATCCGCAAAGGGCTTGTCTCAATGAAGGATGCGGACGCGGTATTTTTTCTGCCGGGGGACATTCCGCTCATTGCGCCGGAGAGTATGAAGCGGGTCCGGGAGCGGCTGAGCCGGCTTCCGGAAGGGACGCAGGCGCTGGTTCCGGTGACCGGGGAGAGCACCTCCCATCCGCCGGTTCTGCTTCCGGGGGGATTCGAGGCGGTGCTCGGCTATCAGGGCGAAGGCGGGCTGAAAGGCGTCTTTTCTTCCATAAGGACAGAATATATGGAACTGGAGGACGCCGGAACGCTGGCGGACGCGGATTTTTGCGGGGATTTTGCAGAGCTGGAAGCTTATGCGAGAGCGCACAAAGGCGTTTCCCGGGAGCTGTGCGGGCGCTGGTATGACGAGGTGCGGCTTCCGGAGCATGTGAGGGCGCACTGCAGGGCGGTGGGAGAACTGGCCGGATGGATGGCGGAGCGTCTGACGGAACACGGAGCGTTTCTGGACATCGAGCTGTGCAGAAGCGGCGGCGCTCTGCATGATCTGTGCAGGCTGTCCGCGGACCATGAGAGGAAAGCGGGGGCGTTTTTAAGAGAAAAGGGCTATCTTGCGCTGGCCGCGGTTGTGGAGCGGCACCGGGGATTTGAGACGGAGCCGGAGACGGTCTGCGAGGAAGGAGCGATTGTCTGTCTTGCGGACAAACTGATCCGGGAGGACCGGCGCGTTTCGCTGGAGGAGCGTTATCGGAAGGCGTTTTCGCATTCTCCGGTGAAAGAGCGGATTTTAAGGGATATCAGAGTCTGCCGGAGACTGAAGGAAGAATTTGAGGTGATAACTGGTGAGAGATTATGAACAGCCGATCTATATGAATAACGCGGCCACCTCCTGGCCCAAGGCGCCGGGAGTGGCGGAAGCCGCAGCGGAAGCGCTGCGCAGGATGCCGGGAGAAGCCAACCGGGGAGGAGTGGCGGATTTTGACGTTTTCGGGGAAGTGAGGAGCGGGCTGGCGGAACAGATGGGGGTTGACCGTCCGTCCCAGATCGCGCTGGGCTGCAATTCCACCTGGGGCCTCAACCAGGCGATTTTCGGATATCCGCTGAAGCCGGGAGACACGGTGCTCTCCACCGATGCGGAGCACAATGCCGTCCTGCGCCCGCTTTATGTGCTGGAACAGCAGGGGGTCCGGGTGGTAAAGCTTCCCGTGGACGCGGCGGGGAGGGTTCCCCTGGCGGAATGGGAGCAGGCGCTTGCCCGCTTCCGTCCGAAGCTCTGCATCGTGACCCATGCCTCCAATGTGACCGGAGCTGTCAACGACGCCGCGGCTCTGACCGGCGCGGCGAAGAAGGCGGGAGCGGATCTGCTTCTGGACCTCTCGCAGACGCTGGGCTGCATTCCGGTGCGACTGTCGGAGTGGAACGTGGATATGGCGGCGTTTACCGGGCACAAATATCTGCTGGGTCCGCAGGGGACCGGCGGAGTGTATGTAAGAGAGGGGCTGCGTCTTCGGCCCCACATGGTGGGCGGAACCGGCGTGAAGAGCGATATGGAAGAGATGCCGGAGGAGATGCCGCTGCATCTGGAGGCGGGGACGGGCAATGAGCCCTCTTATCACGGCCTTCTGGCGGCGCTGCGCTGGAGCAGGGAACATCCCCTGGAGCGGGAAATTCTGGAGAAGAGGACCGGACGGCTTTCGCGGGGGCTGCAGGAGCTGGGCTGCCGGGTGATCGTGCCGGGCGGCGCGTCGACTCCCGTGATCTCCTTTGTGATACCGGGGATCTCTTCGGCGGATGCGGCCGATATTCTGACCGGAAGCTATGATATCATTCTTCGGACCGGGCTTCACTGCGCGCCGAAGATTATGGAGGATATCGGGATGAAAGGCGGTACCATGCGGCTGAGCCTGTCGCGTTTTACGACGGAGGACGAGGTGGAGCAGGTGCTCGGCGCGGTGCGGGACATTGTGGAGAGCGGCGTATGACCTATCGGTGCAGAAAAGTGGAAAATTGTTTTGCGGAGGCGAGAACCTATGAATACGAGCTTCCGGTGACCGGGCAGGAGCTTCTGGCTTATCTGGCGGACTGGGAGATCCGGGAGAATCACAGATTCCGCCGGCCGGTGTTTTCCGCGAAACGGGAGCGTCTGGAGATCAAAGGGATTCTTGCGGCGCATGTAGTAAAGGTAAATTATCCGGCGGACGGATGGGAAGAGGAAAAGGAGCGGTTGGAACAATGGATGGAACAGATCGGGCGGGAAACGTAATCGGAAGAACAGAGAGTGTCTGTCCGGAATGCCTGGAGGTACTTCCGGCGTCAAAGGTGTGCAGAGAGGACGGGATCTATCTTGTGAAAACCTGTCCCCGCCACGGGACGTATGAAGCGCTGATCTGGGAGGGGAGCGTTGAAAGTTATGAAGCCTGGGGGGCGGATCTTCAGCCGGCGGATGAGATCGCGGATGCCCGGAAAGCGGAAAAAGGCTGTCCTTACGACTGCGGGCTGTGCGAAGCCCATGAGCGGAGAGGATGCTGCGTTCTTCTGGAGGTGACCGGCCGCTGCAACCTTTGCTGTCCGGTCTGCTTCGCCGGCGCAGGGGAGGCCGGGAGCCGGGACGTGCCCATGGAAGAGCTGGAACGGCGGATGGACTACCTGATGGCTCACGGCGGCCCGTTCAACCTGCAGATTTCCGGCGGGGAACCGACGGTCCGGAACGATCTGCCGGAGATCATCCGGATGGGAAAGGAGAAAGGTTTTACTTTCTTCCAACTGAACACCAACGGTCTGCGTCTGGCGGAGGAGCCGGGCTACGCGGAAACGTTGAAGGAAGCCGGGTTGTCCTGTGTCTTTCTGCAGTTTGACGGAGTGGACGACGCGGTGTACGAGGTGCTCCGCGACAGGGCGCTCTGGCGGAAGAAGCAGGCGGCCATCGACGCCTGTGAGCGCGCCGGACTGGGGGTGATCCTGGTGCCGGTGGTGACTCCGGGCGTCAATGAAGATCAGGTGGGAAAGATTCTGTCTTACGCCGTCAGCCGGATGCCGGTGGTGCGGGGCGTGCATTTCCAGCCCATCAGTTATTTCGGAAGGTGCCTGAAAGCTCAGGGCAGCTACCGGATCACGATTCCCCGGCTGCTCTCTCTGATGGAAGAGCAGACGAAAGGACAGATGCGCGCGTCGCATTTCACCGGGGGAAACGCGACGAACCCCTACTGTACGTTTCAGGCGAATTATCTGCTGCAGGACGACGGGAGCATGCAGCCCATGCTTCACGGTACGGCCCGGGCGTACGCCACCTCCGAGCAGGCGCGGGAGTTCGTGGCGAGACAGTGGACCGGACCGGAGACGGAGGAGCCGGCCGGAAGTTGCTGCTGCGGGGTGGAGACGGAGGAGGCTGCCGGGACCTGCTGCTGCGGAGCGGAGGCGGAAGAACCTGCAGGAAGCTGCTGCTGCGGGGCGGAGACGGAGGAGGCTGCCGGGAGCTGCTGCTGCGGGGAGGAGGCGGAACCGGCCTCCGGCGGATGCTGCTGCGGGGAGGATACCGCTCAGATGCAGTTGGATACGTCGTCGCTGGACGAGTTTCTGCGCCGGCTGCACAACCATACGTTTGCCGTCTCCGGCATGCTGTTTCAGGACGCCTGCAATCTGGACCTGGAGCGTCTGCGGCGGTGCTATATTCTGGAGACGGACAGCCGTTACGGGATGGTTCCTTTCTGCGCCTACAACATGACCGGACAGAAAGGAAAGGCATTGTATCGATGAAAACGGCGGCACTGGACCTTTGGGTGAGAGAACAAGAAGGGCTGCATGTCCTGACGGAAGAGACGATCAGAGAGATTCAATTGAAGAAGCTGAACCGGCTGCTGGCAAGGGAGAAGGAGAGGGGCGGATTCTATCGGGATCTTCCCGGTCATTTATCCGCGCTGTCCGCATTGACGGAACTTCCTTTTACGACCGAGGAAGATTTGAAAACGCATGGACACCGGATGGTGCTGTTAAGCCAGGCGGAGATTGCGCGGATCCGGACGGAAGAGACGTCCGGGACGACCGGACAGGCAAAGAGAATGTATTATTCCGCCGCCGACAATGAGCGGACGGTCTCGTTCTTTGCCGCGGGGCTCTCGGAGCTGGTGTATCCGGGGGAGAAGACGATGATCTGTATGCCCTTTACCGGTCCGGGCGGACTGGGGGAGCTGATCGCCGGGGCCGTCCGCAGGCTGGGCGCCGAGCCGCTGCCGGCCGGGATCGGGAAGACCTATGGAGAACTGCTCCGGATTGTGGACCGGGAGAAACCGGAGACCTTTGTGGGGATGCCGGTGCCGCTGCTCTCCCTGCTGCGGCTGCGGGGAGAGCAGAGCGGTCTGAGGCGGGCGCTGGTCAGCGCCGACGCCTGTCCGGAGACCGTGACGGCGGAGATCGAGCGCCGGCTTGGCAGCAGGCTGTATCCCCACTACGGTTCCAGAGAGACGGGACTGGGGGGAGCCGTCACCTGCCCGGCCTTTTCCGGCATGCATGTGAGGGAAAACGATATCATTGCGGAAATCATTGACGAGTCCGGAAAACCGCTCCCGGACGGACAGTGGGGAGAACTGGTGATCACGACCGTACAGGCGGATGCGATGCCGCTGATCCGCTACCGGACCGGAGATTATACCAGGCGGATACCGGGAGTCTGTCCGTGCGGCTGCCCTCTGGCCAGACTGGACCGCGTCGTGCGGATGGGAGGAACGACCCGGATGGAGCAGCTTGACAGCCGGGTATTTGCCATCCAGGAGCTGATCGACTACCGGGCCGAACAGAGGGAGGGGACGCTGTATCTGGAAGGATATGCGACGGATTTGGGCGGCAGCCTGCCGTCGGAGCTTCTGGGGTATCCGGTCCGCTGGAACCTGTCGCTTTTCTCGGAAGAGAAGCGTCCGTGTTATACGGCGAAGCGGAAGCTTTTGTAGGCGTATATAGAGAAGGGGTAGTTCGGATGAATGCATTTTACTGCAATACCCGGGTGCGGGTGAAAGGAAAAGATTCCAAAGAGAACGATTATTTCGGGCGCGGCGTAGCGGATCTCCTTCATGGGGTAGAAACCTGGCATTCGCTGAATCTGGCCGCGAAACATATGGGGATGGCCTACAGCAAAGCCTGGAAGATCGTCAGGCTTGCCGAGGAGACGCTGGGGATCCAGCTTCTGTACCGCATGGGAAAGAACGGCTCGAAGCTGACGGAAGAAGGGGCGCGTCTTCTGGAAGTCTACGAGGAAGCGGAACGGGAGGCTTCCAGAGTCGTGTGCGAGATCTTTGCAAAATATTATCAGGAACATGCCGGAGGATGACGCGCGTCATCCTCCGATCTGCGACATCCTGCGCTGTTCCGCGGGTCCTTCCAGAGCGGCCAGATGAAACTGATGTTCGGTCGGCTTGCGGAAGATGGCCTGTTCCATGGCCGTGCGGATCAGACTGTCCGGATAGCCTGCGTGCAGCATGGATTTGAGATCAATCCCGTTCTGATAGTACAGGCAGAGCTTGAGGATCCCGTCGGAAGTCAGACGGACCCGGTTGCAGGTTCCGCAGAATTTGCCGTGGATCGCGTCGATAAAACCGATGCAGCCTTTAAATCCGGGCAGATAGATATAGGTTGCCGGGCCGTTGCCCCGGTGTTCATGAACCTGGACATGATTCGGATACCGCTTTGAAAGCATGTCCAGCAGTTCCTGACGGTTGCAGCCCTTGAACTGCTGTCCGAATCCGATGGGCATGATCTCGATAAAACGCACATCTACCTGATAGGTTTCGGCCAGTCCGACAAGCTGGAAAAAATCATCTTTATTAATGTCCTGCAGGAGAACCGAGTTCACTTTTGTGCGGATACCGGAAGCCTGACAGGCAATGACGGCGTCCATGACTTTGTGAAATTCCGAACGCCCGGTGATCTGCTCGAAGATATGTTCATTGAGCGTGTCCAGACTGATATTGACGCCGTCCAGACCGATGCGTTTCAGTTCAGGGAGATATTCTGACAGAAGCGTGCCGTTGGTGGTAAGAGTTACCTGTTCGGTTGCGGGAAGCTCTTTTAGATCTTTTAAGAATTGCATACAGTTTTTGCGCACAAGCGGCTCGCCGCCCGTCACTTTGAATTTGCGGATCCCCAGTTCGCCGGCGAGACGGCAGATGTGCAGAATCTCTTCGAACCGCAGAATCTTTTCGTGAGGAATGGAAGGAAGGTCTTCCGGCATACAGTATTTACAGCGCAGATTGCACCGGTCTGTGATGGAAATGCGCATGTAATCAATGTTTCTCCCGTGTGAATCTTTCATGATGGATGCTCTCCTTTTTTCACATTTGCATTGCCTGTTAAAAAATAAACATGTTAATATTATAACAAAAAAAATAAAAAAAGTATACAGTTTTTGTTTAAAAAAACAGGATAATATGGTATAATAAAAGACGGATTGGACAAAGAGAACAAAAAGGAGAATTACCTATGAAAAAGCAGAGACAGTTATTGACGGCGCTTCTGACAGGCGCCATGCTGGCGGCGGTCGTTACCGGCTGCGGCGGCAAGGAGGAGCCGGCACCCGCACAGACACCGGCGGAAACGCCCGCGGAGGCTCCCGCAGAGAGCGGCGGCGATGAGGCGGAGCAGGTTCCGGAGGAGACGGCAGAGGAGACAAAAGCTCCTGCAGAGAAAAAAGGCGTGCTGATGATGGCGACGACCACCAGTACGGCGGACACCGGGCTTCTGGACTATCTGGCACCGATCTTCCTTGAGGAAACCGGCTGGGAGCTCCAGTGGAGCGCGGTCGGAACCGGCGAGGCGCTGAAGATGGGCGAGAACGGCGATGTGGATATCGTACTGGTTCATGCGAAGGCCAGCGAGGAAGAATTTGTCGCCAACGGATTCGGAGTCGAACGTTTTCAGGTGATGTATAATGATTTCGTTGTAATCGGACCCAAGGAGCCGGTTGCGCCGACGGAAGACATCGAATCCCTTTTCAAGACGATTCAGGACGATCAGCTCACCTTTGTCTCAAGAGGAGACGATTCCGGTACCGACAAGAAAGAGAAGGGAATCTGGAAGAAGCTGGAGCTTGACCCGTCGGCGAACCCCAACTATCTGGAGTCCGGACAGGGCATGGGCGCGACGATTACGATGGCGGATGAAAAAAGCGCGTACTGCCTGACCGACCGGGGAACCTGGCTGAAGATGAAAAACGCCGCGGATGTGGAGATTCACTTGCAGAGTGTCTGCGAGCTCGAGGCGGCTCGTCTGAATAAGTACGTCATCAGAGCCGGGAGGCCGGAGAAATATCCGGAAGTCAATAACGAGGCTGCCAACACCATGATTGAGTGGATCTGCTCCGAGGAGGTTCAGGAACTGATCGGAAACTATGGTGTGGATCAGTATGGAGAGGCATTATTTACTCCGAATGCGAACGAATAAGGAGAAGAGAGGGGTTGCCGCTGCAGCCCCTCTTTCATTCTCTCTCAGGGGGACGGTATG
>ERZ779627.251-NODE-251-length-11730-cov-5.178244_pt1 | contig 11730 bp, 11 predicted proteins | sample MGYA00514191_ERZ779627 | MGnify/ENA primary metagenome ERZ779627 (study PRJEB29562, sample SAMEA4376705) | mouse gut metagenome | isolation source: Cecum | study: EMG produced TPA metagenomics assembly of the A DSS colitis mouse model was used to assess the... | reverse complement strand
GGATCTGGGCAAATCCAGAGCGGAATCGTACATGTGCGAGATCGGGCTTACGCTGTCGGAGCTGCGCTATATGAAGCGGCACATGCGCTCCTTTGACCGCAGACGGCCGGTCAGGACTCCGCTGGCGCAGTTTTGGGCCAAAAGCTATACGGTGCGGGAGCCTTACGGCGTCGTGCTTGTCATGTCTCCGTGGAATTATCCGGTGCTGCTGACGCTCGAACCTCTGATCGGTGCGCTGGCGGCCGGCAACTGCTGCGTGGTGAAACCTTCGGCCTATGCGCCGGAGACGTCCCGCGTGCTGGCGCAGATGCTGCGGGAATGCTTTCCGGAAGAATACGTGGCGGTGGTAGAGGGCGGAAGACGCGAGAATCAGGAACTTCTGGCGCAGCAGTTTGACTGCATCTTCTTTACGGGCGGCGTGCAGACGGGCAGGATGGTCATGGAGAAGGCGGCTGCGCACCTGACGCCGGTGACGCTGGAGCTGGGCGGCAAGAGTCCCTGCATCGTGGATCATACGGCGGATCTGCGGCTTGCGGCCCGCAGGCTCGTCTTCGGCAAATATTTAAACTGCGGTCAGACCTGCGTGGCGCCCGACTATGTGCTGGCGGAGCGGCAGATTAAAGAAGAGCTGGTAGAACGGATCAAAAAGGAGATTGCGGCGCAGTATGGAGAACATCCGCTTGCCGGTCCTTCCTACGGAAAAATTGTCAATCGGAAGCATTTTGAGCGGCTCCTCGGCCTGATCGACCGGGAAAAGCTGGTATACGGAGGCGAAAGCAATCCGGACACGCTTCAGATCGAGCCGACGGTACTGGACGGCGTGACGGAGAAGGACGCTGTCATGCAGGAGGAAATCTTCGGTCCGGTGCTGCCGGTTTTGACGGTTGATTCCGTGGAAGAAGCGTATCGGTTCGTGAAAGCGCGTCCAAAGCCGCTTGCGCTGTATCTGTTTACCTCCGATAAGAAGACGGAGGAGCGTTTTATAAAAAGGCTTTCCTTCGGAGGCGGCTGTGTGAACGATACGGTCATTCATCTGGCCACCTCCGAGATGGGATTCGGGGGCGTGGGAGCGAGCGGCATGGGTTCCTATCACGGCAGAAAAAGTTTTGAGACGTTCAGCCATGAGAAAAGCATCGTCAGAAAGCACACCTGGCTGGATCTGCCTATGCGCTATCAGCCGTACAACGGGCTGAAGGAGAAGCTGGTGCGGATGTTTGTCCGGTAGAGGAACACAAAATGGGGAAGGACGGGCTGTATGGAAAGCGCCCGGAACGGGAAAACTATGAAGCAGGCGGCGAAACGATTTATTGAAAATCCGGATCTGACCAAAGAGGGTTTTGAAGAACTGATCCGGTGCACGGACGATCCGGAGACCGTAAACGCGCTGACGGAAGAAGCGGTGCGGATCCGCAGAAAATATTACGGCGACAAGGTTTATACAAGGGGCCTGATCGAGTTTACAAATTACTGTAAAAACAACTGTTATTACTGCGGAATCCGCAGAGGGAATCTCCGTGCGTGCAGATACCGCCTGACCGGGGAAGAGATTCTGGACTGCTGCGCCGAAGGATACCGGCTGGGCTTCCGCACCTTCGTCCTTCAGGGCGGAGAGGACCGGTGGTTCACGGACGAACGCATGGCGGACATCATCCGGGCGATCCGGAAGGAATATCCGGACTGCGCGATCACGCTCTCCATCGGCGAGCGTTCTTATGAAAGCTACCGGTTGTTTCGGGAAGCGGGGGCCGACCGGTATCTGCTGCGGCATGAGACGGCCAATGAGGAGCATTACGGGAAGCTTCACCCGGCGGATATGAGTCTGGCGGTGCGCAAGCTGTGCCTCTACGATCTGAAGCTTCTGGGGTATCAGGTGGGGGCGGGCTTTATGGTAGGTTCGCCCGGGCAGACGGCCGGATGCCTGGCGGAGGATCTCGTTTTTTTGAAGGAATTGAAGCCGCATATGGTGGGGATCGGTCCATTTATCCCTCATCATGACACGGCGTTTGCCGGGGAGAAGGCGGGCAGCGTGGAGCTGACCTTGTTTCTGCTGTCCGTGATCCGCATTCTGCTGCCGAAGGTTCTGCTGCCGGCGACGACAGCGCTGGGCACGCTGGATCCGCAGGGGCGGGAGAAGGGACTGGCGGCGGGGGCCAACGTGGTCATGCCGAATCTGTCGCCGCTGAAGAACCGGAAGCAGTACGAACTGTATGACAATAAGATCTGCACCGGAGAGGAAGCCGCGGAGTGCATAGGCGACTTGGAGAGAAGGGTCGCGGGCGCGGGCTACCGTCTGGTGAGCGAGCGGGGAGACGCCTGTTCGCCGGCGCGCTGATTGGCGGCCTGCCGCGGACGGCAGGAGGAAGAGATGGAGGAAGACGGATATGAAATTTACCTATCCTGCGATTATCAGAGAGACGGAGAAGGGAACCTTCCGGGCGGTATTTCCGGATCTGGAATGCTGTCAGGCGGAGGGCGATACGCTGGAGGAGGCGGTGGATCTTGCCAATGAGGCGGCTTACGACTGGCTCAGCCTGGAGCTTTCCGAGGACGACGGGCAGCTTCCGGCGGTTACGGATGTGAGAGATATCCGCCTCTCTCCGGGAGAGACGGTCCGCAATATCTGCGTGAACGTCCGCTTTACGGACGGGTGGGATGAGTAGGAGGAAGTGTTCTTATAAGGCAGGCTGTCTGCTGGACTGACAAATGAGGATGGACGGCAGCCCCGTCCATTCGACAGCAGTTCGCCTGTATAAAAGATATATTACCGGAAATTCTGCTAAAAATACATATGCCGTATCGTTTTAAGGTATCTTATGACAGAGGTGTAAGGTACATGTACAGGCATATCAGAGATTTGCGGGAAGATCATGATTTAAAACAGAGGGAAGTGGCGGTATATCTTGGATGCAGTCAGAGGTCCTACAGCGATTATGAAAATGGAAAGACGCGTGTTCCTCCGGATATTCTGATTGAACTGTCCCGGTTATACGGAACGAGTGTAGATTATCTGCTGGATTTGACAGATGTGAAGACACCTTACCCGAGAGCGAAAGAAAAGTAAAGCGTTCACGATTATGTGGGCGCTTTTTTTCGTCTGCGGCCAACGCGCTCTGAAAGCCCGCGCTTCTCCTTGACATGCCGGATTCTCTGCCATATACTGGTACAAGTATGTACGACAGATACGGAACCTGAAACAGGAGGAAATATCGTGGCAGATATCAAAAAAGAGATCGAAAAAAGACGGACGTTTGCAATCATCTCGCACCCGGATGCGGGCAAGACGACTCTGACGGAAAAGTTCTTATTATATGGAGGCGCCATCAATCTGGCCGGCTCGGTCAAGGGAAAAGCGACCGCCAGACATGCGGTGTCGGACTGGATGGAGATCGAGAAGGAGAGAGGAATCTCCGTCACCTCCTCCGTGCTCCAGTTTAATTATGATAATTACTGTATCAATATTCTGGATACCCCGGGGCATCAGGATTTCTCGGAGGATACTTACCGGACGCTGATGGCGGCGGATTCGGCCGTTATGGTCATCGACGGCTCCAAGGGCGTGGAGGCACAGACCAGAAAGCTGTTCAAAGTGTGCGTGATGCGCCATATCCCGATCTTTACTTTTATTAACAAGATGGACCGGGATGCCATGGATACCTTTGAACTGCTGGACGATATCGAGAAAGAGCTGGGGATCGCCACCTGTCCCGTCAACTGGCCCATCGGGTCCGGGAAAGAATTTAAAGGAGTCTATGACCGGGCGGGGGAGAAGATTCATGTATTCTCCGACACGGAAAAGGGGACGAAGGAAGGCGCGGATCAGGTGCTGTCCCTGGAAGAGGCAGACGGAGTGCTTCTGGAAGGGCAGAAGGAAAAGCTTCTGGAGGAGGTCGATCTGCTGGACGGCGCCAGCGCGGAGTTTGATCAGGAACTGGTGGACAGAGGAGAACTGTCCCCGGTCTTCTTCGGTTCGGCGTTGACCAACTTCGGAGTGGAAATTTTTCTGAAGCATTTTCTGCAGATGACGAGTTCTCCGCTCCCGCGAAAAGCGGATACGGGCCTGATTGATCCGATGGAGGAAGGCTTCTCCGGCTTTATCTTCAAGATTCAGGCCAATATGAACAAAGCACACCGTGACCGGATCGCCTTTATGCGCATCTGTTCCGGGAAGTTTGACGCGGGCATGGAAGTGCTGCATGTGCAGGAGAATAAGAAGATCCGCCTGTCCCAGCCCCAGCAGATGATGGCGCAGGACCGAAAGATCGTGGAGGAGGCGTATGCCGGCGATATTATCGGCCTCTTTGATCCGGGAATCTTCTCCATAGGAGATACCGTCTGCCTGCCGGGCAGGAGACTGCAGTATGAAGGCATCCCTACTTTCGCTCCGGAACATTTCGCGAGGGTCCGCCAGATGGATACCATGAAGCGCAAACAGTTTGTCAAAGGAATTGAACAGATTGCCCAGGAGGGTGCGATTCAGATTTTTCAGGAGTACAATACGGGTATGGAGGAGATCATCGTGGGAGTGGTCGGCGTTCTGCAGTTTGATGTTCTGAAATATCGTCTGAATCATGAGTATAATGTAGAGATTCGTCTGGAAAACTTACCATATGAGCATATTCGATGGATTGAAAATGAGGAGATTGACATGGACAGGATCAGCGGAACTTCCGATATGAAGAAAATCCGGGATCTGAAAGGACGTCCGCTGCTTCTGTGGATCAACAGTTGGAGCATCGGCATGACGCTGGAACGCAACGAGGGGCTGATACTCAGCGAATTTGGCCGGTAAATTTCCCCTTTTCAAAAAGTAGAAGTTTTGTTATACTATAAGCAATTATCAAGCGGAGCCGAAATCAGCGGAAGTCCGGAGAGGAATCCGGCCCCGGGGAGCGGGGAAGGCTGTCGCGGAACGGTTATCAGGAGGTATTGGGATGGAAAAGCTTGACAGAGCGACGCATGTACTCCAGGTGGACGGACATATGGGGGAAGTGCAGATCGCGGATGAAGTCGTGGCGATCATTGCGGGTATGGCGGCGACGGAAGTAAAAGGCGTCGCGTCCATGGCGGGAAATATCAAGAATGAACTGGTGGCGAAGATGGGGATGAAGAATCTCTCCAAAGGAGTCAGGGTGGAAGTGACGGATACGGATGTCAGGGTTGATCTGACCCTGAATCTGATTTTTGAGGCGAACATTCTGGAGATCTCCGGAAAAGTACAGGAAAAAGTAAAATCAGCCATCGAGAGTATGACGGGCATGAAGGTATCCGTGGTAAATGTACGTGTTGCCGGTGTGGTGCTGGAGTGACAGAGAAGGACCTTGCTGCCTGCACAAGTGAAAGAGGAGCTGCCGCGCGAAGCAGTTCCCGGTGCACCGGGAGCCGTTTGTTCAGCGGCGGCTCTTTTCCTGTTCACACGGGCGGGCCGGCGCGCACTGCGGCAAAGGGGGGCTTCTGCCGGGAAGAACGTTTGCGACGGTACGTTGCGGCGGGGTTCTGTAATGGAGGGAAGAATGAAAAGAAGAGAACAAAGAGAGTGCATCTTTCAGATCCTTTTTCGTGTAGAATTTAACGGACAGGAAGAGATGCCGGAGCAGGCGGAGATGTTTATGGAAGACGTGAGACAGGAGCACACGCCGCGGGAACAGGACGAGGCTTATATCCTGGATAAATACGCGAAGATTGTGGAAAAACTCCCCCGGCTCGATCAGATGCTGGAGGAAGTTTCCGAGGGCTGGAAGATTACGCGTATGGGCAAGGTGGAGCTGACCATTCTCCGGCTGGCGGTTTATGAGATGTTTTTCGATGAGGACATCCCGGAGAAGGTGGCGATCAATGAGGCGGTGGAACTCTCGAAAAAGTTCGGAGGAGACGAGGCGCCGGGCTTTGTGAACGGAGTGCTGGCAAAGCTGGCGAAGAAATAGAGAAGATGGCAAAGAATGTATATTCCGTCCGGCAGGTCAACGCGTACATCAAAAACATGTTCGTGCAGGATTTTATGCTGAACCGGATCTATGTAAAAGGAGAGATTTCCAATTGTAAATACCATACGTCCGGGCACATTTATTTCTCCCTGAAGGACGAGTCCGGGGCGATTGCCTGCGTGATGTTCGCCGGAGACCGGCGGGGACTGGGATTCCGGATGCGGGAGGGGCAGAAGGTCATCGTCCTCGGCAGCGTCAGCGTCTATGAACGGGACGGGAAATATCAGCTCTACGCGAAGGAGATTGTGCCGGACGGGGAAGGCGTCCTCTACCAGAGGTATGTGCAGTTAAAACGGGAGCTGGAAGAGATGGGGATGTTTTCCCCGGAATACAAGCAGCCGATACCGGTGTACAGCCGGACCGTCGGCATCGTCACGGCGCCGACCGGAGCGGCGATCCGTGACATCATGAACGTTGCCCGCAGGCGGAACCCGTATGTACAGCTCATTCTGTACCCGGCGCTGGTACAGGGAGAGCAGGCGGCGCCCAGCATCGTGAAAGGAATCCAGGTACTGGACGCTTACGGGGTGGATGTGATGATCGTCGGCCGCGGCGGCGGTTCGATCGAAGATTTGTGGGCGTTCAATGAGGAAACGGTTGCAAGGGCGATCTTTGAATGCCGTACGCCGGTGATCTCGGCTGTGGGGCATGAGACGGATACGACGATCGCGGATTACACGGCGGATCTGCGGGCGCCGACGCCGTCGGCGGCGGCAGAGCTGGCGGTTGCGGACTATCGGCAGCTTCGCGGCGGTATGGAACTGTTCGCCGGCCAGATGGCGGACCGTCTGGAACAGAAGATCCGCCTGTACAGACAGAGACTCGAGCAGAAAAAGCTGCGCCTCATGCACGTCAGTCCCGAGTATCAATTGAATCAGAAGAAACAGTATCTGTCGGAGCTTACAGACCGTTTCGCGCAGGAGATGGAAAAGAAGCTGACCGGGCGCAGGCACCGGCTGCAGCTTTGCGCCGGACGGCTGGACGGGCTCTCTCCGCTTAAAAAGCTGCAGCAGGGATATTCCTACACGGAACTTTCCGATCACAGGCCTTTGAGGAGCATCGCCCAGGTACGGCAGGGAGAACGGCTGCTGATTCATGTGACGGACGGAAAGATAGAGACGCAGGTGCAGGGGACAGAAGCGGTGCAGGGGCGTGTTCCCGGTCCGTCGGTCTGCGCGGATACGAAATCATAGCAGGAGGAAGCATGGCAGAAGAGGTTAGAGAAAACAAGGAAGAGTTCCGTCTGGAGGAAGGACTGGAGAAGATCGAAGCGCTCCTGGAGAAGCTGAGCGATCAGGAAGTGTCTCTGGAAGAATCGTTTCGGCTGTATCAGGAGGGCATGGAACTGCTGAAGCAGTGCAGCGCCCGGATCGACCATGTGGAAAAACAAATGCTCCAGATCGATGAGGAGGGACAGACCCATGAATTTTTCTGAAGAATTAAAAAAACGGACCGGAGGGACCGAGGAGATCATCGAGGGTTTTCTCCCGCCGGAGGAAGGGCGTCAGAGCCTGATTATGGAGGCGATGAACTACAGCGTTCTGGCCGGAGGCAAGAGGCTGCGGCCGCTGCTCATGTATGAGACGTACCGGATGTTCGGCGGCGCCGGGGAGACGGTTCACCGGTTCATGGCCGCCATGGAGATGATCCACACGTATTCTCTGGTGCATGACGATCTGCCGGCGATGGACGATGACAGATACCGCAGAGGAAAGCTGACCACGCATGCCAGATACGGGCATGCCATGGGGATTCTGGCGGGAGACGGACTTTTGAATTTCGCGTTTGAGACGGCGGCCTCGGCTTTTGACTGCGCGGACGGGGAAGAGGAGCTGCGCCGGGCGGCGAAAGCGCTGCAGATACTCGCCCGGAAAGCAGGCGTCTACGGGATGATCGGCGGACAGGCAGTGGATGTAGAGGAGACCGGAAGGGCCGGCGAGGAGGCAACGCTGCTGTTTATTTATGAACTCAAGACCGGCGCGCTTCTGGAGGCGTCGATGATGATCGGCGCGGTATTGGCGGGAGCGGACGACGGGGAAGTGAAGCTGTTGGAACAGATCGCGTCCGACGTGGGAACGGCTTTTCAGATTCGAGACGATATTCTGGACGTGACCGGCACTCTGGAGACGCTCGGGAAACCGGCCAACAGCGACGACCGGAACGAGAAGACGACGTATGTGACGTTAAAAGGACTTGAGAAGGCTTCGGAGGAGGTAGAACGGATCTCAGAGAGGGCGCTTGCGGGACTGCGTTCCCTTTCCTGTAAGAACGAATTTTTGCTGGAACTGATAAAGGCTTTGATTTACAGAGAAAAGTAGAGGATACGGATCATGGCACTGGAAAAGATCAATCAGGTCAATGACATTAAACAGATACCGCCGGAGGAATACGAGCAGCTTGCCGGTGAGATTCGGGAGTTTCTGATTGAGAAGATCAGCCGGACCGGCGGGCATCTGGCTTCCAATCTGGGCGTGGTGGAGCTGACCATGGCGCTGCATCTGTCTTTTGAGCTTCCCAGGGACAAAGTAGTGTGGGACGTAGGACATCAGGCCTATACGCACAAGCTTTTGACCGGCAGGAAATCCGGCTTTGACGGGCTGCGCAAATACGGGGGCATGAGCGGTTTTCCCAAGCGCAAGGAAAGCGAGTGCGACTGTTTTGACACCGGGCACAGCTCCACTTCCATATCGGCGGGGATCGGACTGGTGGCGGCCAGGGATCTTCTCGGCGCCGACGAGTACGTCGTCTCCGTCATCGGCGACGGCGCGCTGACCGGGGGCATGGCGTATGAGGCCCTGAACAACGCCTCCCGCCTCACGAAAAATTTTATTATTATTCTGAATGACAACAATATGTCCATCGCAGAGAACGTGGGGGGCATGTCGGAATATCTGAATGGTCTCAGGACCAACGAAGTCTATACAAATTTCAAGAGCGGGGTGGAACAGTCTCTGAACCGTCTCCCCGGCGGCGTCCATCTGGCGAATCAGCTCAAGAAGACCAAAAGCGGCATCAAGCAGCTTCTGATTCCGGGGATGCTCTTTGAGAACATGGGCATTACTTATCTGGGACCGGTCGACGGACACGATATTTCCAGGCTTCTGGACGTACTGCGCAAGGCGAAGCGTGTCAAAGGGGCGGTGCTGGTACATGTCCTGACGAAAAAAGGGAAAGGCTACGCGCCTGCGGAGCGTCATCCGGCCAGATTCCACGGGGCGGAACCCTTTGAGATCGAGACCGGGCTTCCCAAAAAGAAACGCAGGAAGGCCAACTATCAGGATGTATTTTCCACCTGCATGGTGAAACTCGGGCAGCGGAACGAGCATGTGGTGGCAATCACGGCCGCCATGCCGGACGGAACAGGCCTGAAACGCTTTAAAAACATGTACCCGGAGCGTTTTTTCGACGTGGGCATCGCGGAGGAACACGCGGTTACGTTTGCGGCCGGACTGGCGGCGGGGGGCTTGAAACCGATTTTCGCGGTGTACTCCTCGTTCCTGCAGCGGGCGTACGACCAGGTGCTGCATGATGTCTGTATTCAGAATTTGCCGGTGGTGTTTGCCATCGACCGGGCCGGACTGGTGGGAAGCGACGGAGAGACGCATCAGGGGATTTTTGACCTCTCCTATCTGTCCGCGATCCCGAACATGCATATTATGGCGCCCAAAAACAAATGGGAGTTGTCCGACATGCTGAAATTTGCGGTGGGCTTCGACGGCCCCATCGCGCTGCGCTATCCGCGGGGAGAGGCGTACGACGGGCTGAAGGAATTTCGCAGCCCCATTGTCTACGGGAAGAGCGAAGTGCTCTACGAAGAGGAGGATATCGCGCTTCTGGCAGTGGGCAGCATGGTGAAGACGGCCGAGGAAGTGCGCCGGCGGTTAAAGGAGATCGGATACAGTTGTACGCTTGTGAACGCCAGATTTGTCAAGCCCATTGACACGGAGATGGTGCGGATGCTCGCCGGGGAGCACCGGCTTCTTGTGACAATGGAGGAGAATGTGGAGTGCGGCGGCTACGGAGAGAAGGTCCTTGGCGCTGCGGCGGCGCTGCGGCTCCCGGTGCAGGTGCTCAAGATTGCCATTCCGGACGAGTATGTGGAGCATGGCAATGTGGAAGCGCTCTATGAAGAAGTGGGCATTGACGCGGAATCCGTGACAAAACGGATTATTGAAAAATACATCACCGCAGGTCGGAGATCCGGTGAGCAGGTAAGGACGGAATGATGAAGACAAGGCTGGATGTTCTGATGGTGAAGCGCGGGCTGTGCGAGTCCAGGGAAAAGGCCAGAGCGGTTATCATGTCAGGACATGTATATGTGGACGGAGAGCGGGAAGACAAGGCCGGCGCTTCCTTTGCGGAGACGGCAGTCATCGAAGTGAAGGGAAATCCTTTGAAATACGTCAGCCGCGGCGGTTTGAAGCTCGAGAAGGCAGTGAAACAGTTCGACGTGGAGCTCACAGGAAAGATCTGCATGGATGTGGGCTCTTCTACCGGAGGTTTCACGGATTGCATGCTGCAGAACGGGGCGGCGAAAGTCTATGCGGTGGATGTGGGGACCGGACAGCTTGCATGGAAATTAAGGCAGGACGAGCGGGTGGTCGTGATGGAGAAGACCAATATCCGCTATGTGACCGGGGAGCAGATCAGAGAACCGGTGCAGTTTGCCTCCATTGACGTGGCGTTTATCTCTCTGACAAAGGTACTGAAGCCGGTAAAAGAACTGCTGAGCGCGGACGGTCAGGTTGTAGCTCTGATCAAGCCCCAGTTCGAGGCGGGAAGGGAACAGGTGGGCAAAAAAGGCGTGGTCAGAGACCGGAAGGTGCATCTGGAAGTGATCGAACGGGTGCTCGCCCATGCGGCCGACATCGGCTTTTGGGTGCGCGATCTTGAGTTTTCTCCGATCCGGGGGCCGGAGGGAAACATCGAGTATCTGGTTCATCTTGAGAATCATGAGGAAGGTATGACCTGGGAGCAGAAGACCGTGGATCCGGCGGCCGTTGTGGAACAGGCGCATCAGGCTTTGCAGGGACACATATGAAGACGTTTTATATTATAGCAAATACGGACAAGGCGGAGAGCCTCAAGCTCTCTTATGAAATCGCGGAATATCTCGTTTCCAGAGGAAAGCACTGTGTGATCCGCGGCCAGGAACAAAGGCCGGAGGAGGTGCACAGCCAGCTTTGTGCGCAGGAGGTGGAAGGGATTCTGGTGCTGGGCGGAGACGGGACGCTTCTGCGGGCGGCCAGAGAACTGGCGGGCCGGCGGATTCCGTTTCTCGGAATCAATATGGGGCACCTGGGATATCTGGCGGAGATCGAGGAACAGAACGTACCGGCGGCGCTGGAGCGGCTGATTGCGGACGAGTACACCATAGAAGAGCGGATGATGCTGTCCGGGAGCGTCTATGTGGACGGAAGCTGTACGGAGCAGGACATAGCGCTCAACGATATTGTCCTCAACCGTTTCGGCAATCTGCGGGTTGTGGATTATGAGGTGTATGTCAATGATCAGTATCTGAATTCTTTCACGGCGGACGGAATGATTGTATCGACGCCCACGGGTTCCACGGGCTACAGCCTGTCGGCGGGCGGGCCGATCATCTCTCCCACCGCCTCCATGCTGATGCTCACGCCCATCTGTCCCCACACTCTGAATTCCAGGAGCATCGTCTTTTCCAGCCGGGACCGGATCCGCATCCGTATCGGAGAGGGGAGAAGAGGCGGCATGGACGAGGCCTGCGTGACCT
>ERZ779627.250-NODE-250-length-11737-cov-7.939480_pt1 | contig 11737 bp, 10 predicted proteins | sample MGYA00514191_ERZ779627 | MGnify/ENA primary metagenome ERZ779627 (study PRJEB29562, sample SAMEA4376705) | mouse gut metagenome | isolation source: Cecum | study: EMG produced TPA metagenomics assembly of the A DSS colitis mouse model was used to assess the... | reverse complement strand
CCAGCCTGTCCTCCAAGCTGTCCAGCCTGTCCTCCAAGCTGTCCAGCCTGTCCTCAATACTGTCCAGCCGCTGGATAACTGGCGCCAGCTTCAGGTCCATTAAGTCACCGATCGCTTTCAAATCCTCTGCAATCATGACAACCCCCCCTTATCTTCTGTCTTTAGTATACCACGCCTGTCAAGCCCCGGTTTACAGCCCCAGGCCGCCCAGGTTCAGCCCGCCGGTGAGGGACTGCATGGTATTGGCGGCGTCGGCGTCAGCGGCGCGCATGGCCTCGTTGACGGCGGCCACGATCATATCCTGGAGCATCTCCACGTCGTCAGGGTCCACAGCCTCCGGGTCGATGACCAGGTTTTTCAGCTCATGCTTACCGTTGACGGTGGCGGACACCACTCCGCCGCCGGAGGCGGCCTGATACTCCTTCTCCTGGAGCTCCTGCTGCATCCGCAGCATGTCCTGCTGCATCTTCTGGGCCTGCTTGATCATATTCATATTCATGCCGCCGCCCATGCCGGGCATACCCCGTCCGTATCCTTTCGCCATAACGAAAACTCCTTTGAAAAATCTTATATTAGGTCGATGTGTAGGGCGTGACGACCCGGCACGCCGTATTCCCGTACAGCGGCGCGCCGAGGTCGTCGCGCCCTACAGGTGCAATCATTGAATGGTAATGTTATCCAGCCCCCCGAAGGACATCAAATCGTCCAGCGGATCTTTCTCCGCTACCGGGGCGGGAGACGCCACGGTAGGCTCCGCTGCCGGCGGAGCGCCGGTAACTACGCCCACATGGGGCTGTCCCCCAAAGGCGGAAGCGGCCGCCGCGGCCAGCTTTTCCAGCACCGCCGGCTTGTTCAGCATGGAACGGGTAAACTCGCTGTCCACCCACAGGGTAAGCTGTCCGTTTTTCCACACTCCGGTCACCTTGGCCGGGTTGTTCAGATAGGGCATCACCGTGGGAGGCACCTTCCCCTTCAGGCCCGCCGCGAAGGAGGGCCAGAAGGCGCTGTCGCCGCCGCTTTGGACGGCCGGCCCGGGCGCGGCGGGGGCGGGTCTGGGGGCTGGTGCCGCCGGTTCCGGTTTGGGCAGGGGAGCGGGTTCGTCAAAGACATACTCCGATTCCTCGGGAGGTTCTTCCGGCAGGGGGGGCCTCTCTTCCTCCCAGGGTGGAAGGTCGTCCGCCGGGGCGGACTTCTCCGCCTTTGCCGGGGCGGCTGGCTCAGGTTCCGCCGGAGGGGCGGAGACAGGCGCGGCCGGTATCTCCTTCGCCAGCATTTCCTCCAGCCGGGCGATCCGGGCAGACAGCCCGGCGAAGGACTCGTCCAGCCCCTCGTCGCTGAGACGGATGAGGCACAGCTCCGCATCGGTGCGCCGGTTGGCGCTGCGGGGCAGGTCGGCTCCCGCCGCCTGGAGCTGGGTGAGCATCTGGAGCAGCCGCTGAGCGGACAGACGCTCTCCCAGCCTGCGCAGAGTGGCCTCGTCATAGCCCCCGGCCATCAGGGCGGCTCCCCCCTGGGGGGCGGTCTTTCTCAGCAGAAGGTCCCGGGCCAGGGCGGACAGCTCCCCCAGAACAGCGCCCACGTCCTTGCCGCTGGCGTAGAGCCGGGCCAGGGTATCCAGCGCCCCGGCGGTGTCCCGGGCGGCAAGCCGCTCCATCAGGGCGGCGGTCTCCACATTGCCGGCCAGTCCCAAGGTATCCAGGATGGCCTGTTCGTCCACCGGCCCCCGTCCTCCGGCACACTGGTCCAGCAGAGACAGGGCGTCCCGCATCCCGCCGTCGGCCAGCCGGGCCAGCAGGGCCGCCCCCTCCCTAGTCAGGGGGATGTTCTCCTGTTCCGCTACATACTCCAGCCGCTGGGCGATCTGTATGGGTAAAATCCGCTTGAAGGCGAACTGCTGGCACCGACTCTTGATGGTGGCGGGCACCTTGTGCAGCTCGGTGGTCGCCAAAATGAACAGCAGGTGGGCGGGCGGCTCCTCCAGAATCTTCAGCAGGGCGTTGAAGGCGGCCACCGACAGCATGTGGACCTCGTCCACGATGTACACCCGCTTTTTCACGGCGGCGGGGGTATAGACCGCCTCGTCCCGCAGGGCCCGGACCTGGTCCACCCCGTTGTTGGAGGCGGCGTCCAGCTCCAGCACGTCCAGAATGGAGCCGTTCTCTATCCCCAGACAGGCCGGGCACTGGTTGCAGGGGTTGCCGTCCTGGGGATTCTGGCAGTTCACCGCCCGGGCCAGGATCTTGGCGCAGGTAGTCTTGCCCGTCCCTCGGGTGCCGGTGAACAGATAGGCGTGAGACAGCCGTCCTGCTGCCGTCTGTCGCTTCAGGGTGTCGGTGATGTGCTCCTGGCCCACCACGTCGTCAAAGGTGCGGGGCCGCCACTTGCGGTACAGCGCCTGATACATTTTCTGTTCACCTCATGCTTTCAGGGTTCGTCAAAAAACGGCGGCGAAGCCGCCGCCCAAACGGCAACCCAGCGAAGCCGCCGCCCAAACGGCAACCCAGCGAAGCGGTTGCCGTTTGGAGAGGAGAGGCAACGAAATGACTGAGCTTTCGCCGTTCGGCGGAAGCGAAGGATACGAAGTTTGCCTCGACGAGGAGCAAGACCGCACACCGGCCTTTGAAGCGCGGGACATACCCGTTACCTGGACAGCCGGCTCAAGACCAGTGGACCCACGGCACACGCGTCCAAACGCTTAGTGCTGCTCGGTTCCCCGCCTGACACGGTTCACGTCAGCCGCGTTGCGCGGGACCGGTCTATCATCACTGCTTTTCCAGGGCAGACAATACAGCCTCACGTCCGGGGGCCGGGATTCATCCCCGCTGTAGCGGATTGCGGGTACAGGGCACCGCTATCTCCCCGACTAGTGCGGCCTTGCTCCGCGCCGAGACGGAACAAATCTGAAAGCAATTGTACTATATTCTCCCCATTTAATCAATCCTTATTTTGTAACCCGGCAAAGAAAAATCCCACAGCAAAGCGAGGCGCCCTCCCAGGGAGGGCGCCCTCGCGTCGATCAGCTGTCTTTCTTCTCCTCGGCGTCCTTCTCGGCGGGCTTGGCCGCTTTGGGGGCGGCGGGGGCCTTCGGCGCGGCCACAGGGGGCTTGGGCGCCGCGGGACGGGTCACTGCGGGACGGGGCTGCACCGGGGGCACCGTCGGCATGGCGGGCCGGACACCCTGCGGCGCCGCGGGGCGGGCGGGAGGGGCATAAGCGGGCTGCTGTTGCTGCTTGGGAGGCAGGACGCTCTTGCCGATCAGGATCTCGCCCTGGATAATGGCGCCCTCATCCACAGACAGGCGCTCCGCGGCCACACGGCCGCAAATTACGGCGCTGCCCTCCAGGGCCAGGCGCTTGGATACCTGCACGTCGCCCTGGATCTTGCCGTTCAGGATCAGGGACTCGGCCGTTACGTCGCCCTCCACCTCAGACTCAGAGTCCAGCATAGCGGTGCCGGACGCGGTGACATTGCCCACCATGTGGATGCTGTACAGCTCCACATTGCCGCCGGTGGCGTTGCCCTGGATCTTTCCCTTCAGCTTCAGGTCCTTGGTGGTGACGATGTCACCCTGGACCTCGCCATACAGCTCCATGCTGGTGTCGCTCTCCACAGAGCCCCGGATGATGGTGCCCGGCGCGATAATGGTGGTGAGCTCCTGGGAGCCGGCGGGCTCATAGCTCCGGCCAAAATAGGGCTCCGGCGTGCGGGGCGGTTCGGGCGCGCGGGGAGGCTCCGGCACGTAGGCGGGTTCCGGCTCCGGAGTGTAAACGGGAGCGGGGGCGGGGGTGGGTTCCGGCGTAGGTACAAACATAGGCGTCTCCTCCTGAATTGGTTCCGGCCGCGGCGGAGTGTAGCTCCGGGGGCGGGAGGCCTCCGGGCCGTCCATAAGCTCTTTTGCGGCCTGTCTGAAATTATCTCTTAATCCCATAATTTTTCTTCTCCTTTTTAATCTGGGTAGCTGTATATCACCGGTTTGACCTCCGGGGTCAGCGCCGCGAAGCTGAAGCCGGCCTCCTGATAGCCCTCAATGATCTGAGGCAGGGCCTCCACCACGTTGGTGAAGCGGGTGCTGTCGTGCATCAGGAGGATCACCCGCCGCATACTGTCCGCCCGGTCCAGGGCGTTTTCCACCAGAGTCTCGGCCGGCACATTGCCCCGCACCGCGTCTCCCGACATCCGGTTCCAGTCGAAGTAGACGAAGCCCCGCCGCACCATCTCGCTGATGATGTCCCGGTAGGTGGCGCCGTTGTAGGCGTTGACGCTGCCGCCCGGGAAGCGGAACACCTGGGGCGCGGTGCCGGTGGCCTCCAGGATGGCGTTGTACATGGCATTAAAGTCCTCCAGATAGGCCTCCACCGACTGATAGATTTTATTATAATCGTGGGAATAGGTATGGATCCCCAGGGTGTGGCCGGCGGCCACGATGTCCCGCATCCACTGGTCCGCCTCCTCCGACTCCTTGCCGACCACAAAAAAGGTGGCCTTGATACCGTACTCCTCCAGAATCGCCAGCAGCTCGGGCGTCCGGGCGGAGGGCCCGTCGTCAAAGGTGAGGTAGACGGTCTTCTCCTGGTCGATGCTGTTCAGCTTCGCCGGCTCGGCGTACAGGTCGGGGTAGAGCTCCTGGTAGGCCGGGAACTCCGGGCCCTCCTCCCCGGAAGGGTCGTCCTTCCCGGACTGGGAACTGTCCCCCGCGGGCGGGGATCCCCCCGTCTGAGAGGAGCCGGGCGGCTGCTGATTCCCGGTCTGCCCGGGGGCGGGCTGGGCGCTGACGGTCTGCCGCAGCTGCTTCAGCTCGGCCTTGGTCCGTCCCCAGCATATGCCGAATATGATGGACAGCGTGGTGGGGATCAGGATGGCCAGGGCCAGAACGGTCAGGATCAGATGCTTGAAAAACCGGACGCTTCCCAAATAGCCGCCCTCCTGGGGGGGCTGGTATTCTTCCGGATACTGCGGCTGCGTTTCCATGGGGCCAGAAGCGTTCTCCGCCACAGGCCTCCCCCCTTTCCGCAATCTGGGCATAATACGCCTGTCAAAATATCAGCGCAACTATTCTACAACAAAAATCCTCAGATATCAAGCCCAATTTTACTTTTCCCGTGCTTTTCCTGTTTTTTCAACAAACAGGCCCCGCTGCCGCGGGGCCTGCTGGGCGTTCTGTATTATTTCATCCAGTCCCACACGGGCCTTTTGGTGCCCTGGTAGAGACCGTATAGTGCCTTATCCTTGAAATAATTCAAGGGGTCTGTCCTCGTATCGCCCTTGCGCACCTCAAAATGGAGGTGATTGCCGGTGGACCGGCCGGTGGAACCCACGTAGCCGATCACGTCCCCCTGCTTGACAGTCTGACCTTTCGAGCAGCCAATGCGGCTCATATGGGCGTAAAGAGTGTTGGTACCGTTGCTGTGGGCCACGATGACATAGTTGCCATAGGACCAGCTGCTGCCGGTGCCCTTGGCTGCGTGGATGACCACCCCGCTCATGGCGGCGTAGATTTTGGTGCCCCCGGGGGCGGAGATATCGACGCCGGCGTGGTTGCCGTATTTGCCGGTGACGGGGTGCACCCGCCCGCCCGCGAAGGAAGTAATGAGATTATAGCTCCCAGGCAGGGGCCACAGGTAGCCCGACTCGCTGGGCACGTTGGCGATCTGGGCGGCGTACTCTTTCTCCTTGGCCTTGATCTGGGCGTCCAGGTCCTTGGCCGCCTTGTTCAGCGCCTCCTCCATGGCCTCCAGCTGGTCCTCGTGGGCGTTGATCTCAGCGATGAGCTTATCCACCTCGGCCTCCTGGGCCTTCAGCTCGTCCTGGGCGGCCAGCTGCTGGGCCTTGGCTTCCTCCTGCTCGGCCTGGGCCGCCTCCAGCTCGGTCCGGTCGGCGGCCACCCGCTCCTGGAGGGCCGCCAGATCGTCGATCACCTTGTTGTCGTACTGGATGATCTCCTCGATCATCATATAGTTGTCCAGCAGCTCGGAGAAATCGGAGGAGGAGAAGAGGATGGACCAGTAGGAGACCTCTCCCTGCTCCTCCATGGCCCTCATACGCCGGCAGAACAGGTCGAACTGGGCCTTTTCGTCCGCCTCGGCCTGCTCCAGCTCAGCCGTCTTTTCGGCGATGAGCTGGTCATACATGGCGATCTGCTCGTTGATGTTTTCGATCTCCTGGCGGATGACGTCGATCTGGTCCTCGATCAGCAGTTTTTTGTTCATCGCCTCGTCCTTGTCCGCCTTGACCGCCTTCAGCTGGTCCTGGATGTCCTTCTTCTGGCTGGCCAGGGCGCCGGACTGGTTTTTCAGTGCGTCGATCTCCGCCCTGGTGACGGCGGAGCTCTCGATCACCATGTCCCGGCCGGCCAGCGGCAGGAACAGGGCCAGAACCAGGACCAGGCTCAGCCCCCGGCGCAGAAGTGTTCCTTTTTCCTTCATGGCGCTCTCCTTTATGGACTCACCAGGATGTTGGCCAGAATGGGCAGCAGCATCAGCAGGGCCAGAACTCCGGCCATGACCGACATAAAGATCTTCTGTCTCTTTTGACGTTTCATCGCAATGACCTCCTATACCTGCAAAAACTTTCGGATCGCCAGCAGCGAGCCGCCTACTCCGATCACGGCGCCCACCCCGCAGAACACGGCCAGGATGGTGGTGGCCATGGAGCTGTAGCTGATCATGGTCACCAGGGACAGGCCGTTGCCCTGGATGGCCAGCTTGGCCACCAGCTGATACAGCCCCCACTGGGCGAAAAAGGCGACGACGGCACCGGTCAGCCCCAGAATCATCCCCTCCACCACGAAGGGCCATTCGATAAACCCGTCGGTGGCGCCGCACATCTTCATAATGGCGATCTCCTCCCGGCGGTAGAAGGTGGCCAGCTTGATGGTGTTGGCGATGATGAACAGGGAGATCACCAACAGCACGCCGATCAGGGCCATGGCTACGCCGGTGGCGATGTTGCGCACCAGCACGAAGCCATTGGCGATGTCAATGGCAGCCCTGACATTGCCCTCGCCTACCCCTTCCACCGCCTCCAGGGCCGCCTGGGTCTGGGCCATGAGCTCAATGTCTGTCACGTGGACCCGATAGCGGTGGCGGAGGGTGTCGTCGGGCAGGTCGGCCAGCACCTGGGCGTTGCTCGCCCGCTTGGCCCGGAACTCCTCCAACGCCGCCTCTTTGGTGACAAAGTTGAGCTGAGACACGTTGTCCACCTTGGCTAGGACGGGCTGGAGGGCCCGCGCCTGCTCCTCGTTCAGGCTGTCGTCTATGTAGACCACCATCTCATTCTCGTTCTCCAGGTCGCCCAGCATGTTGTCCAGATTCACCGCCAGCAGGGTGAAGGAGCCCATAATGATCAGGCAGGCCACGATCATGCACACCGCGGCGAAGGACATGAACCCGTGGGTAAAGATGGAGTGCACGCCCTCGCTGATGTAGTATCCCGCGTCAAATCTTCTCGCCATGATAGTAACCGCCTGTTCCGTCGCTGATGACGCGACCGTTCTCAATGGCCACCACCCGTTTGGTGAAGCGGTTGACCAGATTTTTCTCGTGGGTGACCACCAGCACGGTGGTGCCCAGCTCGTTGATGCGTTCCAGCAGCATCATGATCTCCAGAGAGCGTTGGGGGTCCAGGTTGCCGGTGGGCTCGTCGGCGATGATCATGCTGGGGTTGTTCACCAGCGCCCGGGCGATGGCCACCCGCTGCTGCTCGCCGCCGGAGAGCTGGCCGGGGAACCGGTCGCCCTTCTTGTCCAGCCCCACCAGCTGGAGCACGTAGGGGATGCGCCGGCGCAGTTCCCGGTTGGAGGCCCCGATGGCCCGCATGGAGAAGGCCAGGTTTTCATACACCGTCTTCTTCTCGATCAGCCGGAAGTCCTGAAAGATGATGCCCAGGGTACGGCGCATCAGAGGGACCTGCCGGGGGGTAATGGTGTTCAGGTTGAACCCGTTGACCATCACCCGGCCCTCGGTGGGGGCGATCTCCGCGGTGATCAGCTTGATCAGCGTGGACTTCCCCGAGCCGGAAGGGCCCACCAGAAAGACGAACTCTCCGTCGTCGATGCGTACATTGACCCCTTTCAGCGCCTTGGTGCCGTTGTCGTATTCTTTATGTACATCAATAAAGCGTACCATTGTATGACCCGCTCCTTAGCTCAGCCAATTTTTCTCTCAGGGTCAGAGACGTTTGAATATTCAGTTTACCACAGTCTTTGCATGATGTAAATATGTAAACCATGTACAATCTGTGAACAAACGGACCCTTTCTCTTATGCGTCTCTCCGCCAGTTTTTAACTGCTTTGTCATCTTTGTAACCTTATTGTAACCTATTTCCCCGGGAAAGGCAAGAGGCAATTTCCCCTTTCTGCCGGGGCGGCAGGCGGGAGCGCATAAAAAATCCCCCTCACGGGGGATTTTTTCAATCACGACATTGGGACAATCTTCGCGCTGGCGGGAGGCGTGACCGCAGGAGTTTTCCGGGTGGGCGCGCAGGACAGGTCAAAATCAAATTTCAGGTCCGCATCCTCGTCCTGCATGGTCATGGTCAGCTTGGCGGTGACCTTGCCGGGAGAGGCGTTTTCGGTCATGGTCATGGCCACCTTCATGCCATCCTCCTCGGCGGAGGCGGTCATCACGATATCCATAGCCACGATATCCTGGCCCCGCTGGGTGAGGGTGACCTCCAGGTTTACGATATCCTCCAGCACCATTTTGGCCTTGTGAGTGTTCCCGCTCTTAGTGAAGGCCTGGTCGCTGAGCATATCTGTATAGACCTTGGCCAGCTCGGCCAGGGTGGCGTAGCTGGTATCAACATCGTCCAGGGGCAGGTTCTCCATCACCCACACCAGGCTCTCCTTGATGCCGGCGTCCTTCAGCTGGGCCAGCTGGGCCGCATTCAGGGCGCTCAGGAGCTCCGCCTGGTAGGCGCTGAAGTCCACGGAGTACCAGGTGTTCTCCTCACCGGTCAGCCCGGCGGGGAGGTAAAAATAGAGCATCCCCTTCTCCAGATCCATCCGCAGCTCAGCGTTCATATTGGACAGGGTCTCCAGCATGGCTTTTATCATAGCCTGCTCCAAGGGAGTTTCGCCGAACTCGCCGAACAGCGCCTCCATGCCGGACAGATTGAGCTTGCCCGTCAGCTGGGCGCCCTTTTCCCCTACAATGCCGTCAATGCTTCCGCCGATTCTGACCGGTTTGGGCAGGGTCTCGCCGGTCCTGTCGGCCGCCTCTATACTCAGCTTGCCGGTGACCGCAGCATTGTCCAAAGTATTCTGCTTTTCGCTGTACGCGGCGAAGCTGTCCATCAGCTTGAAGGTGGCATCGCCGAAGAGAGCGTCCACATCCACAATGATAACGGCGCGGCTGTCCGCGTCCCAGCCCACGGTATAACCCAGGGCCTCGGCGGCGTAGCGGATGGGCACATAGGTGCGGCCGTTGGACTCCTTGATATAGGGGGCCGCGTTCATCTTTACCGTGCGGGTCTGGCCGTCCTCGGTCACGGTCATCTCCTTCTGCCCGGGCACCATGGTCACAGCAACGCCGTCCCGCCGGGCGGAGACAGTCCTGGTCTGGGCGTCATAGCCCACCTCAGCGCCCATGGCCTCCAAGACCGCCCGGAAGGGTACGTAGGTGCGGCTTCCGGTGATCTCAGGCACCGCGTCGGTGAAAGCAAGGCTTCCCCCGTTAAGCTGGACTTCGATCCCCTTTTGCGCCGGCTCCGCCGCCATTGCGGTCCCGGTCAGCATCACCGTCAGGGCCAGCAACGTAATCAGGGCCCCGCCCAGTCGCTTCCAAGCCTTCATGTTCAACAACCTCCTTAATTTTCAGTTTTGGGCACATCCTTCCTGATAAAGGCAATTTTATTATAGCACAGCCTCCCGCTCCATTCAAGGGATTTTGTCCGTTTTCTAAAAAAATAATGCCGCATTTTTGGAAGATATTACAAAACCAAGCCCTCCGGATAAGCTCCAGAGGGCCTAAAAGCCTTCATTTTTTCCGCTTTTTCTTGTCAAACAGCCCTTTGATGCCCCCCTCGGGGATCTCCTCGCCCATGGCGGCGGCGAAAGCGTGAAGGGCCGCCTTCTGTTCGGTGTTGAGGGAGGCGGGCACCTGCACCCGCACGGTGACATACTGGTCACCCCTCCGATTGCTGCGCAGCTCGGGGATGCCCTTCCCCCGCAGGCGGAAGGTGGTGCCCGTCTGGGTGCCGGCGGGCAGATTGTACTTCACCTTGCCGTCGATGGTGGGGATCTCCAGCTCGGCCCCCAGGGCGGCCTGGCAGAAGCTCACCGGGCACTCGTAAATTACGGTGGTTCCCTCCCGCTGGAACTGGGAGTGGGGCTTGATCTGCACCCGCACCAGCAGGTCGCCGGCGGGGCCGCCGTTGGCGCCGACGTTACCCTGGCCCCGCATGGAGACGGCCTGACCGTCGTCGATGCCCGCCGGGATGGTGACGGATACCCGCTGTTTCTTCCGCACGCTGCCCGCCCCGCCGCACTTCTTGCAGGGGGTGTGAATGATCCTGCCCGTCCCTCTGCACTTGGAGCAGGTGGTGGTGGTGGAGAAAGCAAAGCCGCCCGCCCCCCGCTGGATGCGCACCTGACCGGCTCCCCGGCAGTCGGGACAGGTCTCGGCGGTGGTGCCCGCCGCGCAGCCGGAGCCCTTGCACTCGTCGCAGGGCTCGGTGCGGCTGAGTTCGATCTCCCTGGTGCAGCCGAAGGCCGCCTCCTCGAAGGTGAGGGCCAGATTGACCCGCAGGCTCTCCCCCTTCTGGGGGCCGTTCCTGCGGCTTCCGCCTCCGCCGAAGCCGCCTCCAAAGCCCCCGCCGAAGAAGGAGCCGAAGATGTCGCCCAGGTCGATGTCCCCCATGTCGAAGCCGAAGCCCCCGGCCCCGCCCCCGCCGTAGCTGGGGTCCACCCCGGCAAAGCCAAACTGGTCGTATCGGGCCTTCTTCTCCGGGTCGGACAGGACGCTGTAAGCCTCGTTGACCTCTTTGAACTTCCCCTCCGCAGTCTTGTCCCCGGGGTTCATGTCCGGGTGATATTTCTTGGCCAGCTTCCGGTAGGCCTTTTTGATCTCTTCCTCCGAGGCCCCCTTGCCCAGCTCCAGGACCTCATAATAGTCTCGTTTTTGTTCCGCCATATGTTATCACCTCTGGTTTTCAGGCTTTCGCCCAAAAGCCTCCCTTGTCAAAGGGAGGGGGACCGCCGGGCGAAGCCCGGTGGTGGAGGGACAGAATCCCCCCGCCACTTCGTGGCCCTCCCCCCTTTAGCAAGGGGGGCTATTCTCTGCACTGAAAAACTTTACTTCTGGTCGTCGTCAATGACCTCGTAGTCGGCGTCCACCACGCCGTCGCCGGCGGGGCCGGACTGCTGCTGGCCGCCGGCGAAGCCCGCGCCACCCATGTCGGGGCCGGGGCCGGCCTGGCCGCCCGCCTGGCCGTAGATCTTGGAGCCCACCTCAGCAAACTCCTTGTTGACGGCCTCGGTGGCGTCCTTGATGGCGTTGATGTCCGCCCCCTTCAAGGTCTCCTTCAGGTGATCCAGGGCGGCCTGGACCTTGGCCTTGTCCTCGGCGGGGAGCTTGTCGCCCACCTCGTTCAGGGTCTTCTCCACCTGATAGGCGGTCTGGTCGCCGTTGTTGCGGATATCGGCGGCCTCCCGGGCCTTCTTGTCCTCGGCGGCGAACTGCTCCGCCTCCCGCATGGCCTTGTCGATCTCCTCCTTGCTCATGTTGGTGGAGGAGGTGA
>ERZ779627.249-NODE-249-length-11802-cov-9.179450_pt1 | contig 11802 bp, 13 predicted proteins | sample MGYA00514191_ERZ779627 | MGnify/ENA primary metagenome ERZ779627 (study PRJEB29562, sample SAMEA4376705) | mouse gut metagenome | isolation source: Cecum | study: EMG produced TPA metagenomics assembly of the A DSS colitis mouse model was used to assess the... | reverse complement strand
GACAGCATGTTCATCAGGGTGGTCTTGCCTGAGCCGTTCTCCCCCAGCAGGGCCAGGATCTCCCCTGGCTTCACGTTCAGATTGACGTCCTTGTTGGCGGCCACGCTGCCAAAGCTCTTGCAGATGCCCCGCATCTCAATGGCATATTGCTGCTCTCCCATTCGGTTCCCTTCCTTCTGTAGGGGCGGCCTTTGGCCGCCCGCTTTCTTTTCGTGCAGGCGGCCAAAGGCCGCCCCTACATACATCCTCCATATAAATCACGGGCCGGCCGGTAAACATCCGGCCGGCCCGGTTCGGGTCTGCGTTGACTGGGCGGGAGGTTTTAGCCCTCCACGACACCCGCTACGTTGTAGTTCATGCTGCCCTTGATGACGCCGTCGTCCACGGAGGGGCCGCCGGCGGGGACGATCTCGGGCTCCATATCCACCGGCTGGCCGTCCACCAGCTGCTTGCCGTCGGACATCAGGGGGGCGTCGGTCTTGACGATCTCCACGGAGCCGTCAGCGCCGATGTTGTAGCTCAGCTTCACGCCGGAGAACACGTCCCACTCGCCGGAGACGATGAGCTCCCGGACGGCGTCCATGACGGCCTTAGTGTTGGGGGCGGCGACGGCCTCATTCAGGGGGGAGGCGTCTACAAAGCCCTCGGCCAGGCCGGCGTAGTAGGCGTTGCCGCCCATGTTCTCCACAAACTTGGAGGCGTCGCCGTTGCAGTCCATGGCGGCCTGAATGGCGGTCTGATAGTAGACATTCCAGTGCCAGATGGCGGCGGTGATGTGGCCGTTGGGGGCCTGCTCGGTCATGTCGGAGTTATAGCCGCAGCCGAACACGTCGTTGTTCTGGGCCACCAGCTGGGGCTGGGCGGAGTCGCAGTGCTGGGAGATGACACAGCAGTCATAGGCGTCGATGAGGGCCTGGGCGGCCTGCTTCTCTTTGGCCTCGTCTCCCCAGGTGTCGATCACATTCACGTGGACCACCGCATCGGGGTTGGCCGACTGGGCGCCCAGGGCGAAGGCGTTGATGCCGGAGCAGGTCTCGGCATACTGCCGGTTGTAGGCGGCCACATAGCCGATGGAGTTGTTGCCCAGCTCCACAGACTTCATGCCCGCGGCGATGCCGGCCAGGTAGCGGGCCTGGTAGATGCGGCCGAAGTAGTTATTGAAGTTGGTATCGTTGGCCATATAGCCGGTGCCGTGGGAGAAGATCACGTCGGGGTACTGCTCGGCCTTGTCGGCCATGGCGTTAATGTAGCCGAAGGAGATGCCGAAGACGATGTCGGCCCCCTGGTTGACCACGATGTCGATGGCGTTGGCCACGGCGGTGTCGTCGTTATCGGGCACGTTGTCCACCACAATCAGATCGGCGGGGTCCAGTCCCAGGGCCTTCATGGCGGCGGTGATGCCGTTGTGATGCTGGAAGGTGTAGCCGGCGGTGTCGTTCTGGCTGGTGATGTAGACGGCGCCCACCTTGAAGTCGGACTTGCCGTCCACGGGGGTGGACACGTCGGTGTTGGACTTGCTGGCGGAGCTGGGATTGCCGGCGGCGGAGCCGGGATTGCTGGTGCCGCCGTTGCCGCCGCAGGCGGCCAGGGACAGGCTCATGGCCGCGGCCAGAGCCAGCGCGAGAATCTTTTTCATTCTGTTTCCTCCTTAAAGTGCAGTTCGTTTCCTACCTTTAAATATATATTAAAACCGGGATCCGGTTTTAATCCGCAAATTCCACCCCGGTCTCCTCGCTCATGGACTTCACCCGGGCCAGGGCCTCCACCTTGACGCCCCGGGCGCGGATGCGGTCGCCGCCGGGCTGGAAGGCCTTCTCGATGACCACCCCCGCCCCGGCCAGCTTCGCCCCCGACTGCTCCACCAGGTCGATGAGCCCATCCAGGGCGGCCCCGTTGGCCAGAAAGTCGTCGATGATGAGAACATTGTCCCCGGGCCCCAGGAACTTTTTGGAGACGATCACATCGTACACCTTCCCGTGGGTGAAGGACTCCACCCTGGTGGTATACACCTCGCCGGCGATGTTTTTGGTCTGGCTCTTCTTGGCAAAGACCACCGGGCAGTGAAAAGACTGCGCCGTGATACAAGCGATCCCGATGCCGGAGGCCTCGATGGTCAAAATCTTGTTCACGCCGCAGTCCGCAAAACGCCGCTGAAACTCTCTGCCGATCTCCTCTAAAAGGGCAACGTCGATCTGGTGGTTCAGAAAACTGTCCACCTTCAGCACGTCGTTCCCCTTCACTGTGCCATCCTGACGGATGCGCTGTTTGAGCAGCTCCATGGGTCCCACCGCCTTTTTGAAAAATAACAGCGGCCCGGTGCTTCGGGCCACATGCTCTGATCGAAAAATATCACGGCTACATTATAAAGGAAAACCCTCCATCTTTCAATCCCTTTTTTCCGATTTCCCCCCGAATTTTGTACAATTATCAGCGGCATTTCCTGTCACTTTCGGCAATTTTTTCCATCCTTCGCCCCAAGGCCCCGGGGCGCAGGACTTCCCGCCTCCCTTCCCCGGGAAATTTTTTCCGAACGACCGCCTTCGACCCATTATTTTCCAATTTATGGTAAACTTGTGTCAGAGACAATAAATTGAAAGGCGGTTTTGTTCATGTGGCCACTGCAAAAGAGAGGTCTCTTTGACTCCGGGCGCGTCCTGTTCCTGCCGGTGGATTCCATCTATCCCAACCCCGGCCAGCCCCGGCGGGTCTTTTCCCAGTCCGACCTGGAGGAACTGGCCTGCTCCATCCGGGAGCTGGGCCTGCTCCAGCCCCTCACCGTCCGCCGCCGGGAGGGCCGGTGGGAGCTGGTGGCCGGGGAGCGCCGGTTGCGGGCCGCTCGGCTGGCCGGCCTGGAGGAGGTCCCCTGCCTGTCCGTCCAGACCGACGGGCAGTCCTCCTCCCTGCTTGCCCTGGTGGAAAACCTCCAGCGCCGGGACCTGGACTTCTGGGAGGAGGCCGCCGCCCTGCGGAAGCTCATCGACACCTACCACATCTCCCAGGAGGAGGCCGCCCGGCGCATCGGTAAGAGCCAGTCCGCCGTGGCCAACAAGCTGCGGCTGCTGAAGCTGCCCCCCGACGTGCTCTGCCTGCTCCGGGACGGCGGGGCCACCGAGCGCCACGCCCGGGCCCTGCTCCGCCTGGACACTCCGGAGCACCAGCTGGCGGGGGCCCGGCAGGTGGTGAACCAGGGGCTCACCGTGGCCCAGACCGAGGCCCTGGTGGACACCATGCTGGCCGCCGCCCCCGTCCGGCGGAAACCCCACTTTCTGGTCAAGGACGTGCGGCTGTTTCTCAACACCATTACCCGCAGCCTGGACATCATGCGCTCCGCCGGGGTGGACGCCCAGTGCAGCCGTCAGGACAGCGAGGAGGCCATCACCCTCACCATCCAGATCCCCCGCCGGGCGGGGTAATGTTTCACGTGAAACGTCAAGGCCGTCTGGCGGCCTTGACGTTTCTTTTTAAGAATTCTCGGAAAACAGTTGAAATCTCCTCTCTCCATTGATATAATACGAAGTTGCATTGCTTTTTGCGTTTTCTACCACACCGAGGAGGCTTTTCCATGGCCAAGATCATCGCCGTTGTCAACCAAAAGGGCGGAGTGGGCAAGACCACCACCACCGTCAACATCACCGCCGCCCTCCACGCACTGGGCCGGCGGGTGCTGTTATGCGACTTTGATCCCCAGGCCAACGCCACCTCCGGCATGGGGGTGGACAAGAACGCCGCCTCCCCCAACGTCTACGACATTCTGGTGAGCGGGGCCGACCCGGCCCGTGCGGTGGTCTCCACCCGATACGGTGATGTGCTCCCCTCCAACAAGGCGCTGGCCGGAGCGGGCATCGAGATGATCGGCATCGACAACCGGGAGAAGCTGCTGAAAAACGCCCTGGACGCCCTGACAGACCGGTACGACTTCATCTTCATCGACTGCCCCCCCTCCCTGGAGCTGCTCACCGTCAACGCCCTGTGCGCCGCCGGGTCCCTGCTGGTGCCGGTGCAGTGTGAGTACTACGCCCTGGAGGGCCTGAGCGACCTGCTGGCCACCGTCCGGCTGGTAAAGCGGAAGCTGAACCCGGCCCTGACCATGGAGGGGGTGCTGCTCACCATGTTCGACAGCCGGACCAACCTGTCCCTCCAGGTGGCGGAGGAGGTCAAGCGCCACTTTCCCGGCCAGGTGTACGCCACCGTCATTCCCCGGAACGTCCGCCTCTCCGAGGCCCCCAGCCACGGCAAGCCTATCTCCGACTACGACCCTTATTCCCGGGGCGCGGAGGCATATAAGCTGTTGGCGGAGGAAATGATTGCGAGGTAACGATATGGCAAAACGAAAGACAGAACTGGGTCTGGGCCGGGGGCTGAACGCCCTGCTGGGCGACCCGGACCTGCCGGAGCAGAACGAGGGCTCCGTCTCCCTGCCCATTTCCCAGGTGGAGCCCGGGCTGAACCAGCCCCGGAAGCGGTTTGACGAGGACGCCCTGGCCGACCTGGCCGAGTCCATCCGGGTCCACGGCATCATCCAGCCCCTGACGGTGCGCCGGCTGGCCACCGGCTACTACCAGATCATTGCCGGCGAGCGCCGCTGGCGGGCGGCCAAGGCCGCGGGGCTGGCGGAGGTCCCCGCCGTCATCATCGAGGCGGACGATCGGAAGGTGATGGAGCTGGGCCTCATCGAGAACCTCCAGCGGGAGGACCTGAATCCCGCCGAGGAGGCCCGGGGTTACCGCACCCTGATGGAGGACTACGGCCTGACCCAGGAGCAGGTGGCCCGGCAGATGGGCAAGTCCCGGCCCGCCATCACCAACACCCTGCGGCTGCTGTTCCTGCCCGAGGAGGTCATGAAGCTGGTGGAGGAGGACGCCCTCTCCGCGGGACACGCCCGGGCCATTCTGGGCGCCCCCACCGCCGCCCTCCAGAAGGAGGCGGCCGCCCGGGTGGTAAAGGAAGGGCTGTCCGTCCGGCAGACCGAGGCCCTGGTAAAGGCCCTCCAGAAGGAGAAAAAGGAGAAGCCCAAGCCCCAGGGGCCAGACCTGTCCCTCTACCTGGGGGAGCTGGAGAAGGATCTGGCCGGCCGGCTGGGCCGGAAGGTGAAAATCGCCCACAAGGGAAAGAAGGGCCGGATCGAGCTGGAGTACTACAATGAACAGGACCTGGAGGTTCTTTTGGCCCTGCTCCAGGGTTTAAAGTCGCAGGGAGGTGGGCAGGATGGCTGAGGGACGCCGCAGGGACCCCAGCGAGCCTTTTATCGAGGACGCCCACCGCTTTCCCGACGACGGCCAGAAGAAACGGCGTCCCCCCTCCCCCGACCAGGACAGCCGGCGCAAGCGCGCCAACCAGCAGCGGAAGCGGCGCAACTCCGTCTTCCAGTACATCGCCGTTCTGTTCATGGCCGCTTTTGTCCTGCTGCTGTTTACCTTTATGATGGAGCGCCGGCAGAGTCAGCAGCAGATCGACGATTTAAAGCAGTCCAACTCCGCCGCCCAGACCCTCCAGGGGCTGATCGACGAGAACGCGGCTCTGAAGGAGCAGATCGCCCAGGTGGAAAAGCAGGCCAAGGAACTGGCCGATCAGCTGGCCGCCGCCAGGGCAGAGACCTCCGCGGCGGAGGAGCAGGTCCAGGCGGAGGAAAAGTCCGTCCAGGCCATGCAGTGGTTCTGGCAAATCAATGAGGCCTCCGTCCGAGGCAGGACCAAGCTGTGCCGTGAGCTGATCGCCTCTCTGGAGGAGGCCGGGCTCCAGGATTACCTGCCCAAGGAGAACAGCACCGGCACCGACCGCTTTTCCCCCTACGACCGGTATATGGAGATCCGGGGGAAGGTCATCAAATAAAATGTTTCACGTGGAACATCGTTAAGAAGGAGACATGTATATTATGTTGGACATTCGATTCATTCGGGAGAACCCCGATGCAGTCAAGGAGAACATCAAGAAGAAGTTCCAGGAGGAGAAGCTCCCCCTGGTGGACCAGGTGCTGGCCCTGGACGGGGAAAACCGCTCCGCCATGTCGGAGGCCAACGAGCTCCGGGCCGTCCGGAACACCCTGAGCAAGCAGGTGGGGATGCTGATGGGCCAGGCCAAAAAGGACCCCTCCAAGCTGGCTGAGGCCGAGGAAGCCAAGGCCAAGGTGAAGGCCAACGCCGACCGGCTGGCCGAGCTGGAGCAGAAGGAGACCGAGCTGGCCGAGCAGATCCGTAAAATCATGCTGGTCATCCCCAACATGATCGACCCCTCCGTCCCCATCGGCCCCGACGACTCCGCCAACGTGGAGGTGGAACGGTTCGGCGAGCCCAAGGTACCTGACTTTGAAATTCCCTACCACACCGAGATCATGGAGTCCTTCAACGGGGTGGACATGGACGCCGCCGGCCGGGTCTCCGGAAACGGCTTCTACTACCTGCTGGGCGACGTGGCCCGCCTCCACGAGGCGGTGCTGGCCTACGCCCGGGACTTCATGATCGGCAAGGGCTTCACCTTCTGCATCCCCCCCTTCATGATCCACGGCAACGTGGTGGAGGGGGTCATGTCCCAGACCGATATGGAGGCCATGATGTATAAGATCGAGGGGGAGGACCTCTACCTCATCGGCACCAGCGAGCACTCCATGATCGGCAAGTTCATCGACCAGATCATCCCCGAGGCCTCCCTGCCCCAGACCCTCACCTCCTACTCCCCCTGCTTCCGCAAGGAGAAGGGCTCCCACGGCATCGAGGAGCGGGGCGTCTACCGCATCCACCAGTTCGAGAAGCAGGAGATGATCGTGGTCTGCAAGCCCGAGGACTCCATGGACTGGTACGAGAAGATGTGGCGCTACTCCGTGGAGCTGTTCCGCTCCCTGGACATCCCCGTGCGGCAGCTGGAGTGCTGCTCCGGCGACCTGGCCGACCTGAAGGTGAAGTCCTGCGACATTGAGGCCTGGTCTCCCCGGCAGAAGAAATATTTTGAGGTCTGCTCCTGCTCCAACCTGGGGGATGCCCAGGCCCGGCGGCTGAAAATGCGGGTGAAGGGCGAGAAGGGGACCTATCTGCCCCACACCCTGAACAACACCGTGGTGGCCCCCCCCCGGATGCTCATCGCCTTTTTGGAAAACAACCTCCGCGCCGACGGCAGCGTGGTGATCCCCGAAGTCCTCCGGCCCTACATGGGCGGCCTGGAGGTCATGATCCCCCAAAAATAAGATCAATAAGGAGAGGCCATTATGGGTATTTTTAACTTCTTCTCCCGGGACGAAGAGGACGCCGAGGAGCTGCTCCAGGAGCTGGAGCAGCCGGTCCGGCGGACCTCTCAGCAGCCGGAGGCCGCTCCCACCGGGGAGCTGTATGAGGGGATGCACCTGGACGTTATGACCAGAGAGGGCGAGCCCCTGCTCTCCGGCCGGGTGACTAGCTTCTCCCCCGACTCGCTGACGCTGGGCCGCCTGCCCGGCGAGCTGTCCTTCAAGATCTCCCCGGTGGGGGCCGCGGTCAGCCTCAGCGGCTACGACAGGCGGCTCATCCCCCTGTGTCTCAGCGGGATCGTCCAGGAGTCCGGGCGGACCGTCCTCCAGCTGAAAAACCTGAAGGTGGAGCACCACGCGGAGCACCGGGACAACTTCCGCCTCCCCTTTACCACCCCCGTGTCCCTCTACCGCCCCGACGACGAGCGCCAGCGCAACCCCGAGGAGTGCACGCTGGTGAATATCAGCACCGGCGGGTGCTGCGTGCAGTCGGAGTATGTCCACGTGGAGGACGAGGTGCTGCGCATCCGGGTGAAGCTGGAGGAGTACGCCCCGCTGAACTTCCTGGGGCAGGTGGTCCGAAGCGTGGAGCACGCCCCCGGCGTGTTCTGGTACGGCATCCTCTTCGCCCAGCTCACCGAGCAGGAGATCACCGCCCTGAACAAGACCCTGTACAATTTGCAGATGGGCATCAAACAGACCCACGTCCGGGGCGAGGAGGGCCACTGGTAAGGCCCTGACGCACATACGACACAATAAGAGGTACGTTATGAAAAAGTTTATGGAAGAATTCAAGCAGTTTATCGCCCGGGGCAACGTAATGGACATGGCCGTCGGCGTTATCATCGGCGGCGCGTTCACCGCCATCACAACCTCCCTGATCAACGACATCATCATGCCCCTGCTGGGCATCTTCACCGGCAGCATCTCCTTCGCCGAGCTTCATTTCACTGTCAACGGGGCGGTCATCGCCTACGGCAACTTTATCCAGGCGGTGTTCAACTTCCTGGTCATGGCCTTTGTGGTCTTCTGCCTCATCAAGGCCATCAACCGCTTCCACCGGAAGAAGGAGGAGGCCCCCGCCGGGGAGCCCGCTCCCCCCGAGCCCTCCGCGGAGGAGAAGCTGCTCACGGAGATCCGGGACCTGCTGAAGGAGAAAGCGTAAATGCCGGACGAGAAGCGCCCCACCCAGGAAGAGGGGAAGCGGGGCTATACCCCCGCTTCCCCCGTCAAGCGGACCCTGGCCTGGATCGGGGTGGCCTATGCCCTGATCCTGCTGGCCCTGACCACCTACGGCATCTTTACCGGCGCCGGGCTGGGCAATCTGGGCCCCCTGCTCACCGTCCCCGGCCTGATCGGCCTGGGGGCCGTCTCCCTGGTGTCCTGGAAAACTGCCGGACGGCCGGGAAAATGGCCCGCCATCGCCCTGGCGGCCCTGTGCTGGCTGCTGGCCCTGGCCACCCTGCCCATCGGCATCGCCGGGCTGCTGTCCAACTTCGGAGGCTGAGCTATGGAACAGATCATCTCCGCCGGACTGGAGGAGCTGGGCCTGACCGGCCGCGTCCCCAGGGTCGCCCCCGCCCAGCTGGCCCAATATGGACAGATGCTCCTGGAAAAAAACCAGGTGATGAACCTCACCGCCATCCGGGACCCTGAGGGAGTGGCCCGGCTGCACTTCCTGGACTGCGCCGCCCTGCTCAAGTACTGCGACTTTGAAGGCAAGACCCTCATCGACGTAGGCACCGGGGCGGGCTTCCCCGGGATGGTGCTGAACATGCTGGTCCCCTCTCTGGACGTGACCCTCCTGGATTCGCTGAACAAGCGGCTGGACTGGCTGCTGGAGTGCTGCGGGTTCCTCACCCTGCAAAATATCCGCACCCTTCACGCCCGGGCAGAGGAACAGGCCCTGGTGAAGGGGTATCGGGACAGCTTCGACTTTGCCGCCGCCCGGGCGGTGGCCGACCTGCGGGTGCTGTGTGAGCTGTGCCTCCCCTTCGTCAAGGCAGGGGGGAAATTCCTAGCCATGAAGTCCACCGGCAGCGATCAGGAACTGGCCGACGCCGCCCACGCCATTAAATTGCTGGGCGGCCGGGTGGCGGCAGTGGAGGACTACGCCATTCCCGGCACGGAGGTCATCCACCGCCTTGTGGTTATCGAAAAGCTGGTCCCCACCTTGAAGGGATACCCCCGGCGGTGGGCGAAAATGCAAAAAGAGCCGCTCTGAGGGGATTTTTACCGGAAATGAATCAAATTTGTAAATTTTTTCTAAATGTTTGCAAAAAAATGGTTGACGGATGGCAGATTTATGATATATTAAGTGTGTAAAATAGGAGGTTTCTTCCATGGGCACCGTAATCACCATCACTTCCGGCAAGGGCGGCACCGGGAAAACCTCCATCACCGGCGGCGTGGCCGCCTCCCTTGCCCTGATGGGCAGGACTGTGCTGTGCGTTGATATGGACATCGGCCTGCGGAATCTGGATATCTCTCTGGGCCTGAATGACCGGGCCCTGATGGACTTCTCCGACGTGGCCCTGGGGCGCTGTCCCCTGGCCCGGGCCGCGGTGGAACACCCCACCCTGAAAGGCCTGTGGCTGCTCACCTCCCCCATGTCCCTGCCCGCCAGCCTCACCACGGAAAAGGTGCGCTCACTGCTGGACACCGCCCGCACTATGTACGACTATATTCTCATCGACTCCCCCGCAGGCCTGGGCGCCGGCTTCCGGCTGGCCGTCTGCGGGGCTGACCGGGCCCTGGTGGTCTCCACCAGCGACGCCTCCTCTCTGCGGGACGCCCAGCGGACGGTGGCCGAGCTGGAACAGCTTAAAACCATCCATCTGGTGATGAACCGCATCCAGGCCAGGCTGCTGCGCAAGCTGCGCGCCACCATTGACGACGCCATGGACGCCGCCGGCCTGCCCCTCATCGGGGTGGTGCCGGAGGACCCCCAGGTCATCCTGTGCGCCAATCTGGGCCTGCCCCTCACCACCCGGGGACCGAAAGGCGCGGCCCTGGCCTGCCGGAACATCGCCCGGCGGCTGGAGGGCGGCCGCGTCCCCATTATGCGCATCCGATAGCGCCCACCAATACATATAAGGAGGTATTGATGCCATGAACATTGCAATTATGAGCCATACCAAAAAACAGGAGCTGATGGTACAGTTCTGCACCGCTTACTGCGGCATTTTGTCCAAGCACTCCGTCTGCGGCACCAACGCCACCGGGCGCATGGTGGCCGAGGCCACCGGCCTGCCCGTTCAGCTCTTCCTGTCCCATGAGCACGGAGGCATCGAGCAGATCGGCCAGCGCATCATCTATAATGAGATCGACATGGTTCTCTTCTTCAACTCCCCCCAGGACAGCGAGATGGACAAGGATGTGCTGTATATCACCCGCCTGTGCGACCAGCACTCCGTCCCGGTCGCCACCAACGTGGCCACCGCCGAGCTGCTCATCCACGGCCTGGCCCGGGGCGACCTGGACTGGCGCGAGGGCATGAATCCCAACCGGGTACCCTTCGCCCTGTAACAGGCGGCGAAGAAGATGTGCGCTCCCGTCCCGCTCGTGTGGATGGGAGCGTTCCGCTTTTCCGCTGTGGAACGGCGTGCCTCATCCGCAGGGGCGGCCTGTGGCCGCCCGCCATTGACCATTTGACCCTGAAAAAGTGGGCGGCCACAGGCCACCCCTACAAAAAATTGTGTGTAAACGAAAGAGAAAGGAACATGAATTATGGCTAAGGTACAACCCCGCACCCTCTCCGGCTTTATGGAGCTCCTCCCCGCCCGGCAGATCCAGTTCGACCGCATGGCGGCCATCATCCGGGAGTCCTTCTCCCTCTACGCCTACACCCCCTTGGACACCCCCCTTATCGAGGCCAGCGAGATCCTGCTGGCCAAGGGCGGCGGCGAGACCGAAAAGCAGATCTACCGCTTCACCAAGGGGGACAGTGACCTCTCCCTCCGCTTCGACCTCACCGTCCCCCTGGCCAAGTACGTGGCCCTGAACTACGCCCGGCTGGCCTTCCCCTTCCGCCGGTTCCAGATCGGCAAGGTCTACCGGGGGGAGCGGGCCCAGCGGGGCCGGTTCCGTGAGTTCTATCAGGCGGACATCGACGTCATCGGTGACGGCCAGCTGGACATCTCCAACGACGCCGAGATTCCCGCCATCATCTACCGCACCTTTACCGCTCTGGGTTTGAAGCGGTTCCAGATTCGGGTGAACAACCGGAAGGTGCTCAACGGCTTCTACTCCATGCTGGGCCTCACCGCTCAGGCCGGGGCCATTATGCGCACGGTGGACAAGCTGGAGAAGATCGGCGAGAAGTCGGTGCGCGACCTGCTCACCGCCCCGGACATCGGCCTGACCGGCGAACAGGCGGCGGAGATCCTCAAATTTATCGCCATCAAGGGCTGTAATGCTGACGTCCTTGCCGCCCTGGAGGGCTACCGGGGCCGGGACCCCAAGTTTGACGAGGGCCTGGACGAGCTGGGAGCTGTGGCCCGGAACCTGGCCGCCTTCGGCGTGCCCGAGACCAACTTCGTGCTGGACCTGACCATCGCCCGGGGGCTGGACTACTACACCGGCACCGT
>ERZ779627.248-NODE-248-length-11803-cov-6.098315_pt1 | contig 11803 bp, 8 predicted proteins | sample MGYA00514191_ERZ779627 | MGnify/ENA primary metagenome ERZ779627 (study PRJEB29562, sample SAMEA4376705) | mouse gut metagenome | isolation source: Cecum | study: EMG produced TPA metagenomics assembly of the A DSS colitis mouse model was used to assess the... | reverse complement strand
ATCAGAATACCGCTGCGTCCCTTCATTAAGCGTGAGCGGGGTCTTGAAGGATGATCTGCCCGCATCTGGCGTCCGGGCGGCAGGAAGGTGAGAGGGAACGCCCCGGCCTGTGCCGGACATCAGGCGGATTTCCTCCTTTACCAGATTTTGAGAGTATGCTATAATGACCACGAAAGACAGAAGAAAGAGGTAAAGCGGTGGCAGAACTTACACCAATGATGCAGCAGTACATGAAGACGAAAGAGGAATATAAGGACTGTATTCTCTTCTACCGTCTCGGCGATTTTTATGAGATGTTTTTTGACGACGCAAAGATTGCCTCGAAAGAACTGGAACTGACTCTGACCGGCAAGAACTGCGGTCTTGAAGAACGGGCGCCCATGTGCGGGGTGCCCTTTCATGCAGTGGAGGGATATCTGGGCAGGCTGGTTTCCAAAGGCTACAAGGTTGCCATCTGCGAACAGACGGAGGATCCGGCGCAGGCGAAAGGACTGGTGAAGCGGGAGGTAATCCGGGTCGTCACGCCGGGCACCAATCTGAACGCGCAGGCGCTGGACGAGTCCAGAAACAATTACATCATGAGCATCGTCTATGTCAGTGACCGGTTCGGCGTCTCTTTTGCGGATGTGACGACCGGTGATTATTTTGTTACGGAAGTGGACTCGGTGCGCAAGCTCATGGACGAGATCTGCAAATTTTCGCCGCGGGAGGTGATCTGTAACGAAGCGCTTATGATGAGCGGAGCGGATCCGGAGGAATTAAAGGAACGTCTCGGCATTGTCATGTATTCTCTGGAAAACTGGTATTATGACGACGAACTGTGCCGGAAGGAGCTTCTGGAGCATTTTCAGACCGGGTCGCTCAAAGGACTCGGGGTGGCGGATTTTGGCTGCGGGATGATCGCGGCGGGGGCGCTTCTGCGCTATCTGCGGGAGACGCAGAAGACGTCGCTGGTCCATCTGTCGAAGCTGCAGCCCTACGTATCCGGAAACTATATGATGATCGACAGCTCCAGCAGGAGGAACCTGGAGCTGGTGGAAACGCTCAGGGAGAAGCAGAAGAAAGGCTCTCTTCTGTGGGTGCTGGACAAAACCAGGACTGCGATGGGCGCGAGACTGCTCAGAAGTTATCTGGAACAGCCGCTGATCGACCGGGCGGAGATCGAGCGGCGGCTGGCGGCGGTGGAAGAGCTGAACAGCCAGATCATCGTCCGCGAGGAACTCAGAGAATACCTCAGTCCGATCTATGATCTGGAGCGTCTGATCGGGCGCGTCAGCTATCAGACGGCCACGCCCCGGGACCTGATCGCATTTAAGACGTCCCTCGGGATGCTTCCGCATCTGAAGACACTGCTGCAGGAGCTGGAAAGCCCGCTGCTGCAGGAGATTCAGGCGGATCTGGACGATCTTGGCGATCTGTACGAGCTGATCGACCGTTCGATTCAGGAGGATCCGCCCGTCGCGGTCCGGGAAGGAAACATCATCCGCGACGGCTTCCACGAGGAGGTGGACCGGTTCCGGAAAGCGAAAACACAGGGCAAATCCTGGCTGGCTCAGATTGAGAGCAGGGAGCGGGAGCGGACCGGTATCAAAAATTTGCGGATCAAATTCAATAAAGTGTTCGGCTATTATCTGGAAGTGACCAACTCCTACAAAGACCTGGTCCCGGAGGACTACATCCGCAAGCAGACGCTGACCGGAGCGGAGCGTTATATCACGCCGGAGCTGAAGGAACTGGAGGACACGATTCTCGGTGCGGAAGAGAAGCTGACGGCTCTGGAATATGAACTGTTCACCGACATCCGCGACCGGATTGCGGCGGAGGTTGTGAGGATTCAGAAGACGGCGAAGGCCGTGGCGGGGCTGGATGTGTTTGCGGGCCTCGCTTTTGTGGCGGACAAAAACCATTACACCCGCCCGAAGATGAATGAAAAAGGCGTGATTGATATCCGGAACGGACGGCATCCGGTCGTGGAGCAGATGCTCCCGGGCGGCCTTTTTGTTGCCAACGATACGTATCTGGACAATCAGGACAACCGGATCTCAATTATCACCGGTCCCAACATGGCGGGAAAATCCACCTATATGCGGCAGACGGCGCTGATTGTCCTGATGGCTCAGGTGGGCAGCTTTGTGCCGGCGGAGCACGCGGATATCGGCGTCGTGGACCGGATTTTCACCCGTGTGGGCGCTTCGGACGATCTGGCCAGCGGGCAGAGCACGTTTATGGTGGAGATGAATGAGGTGTCCAATATTCTGCGCAACGCGACCGCGGACAGCCTGCTGATTCTCGACGAGATCGGCAGAGGGACAAGCACCTTCGACGGGCTGAGCATCGCCTGGGCGGTTATCGAGCACATCGCGGACAGGAAGCTTCTGGGGGCGAAGACGCTGTTCGCCACGCATTACCATGAGCTGACCGAGCTGGAAGGAACGATGGAGGGCGTCAACAACTACTGTATTGCGGTCAAGGAAAAGGGAGACGACATCGTATTTCTGAGAAAGATCGTAAAAGGCGGCGCCGACAAGTCCTACGGCATCCAGGTGGCGAAGCTGGCCGGGGTTCCCGCCAGCGTGATCGAGAGAGCGAAGGAGCTGGTGGAGGAGCTGAGCCAGGCGGACATCTCCGTCAAAGCGAGGAGCATTGCGGAAGAGGGACGGATGAAGGCAAAGCAGAAGCGCCGGCCGAAGAAGTACGACGAAGTGGATCTGGAACAGATTTCGCTTTTTGATACGGTGAAAGACGACGACGTAATAAAGGAGCTGGCGGAGCTGGATATTTCCCACATGACGCCGATGGACGCCATGAATACGCTCTACCGGCTTCAGAACAGACTGAAAAACAGATGGTGAGAACAGATATGGGCAGAATCGCGGTATTGGACCGACAGACGATTGACAGGATCGCTGCCGGCGAGGTGGTGGAGCGTCCGGCTTCGGTGGTGAAGGAGCTGGTGGAAAATGCGGTGGATGCGGGAGCCTCGCAGGTGACGGTGGAGATCCGGGAGGGCGGCGTCGGCTATATAAGAGTCACGGATAACGGGAGCGGCATCGGGAAGGAAGACATTGAGCTGGCGTTTCTGCGCCATTCCACGAGCAAGATCCGCACGGCGGAGGATTTGTCGGGAGTGCGTTCCCTCGGTTTCCGCGGGGAGGCGCTCTCGAGCATCTCCGCCGTCTCGATGGTGGAGCTGATCACCAAAACCAGGGATGCCGTGACCGGAAACCGCTGCTGCCTGGAAGGGGGCGTGCAGAAGAGCCTGGAGGAGATCGGGGCCCCGGACGGGACGACGATGATCGTGCGCAATCTGTTCTATAACACGCCGGCGAGAAAGAAATTTCTGAAAGCGGAGATGACCGAGGCGGCGGCCGTCCATGAACTGATGACGCATCTGGCGCTGTCCCATCCGGAGATTTCCTTCAAAGTCCTGATTCATCATCAGATGAAACTGCAGACGCCGGGAAACGGGAATCTCAAAGACGTCATCTACCATGTCTATGGGAGAGAGATTGCCCTGCGGCTTGTGGAAACAGAGCGGGAGGAAGGCCCGCTGCGGATTAGCGGTTTTCTGGGAAAGCCGGAGATTTCCAGAGGAAACCGGAATTACGAGAATTATTTCGTCAACGGGAGATTTGTGAAAAGCAAGCTGATCGCGGGCGGGATTGAGGACGGCTATAAAGCGTTTCTGATGCAGCACCGGTATCCGTTTGTGTGCCTGAACATTGAGATGGACGGGAAGCTGCTGGATGTGAACGTACATCCGGCGAAGATGGAGCTTCGCTTCAGCAACCGCAATCTGGTCTATGAGACGCTGCGCCGGACGGTTGGCGACGCGCTGTCCGGCCGGGAACTGATACCGGAGGTGAACCTCTCCGGGGCGGAAAAGGAAGCGCCGAAGACGGAACGCCCGTCCGCCCCTCGGGAGCCGGAGACAAAGCCGCCGCTGGAACGGCTGTGGAAGACGCCCGGGCCGACGGAAGGGTCCGTGGAGCCGCGGGACAACAACCTCGAATATTTTATGGCGGAGATGAAAAAACGCGTGACAGAACGTCATGAGCGGCAGCCGTCGGCCGTCCGGGAGGAGAACGGCTATCAGGCGGAGCGCAGGGAGTCCGGGCCTGCTATGCATGCGGAGCCGCAGCAGCCGCCGAAACCGGAGGCGGATGCGCCTGCGGAGCAGATGAATCTGTTTGACGGGAAGCTGCTGTCGAAGGAGGCGGCGGTGCGGCATGTGATCATCGGCCAGCTTTTCGGCACGTACTGGCTGGTGCAGTATGCGGAGAAGCTTTATATCATTGATCAGCACGCGGCGCACGAGAAGGTTCTCTACGAGCGGCTGATGAAAAGGCTGGACGGCCGCTCTTTCCAGGCCCAGCTTCTGTCGCCGCCGATCGTGCTGAACTTTTCCATGCAGGAGGAGCAGCTTTTTCTGAAATACCGGCAGTCTTTCGCCGATATGGGATTTGAGATCGAGGAATTTGGCGACCGCGCCTATGCCGTCCGGGCGGTGCCGGCGGACCTGCCGGGACTCGGCGGGGAGAGCGCTCTGACGGAGCTGATCGACAGCCTGTCGGATCTGCCTCCTTCCGGCGGCGTCGGCTCCGATTCGCTGTTGCACAGGGCGGCGGCCATGTCCTGCAGGGCGGCGGTCAAAGGCAATCAGCGGATGTCCGTCAGGGAGGCGGAGGCGCTGATCGGGGAACTGCTGACGCTGGAGAACCCGTATCACTGTCCCCACGGCAGGCCGACGATCATCTCCATGACGAAACGCGAACTGGAGAAAAAATTTAAAAGGATTGTATAAATTATGAAAGAACCGCTGGTGATTCTTGCCGGGCCCACGGCGGTCGGCAAGACAAAGCTTTCCATCGCGCTGGCGAAGGCCGTTGGCGGAGAGATCATATCTGCGGATTCCATGCAGGTATATAAACATATGGACATCGGTTCGGCCAAGATCCGGCCGGAGGAGATGCAGGGCGTTTTGCACCATCTGGTGGATGTGCTCGAGCCCTGGGAAGAGTTTCACGTCGTCCGTTTTCAGCAGATGGCGGGGGAGGCGATGCGGCAGATCCGCAGCAGAGGCCGCATACCGATTCTGGTGGGCGGGACGGGTTTCTATATCCAGGCCATTGTGGGAAACGTGGATTTCACGGAGAACGAGGCGGGTCCGTACCGGCAGGAGCTGGAACGTCTGGCGGCCGAAGAGGGCGCGCATGCGCTCCACGAGCGGCTGCGCCGGGTGGATGAAGCGTCGGCGGATGCCATTCACGAAAACAATGTGAAGCGCGTGATCCGCGCGCTGGAATTTTACCGGCTGACCGGCAGGAAGATCTCCGAACACAACGAAGAACAGCGAAGGCGGGAATCTCCGTACAACTGCGCGTATTTTGTCCTCAACGACGAGCGGGCGAAGCTCTATGCCCGCATCGAACAGCGGGTTGACGAAATGATGGAGGCGGGGCTTTTGGAGGAGGTGCGCCGCTTAAAGGCGATGGGCTGCAGGCGGGGGATGGTCTCCATGCAGGGACTGGGGTATAAAGAGCTGCTGGCCTGCCTGGACGGAGAATACGGTCTGGAGGAAGCGGTGGAGCTTCTGAAAAGAGATACGCGCCGTTTTGCCAAGCGCCAGCTTACCTGGTTCCGCCGGGAGCGGGACGTGATCTGGCTTGAAAAAGGCGTTTACGGATATGACGAAGAGAACATTCTGGCGGCGATGCTGGACAGACTGAGAGAGAAGGAAATCATCGAATGAATCTGGAGACAATCTATGAGCGTATGGGCATCAGCAGGGAAGTCCATGCATACGGACAGAAGATCGAAAAAGAACTGCGCGCGCGTTTCGCGGCGATTGACGAAACCGCGGAGTACAATCAACTGAAAGTGCTGGGGGCCATGCAGAAATGCCGGGTCAGCGACGTTCATTTCGCGGGCACCAGCGGTTACGGATACAACGACCTGGGCAGGGAGACGCTGGAGGCGGTGTATGCGGAGGCGTTTCACGCGCAGTCGGCGCTCGTCCGTCCGCAGATCACCTGCGGGACGCACGCGCTGGCGGTTGCGCTGGCGGCCAATCTGCGCCCGGGCGACGAGCTGCTGGCCATATCCGGCAGGCCGTACGACACGCTGGAGGAGGTCATCGGGATCCGTCCCTCCAGCGGAAGCCTTCAGGAGTACGGCGTGACTTACCGGCAGGTGGATCTGCTGCCGGACGACCGTTTTGATCTGGACGGCATCCGTGCGGCAATGAACGGGCATACAAAGATGGTGCATATTCAGCGTTCCAAAGGCTATCAGACGAGAAGGACGCTGTCGGTGACGGACATCGGAGAAGCGATTGCCTTTGTGAAATCGTTGAATCCCGGGGTGATCTGCATGGTGGACAACTGTTACGGCGAATTTGTGGAGCGGATCGAACCGACGGATGTGGGTGCGGATCTGTGCGTGGGTTCTCTGATCAAGAATCCGGGCGGAGGACTGGCGCCGACCGGCGGCTACATCGTCGGCAGAGAAGCTTATGTGGAAAACTGCGCGTACCGTCTGACGTCCCCGGGAATCGGCAGAGAGGTGGGGGCGACCATGGGACTGATGCAGTCCTTTTATCAGGGATTTTTTCTGGCGCCGACGGTGACGGCGGGAGCGCTGAAAGGAGCCGTTTTCGCGGCGAATCTCTACGAGCGGCTGGGATTCGACGTGCTGCCGGACGGGCGGGAGAGCCGCCACGACATTATCCAGGCGATTACGTTCGGCACGCCGGAGGGCGTGATCGCGTTCTGCAGAGGGATACAGGCGGCGGCGCCGGTGGACAGCTTTGTGGAGCCGGAGCCCTGGGCCATGCCGGGCTATGACAGCGACGTGATTATGGCGGCGGGCGCTTTCGTGCAGGGCTCGTCCATCGAGCTCAGCGCGGACGGTCCGGTCAAACCGCCTTACGCCGTCTATTTTCAGGGTGGGTTGACGTGGGAACACGCGAAATTCGGCATTTTAATGTCGCTGCAGAAGCTGATGGAGGCAGGGCTTGCGAAGCTGCCGTAAGAGCCGGGCAAAAGGACGGAGAAGGATATGAAACGGGTGATTGTGATCGGAGGCGGCGCTTCCGGGCTGATGGCGGCGATTGCGGCTGCCGGACAGGGAGCCAGGGTGGTGCTGGCGGAGAAAAACAGACTGCCGGGGAAGAAGCTTCTGGCGACCGGGAACGGCCGCTGCAATTTTTCAAACCGGGATCAGCGGCTTTCTCATTACCGCAGCGGCCGGCCGGAGCTGGTGAAGGCCGTGCTGGAAGCGTTTTCCATGGAAGACACCGTCTCTTTTTTTGAGGAACTGGGAATCCTTGTGAAAGACCGCGCCGGGTATCTCTATCCTGCGAGCGGCCAGGCGTCCTCCGTCGCCGAGGTACTGAGACTGGAGGTGCGCAGGCTTTCCGGGCAGCGCCTGATTAAGGAAGCGTACAATACGGAAGTGCTGTCGGTTAAGAAAGAGGGCGGTGTGTTCCGCGTGGAGACAGAGGGATGGACTTACGAAGGGGAAGCGGTCGTGCTGGCCTGCGGTTCCGAGGCGGCCCCGAAGACCGGCTCTACCGGAGACGGGTACCGGTTCGCGCAGAGCCTCGGACACCGGGTTATTCCGCCGCTCCCGGCGCTGACCGGGCTGTACGCGTATGAAAACGACCGCGGGGCGCTTGCCGGGGTCCGTGCGGACGCGAAAGTGACGCTCTTCATCGATCATGAGCGGGCGGCGGAGGAGGAGGGCGAAGTACAGTTCGCGTCCTACGGGCTGTCCGGCATTCCGGTCTTTCAGGTAAGCCGCTATGTGTCCAGGGCGCTTCCGGAGGGCAGGGACTGCGAGATCGAACTGGATCTCTGCCCGGGCCGCAGCGCGCAGGAACTGGAGGCGCTGATACGGGGAAGAAAAGAGCGGCTCGGGGAGCGCAAAGGGACGGACATTCTGCTGGGCATGTTTCCGGAGAAACTGTCGGCGGTCCTTCTCGGCCGTGCCGGCATCTCCCTGAAGAAGAGCAGAAGGGAGTGGACGGACGCCGACTGCGCGCGGCTTGCCGGACAGATCAAAGGGCTTTCCTTCCGCATCTTCGGATGCCGCGGGTACGAGCAGGCGCAGGTGTGCACCGGAGGCGTGCCGCTGTCCGAATTAAAAGGAAACACCATGGAATCGGCGGTCGTGCCGGGACTGTATCTGGCGGGCGAACTTCTGGATGTGGACGGAACCTGCGGGGGATACAATCTGCAGTGGGCATGGAGCAGCGGATATCTGGCCGGCCTGAACGCGGCGTCGGAGCGATGATTTTATGAAAATTTTACCAATACACACAGAGAGTATGCTATAATGTCCGCAAAGGGCAGAGTCAAGCGGACGAAGAAGCATATGCCGAGCTTGCCCGGACAGATGCTTCTTTGGCCATTTGACGAGCGAAGCGAGCCCGGAAAACCGAAAGTTTTCCGGGGCTCTGCCCGGGACCCGCAGCAGGAGTCAAGCGGACGAAGAAGCATATGCCGAGCTTACTCGGACAGATGCTTCTTTGGCCACTTGACGAGCGAAGCGAACCCGGGACCTGGGCAGACATAATGAGCATTAGCGGGAAGAAGGGAGAAAAGAGGCCTCATGCTGAGAATCCAACAACTGAAGCTGCCGGTCACGCACACGGAGCGGGAACTGACGGAGCGCATTCTGAAGACGCTGCGTCTCCGTCCGGGGGATCTGCTCCGATATGAGATTGTCAGAAAATCCCTGGACGCGCGGAAAGGGGATCTGCGCTACGTCTACGTGATCGACGCGGAAGTGCGGAGGGAATCCGCCGTACTGCGCTCCTGCCGGGGCAGCGCGGAGAAGGCGGAGCGCGTCCGGTACCGGTTTCCGGCCTCCGGCGCGCAGCGGCTGAACTACAGGCCGGTGATTGTCGGTACGGGCCCGGCCGGCCTGTTCTGCGGACTGATGCTCGCCCGGGCGGGTTACGGGCCGATTCTTCTGGAACGCGGACAGTGCGCCGAAGAGCGCGTGAAGGCGGTGGAAGCCTTCTGGAAGCTGGGCGTCCTCGATCCGCAGTCCAACGTCCAGTTCGGGGAAGGCGGAGCGGGCACCTTTTCCGACGGCAAACTGAATACGCTGGTGAAAGATCCGGCGGGAAGGAACCGGAAGGTGCTGGAGCTTTTTGTGGAAGCCGGCGCGCCGGAGGAGATTCTCTATGAGAAAAATCCCCATCTGGGGACCGACGTGCTGACCGGGATCGTGCGCCATATGCGGGAGGAGATCCGGCGGCTCGGAGGCGAAGTCCGGTTTGGTTCCCGGGTGACGGATCTGCTCATCGAGAAGCAGGCTGTCCGGGGGCTGACGGTTCAAAGCGGCGGCGAGCCGGTGACGCTCGAGGCGGAACAGGTCGTGTTTGCCATCGGGCACAGTGCCCGCGATACGTTCGCGATGTTGAAGGACAGACAGATTCCCATGCGGCGGAAAGCGTTCGCCGTCGGCGTGCGGATGGAACATTCGCAGGAGACGATCAACCGGAGCCGGTACGGAGCGCATTATCCGTCCGTGCTCCCGGCGGCCTCCTATAAAGTAACAAGGAAGACGTCCGGCGGAAGAGGGGTGTATTCCTTCTGCATGTGCCCGGGCGGCTACGTGGTCAACGCCTCCTCCGAAGCGGGCGCGCTGGCGGTCAATGGCATGAGCTATCAGGCCCGGGACGGGCGCAATGCCAACAGCGCCATGATCGTTACCGTCACGCCGGAGGATTACGGGGGGACGGACGTGCTGGCAGGCGTGGAGTTTCAGCGGAGACTGGAGCGGGCGGCGTACCGGCTGGGCGAAGGCCGGATTCCGGTGCAGACCTTCGGGGATTTCTGCAGAAATACGCCCTCTGTCTCCCTTGGAGCGATTGAACCGTGCATGAAAGGCGCCTGGAGGCTGGCGAACGTGCGCGGGATCTTCCCGGCGGAGCTGTCTCAGGCGCTGGAGGAGGGGATTCGGGGCTGCGACAGCCTGATTCCGGGATTTGCCGCGCAGGACGCGGTGCTGTCCGGCGTGGAGAGCAGGACCTCGTCCCCCGTACGGATTCTGAGAAACGAGAATTTAGAGAGCGATGTGTCGGGGCTTTACCCCTGTGGGGAAGGTGCCGGCTATGCGGGAGGTATTACCTCCGCCGCCATGGACGGGTTAAAGATTGCAGAAGCGATTGCAAAAAAATATGCGCCGTGGTATGATATAACGAATAGCGTTTGAACCGCAAAGGAGCATATTTATGAGAGGAAAAAAAAACGGCTGGACGCTGCTGCTTCTGATTCTGGCGGGCGTGGTGCTGGGAGGATTCATCGGCAGTCTTGCGGCCGGCGTGTCGGGGCTTGACTGGCTGAACTACGGGCAGTCCTTCGGGCTGGAGGATCCGGTGGTGCTGTCGCTGGGGCTTCTGGTGCTGACCTTCGGACTGAGCATCAAGATTACGATTGCCAGTATTATCGGTATTATTCTTGCGATCTTTATTTATCGCTGGATATAGAATTTGCAAACAGAAGATACTAATGAAGATAACTGACGGGGTATCTGGAGAGATGAAACGGAGGTTATCGCATTATGAACGAGAATTTTAACAGTCTGCCGGAGGAAGAGCGGCCGTACGAGCGGTGTATGCGGCACGGGGCGCGGCGGTTGAGCGACCGGGAGCTTCTGGCGGTCCTTCTGAGGACCGGAGCCAGAGGCCGGAGCGTACTGGAGCTGGCGGGGGATCTGCTGAAGCTGTCGCCGGAGCGGGAAGGCTTTGCGGGTCTTCGCCGGAAGAGCCTGGAGGAGCTGGCGGAGATCCGCGGAATCGGCAAAGTCAAAGCGGTGCAGATTCAGTGTGTTCTGGAGTTGGCCAGACGTATGGCAAGAGAGGAAGCGGGAGAAGGGATCTGCTTCCGGACGCCGGCTTCCATCGCCGGGTATTATATGGAAGATCTGCGTCACAGGGAACAGGAAGTGCTGCTGCTTCTGATGCTGAATCAGAAAGGAAGGCTGTTGAGAGAGAAATACATGTTTAAAGGGACAGTCAACGCGTCCGTGATCTCGCCGAGAGAGATTTTTCTGGAGGCTCTGTCCGCCCGGGCGGTCCAGATTATTCTGCTGCACAATCATCCGAGCGGGGATGCGCGTCCCAGCAGGGAGGATCTGAACGTGACCAGAAGAGTGCGGGAAGCGGGAGAGCTTCTGGGGATCCGGCTGACCGATCACATCATCATAGGGGAACATGCTTATATGAGTTTCCGGGAGGAAAATTATCTGTAGTGCAGAAGTCAAGAGAGAAAGAGGGAAATATACCATGAACAATCATAGTTTTGGCTGCGATTTCGGGTCATACCATCTGAAAATCTACCATAAGGATCAGGACTCCTACCTGATTCAGCACAACATGGTGGCGGTTCAGGACAAAAAGGGCATGCTCGCCTGCGGAGACGAGGCGTATGCCATGTACGAAAAGGCGCCGTCCAACATCCAGGTGACCAGTCCGATGTCTTACGGAAATCTTGCCAGCATCAGCAACATGCAGGCGTTTCTGAAAAGCCTTCTGGAGGGAAATATCAAAGGGCAGTTAAAGGGCGCGGAATATTTTGTGGCTCTGCCTACGGATATGCAGGAGCGGATCTTCACCACGCTGATTCAGGACTCCAATATGAAGCCAAAGAGCGTCTATCTGGTTGATAAGCCGGTAGCCGCCGGTCTCGGTCTGGGCATCAACGTAAAAGAGGCGCAGGGCGTCATGATTGTGGACATCGGAGCCGAGACGACGGAGATATCGGTTCTGTCGCTGGGCGGAATCGTAATC
>ERZ779627.239-NODE-239-length-12140-cov-8.971121_pt1 | contig 12140 bp, 11 predicted proteins | sample MGYA00514191_ERZ779627 | MGnify/ENA primary metagenome ERZ779627 (study PRJEB29562, sample SAMEA4376705) | mouse gut metagenome | isolation source: Cecum | study: EMG produced TPA metagenomics assembly of the A DSS colitis mouse model was used to assess the... | reverse complement strand
CCTTGCCCCCGCCGAAGCCGTTGGCCCCGGTGACGGCCAGAATGGTCAGCTCCTCCGGCTGAAACTGGGCGGCAAATTTTTTGAGCTGACTTTTTTGGGGAGCCTGAGCGGGCTGTTCGCGCTCCTTCTCCTCAGGCTTTTCCCCTTTGCTCTTAAAAAATCCAAACATAGCGGTTCCCTCCTTTATTGTCCCGTAGACCCAAAACCTCCGCTTCCCCGCTGGGTCTCATCCAGCTGGTCCACCATCTGGATATTGGCCTGGATCACCGGGGCAATCATCAGCTGAGCGATGCGGTCGCCGGACCGGACGGTAAAATCCGATTCCCCGGAGTTTTGAAGCCCCACCAGTATTTCGCCTCTGTAATCGCTGTCGATCACCCCTACGCAGTTGGCGGGGGCCACGCCGTGCTTAATGCCCAGTCCGCTCCGGGCGTAGACCAGGGCCACGTACTCCGGGCCGGGCAGGGCGATGGCGATGCCGGTGGGGATGGTCCGCCGCGCTCCGGCGGGGATGGTCACCGCCTCGTCGATACAGGCGTGGAGATCCATGGCCGCCGAGCCGGGGGTAGCGTAGAAGGGCAGGGGGATGTCTTTCCCGATTTTATTGGAAACCGCCTTGATTTTCAAGTCCATATTGTAAACTCCTCAAAATTTTTCTGATGCAGGGGTGGCCTCCGGCCGCCCCTGCGGATGTTCAATGTCCACCACCCGCACGTACCGGCGCAGGGGATATTCCCCGTCGTGGGCCTCCAGGGGAAAGGTGTCCGACATATGGCCGGGGGCGGTGATCCGGTTGACCCCCGCCCGGGCCAGCAGGGCGGCGAGGGCTCCCCGCTCCGGCTCAGGGCAAATCAGCCCCGCCGTCTGGAGCCGGCCCTTCTGCCGCCGCAGGACGGGGATGATCTCCCCCCGGGGCAGCCGCTTCACCAGCACATTGCCGTGGAGGTGGGACAGCTCCAGCTCCATGTCCCGGCGCAGGGTGATGGAACAGAGTTTCCCGGGGAAATTCAGGTCGCCGGACCCGGTCCGGTCCACCATCTGCTCCAGGGCGGTCTCCCGGGCGTAGAGGGCCGCCTGGGCCGCCCGGCCGGGGGTTTTGTAGTGGGACGCGGCGGCCTGTTCCAGAACCGGGAGGAATTTTTTGCAGAACTGCTCCGCTGCGGACAGAAGATCCGTGTCAAGGAAAATCACCTGACAGGAGGAGCACAGCAGCCCGCCGGTGCGGACGATGTGGTCCGCCAGAGGGGACAGGTCCATGCCCGTCCAGCCCGACAGGTAGGCAAAGCTGAGCCGGTGGCCCCACTCGATGAGCTTGCAGCCGGGCGGGGCCAGCTCCCGCAGGTTGGAGATGGCTCCGTCCCCGCCCCAGGTGACCACGCCGTCGGCCAGAGCGGCCAGCCGCCGTAGGGAGGCGGTATCCTTCGACGGGATATCAAAGGCGTACAGCCAGGGTGCCAGCCGGGGCTCCGCCTCCGTCAGTTTTTGGAACGCCGCCAACGTGAGGCCCCTGTCTCCGTGGGGCAGCTTCACCAGATTGAGGTTGCCGGCGAGCAGGCCCGCCACGGCGGTGAAGGCGGGCAGGCCCGCCATATTCCCAGGGGCCACGTGGAGCAGCACCCCCAGAGGCCGGACCTCTGACCGCCCAAAGGGCCGGGGACCGGACAGGCCGCCCAGCTCCAGGGCCAGCCGCTCCTCCAGCATGTTTCTGCTGATCTGGGGGCGGACCCGGTCCAGCTCCTCCCTCGCTCCGGGCGGGGCATATTGGGCGATGAGGTGATCCAGCGCCCCGCTGTCCAGCTCCGTCCCCAGGGCCTCCAGGGCGTCCAGAACAATCCCCGCCGCCAGGGGCGGGCCGCTCAGCGTCTGTGGGATGTCACCCTCCAGCCCAGACAGGACGGCGTTCAGCTCTGAGTCGGGGAGAATTTTTCCACCAGCAAAAATCAAAATGCCTCCCCCTTCCCTAATAGCTCTGCCGCGCCGGCCGCGCAGGTGGTGATGTCGTTCAGCCCCGCCCGGCCCAGGATGGTGAGATAGGGGGACTTCAGCCCGCAGCCGCAATCCTGGCCGGGGGTGAGGTACCCCAGGTCGTCGGTCATGACGCTGGTCACCGGGGTGGCGTTGATGAGGGGGGTGATGAGATTCACCAGCCCCACCTCCCCCATGGGCAGGGGGGCCAGCGTGCGCACATCCCGGATGATGACCCGGGCGTAGGCGGGGATGTGGAAGTGGTGTTTTTTGCAGGTGTTGAAGAAGACGGGGTGCTCCACCGCCCCGAAAAACTCGTGGATGTTTTCCTCCTTCACCCCCAGCACCTTTTTGGCCAGGGTATAGAGGGTGCCCTTGTCCACCTCCTGGGCGTAGTGCTGCTTCCAGCCCCCGGCCAGGAGGATTTTTGACCCCTTGGGCAGGCACACCGACAGCCCCAGCTCCTCCAGCCGCTCCATCCCGAACCACAGGTAGGAGGGGAAGGCCACCACCCGCACCGGCAGAGGCCCCCTGGCCCACCGGGCCAGGGTCTTTACCGCCCCGTCCAAGTCGGGGACATAGCTTCCGTCCCGCCATTTCAGGGCGTAGAACCGGCCCACGGGCGGGGCGAAGTGGGTCAGGCCGAACATGGTACGGGCCACCCCCATTTTGTCCTGCTTTCCCGGCTTGTAGCCCAGGATCACGTAGCGGGCGGGGACGGGGGAGACCAGTTTGTGAAAAAATCCCAGCCGGAGCACCATGGGGACCTCCGCCAGGACGCAGCCCCAGTCGAAGCCCACCCGGCTGAAGCTGCCGCTGGTGCCCGAGGAGGTCACCTCAAAGGACAGCCGCCGGGAGGACATGGAGGAGACATGATGCCGCTTAAAAAACAGGGTGGGCAGGACCGGGAGCTTGTCCAGGTCGTCAATGGTTTTCAGGCCGTCCAGGGAGAAGCCCTCCGCCTCACAGATCAGCCGGTACTCCGGGCAGTGTCTGATATGGTAGGCGCAGTTATCCCGGACGGCCCGGAGGAACCGGGCGTCCGAGCCGGGCAGGTCGTAGGCCCGGCTGAGCCAGAAGAGTTTTTGACGGCTGAGCATGGACGGGCCCCCTTTCTACGCTGTAGGGGCCGACGACCTCGGCGGCCCATTTTTTTGGGTTAACCGGCGCGCCGGGGTCGTCGCGCCCTACAAGTTTTACTCCACATCCCGGTAGTACAGCCCCCGGGTAAAGTCGTTGGGCTGGTATTTGCCCTGATTTAAGTACCGCTCCAGCACCTGGGCGCACTCCAGGGCATTCTCGGTGGTGAACATCAGCCGGGCTCCCCACAGGCCCAGCCGCCGCCAGTCGGCCTGCTTGTCGGCCAGAAAGACCTTTTTGGAATTGAATATCTCATTGCGGCAGCCCCAGGCCTTGACCACGGGAAACCGCTCCCCCTTCCGGTCGGTGAGCAGGTTCACGTTGTCGCAGGTGTGCCGGCCGCAGTGGTTGTAGATGATGCAGTTCTCGGTGATCATCAGGGGCAGCCGGCCGTAGGCGATGAACTCGGCGGGGATGGCCTTGGAGATATCCCGTATCTGGGGGAATTTCAGCTCAAAGGAGAGGGTGGCGGAGAGCAGGTTCAGCCGGCGCAGCTCCTTCATGGTCTGGCTGTTGTACACCCCCAGGCCGTAGTCCCCCCGGACCCCAAAGCCCATCTGCTGGGCCCGGCGCACCCCGCCCCAGGTGCCGGCCAGGGCCTCCGTGACTCCCAGCTCCCGCATTGCCACCAGATCCCGCTCCAGCTGGGGCAGCTCCCCGTCGGTGCAGATGCGGGGCAGGGAGACGGCCACGGCCACTCCCGCCTGCCGGCATCGCTCGACCGCCTCGGGATGGGCGGCCCCCTCGTCGGCGGGGAGGTAGATGAGGGCTGGCTTTAATCTCAGCAGGTCGGCGCTGAGCTGGGAGGCCGTCCGCAGGGAGACGGTAAATACCGGGGGCTCCTTCTGGTTCTCGTACCGGACGCCGGGCTGATAGGGGGAGCGCCTCCGCTGGGGCGGGACGCCCCGCTGCTTCATCAGCTCCTCCAGCGCACGGCGGCGCAGGTCGTTGAGGGCGGACAGGGGGAGGGACAGGCCCTCCGCCACCTTGGCTACCGCCTTCTCACAGCCGAAGGGGGTGCCCCCGGTGCGGGAGAGCTGGCCCTCCACCTTCTCCCGGGCGAGGGGGACGTTCCGGGCCTCCTCGGGGACGGGGCCCTCCACCTGGGCCACCCGGCCCTGCCGGTCCTGGACCGCCACCTGGGCGGGCCGGCCGGGCTCGATAAGGGCGAACATGCGCACCGGCTCCTTCCGGTTCTCCACCCCGTTCTCATAGGTGGTCCGGGCCTGGGCGTACAGCTCCCGGGGTTCCTTCTCCTCCTGGCGGGTGCCAAACATGTCGGGCCCCTTTTTGTTGATATAGTACCCGTCGGTAAAGCCCTGACGGGAAAATGCCTGTTTTAAGGTCTCGATCTCCTCCGGAGTGGGCTCCCGGCCCTCCCGCAGGGCCCGGGCGTAGACGCCGGTGACGATGGCCACGTACTCGGGCCGCTTCATCCGGCCCTCCAGCTTGAGGCAGGCCACCCCCATATCCTGGAGCTCCTTCAGGTGGCCCGCCATGGACAGGTCCTTCAGAGACAGGGGGTACTCGTCGGCCTTGCCGCTCCAGCCGTAGTTCAGGCGGCAGGGCTGGGCGCACATCCCCCGGTTGCCGCTGCGGCCCCCGATGACGGAGGAGAAAAAGCACTGTCCCGACCAGCACATGCACAGGGCCCCGTGGCCGAAGACCTCGATCTCAATGGGGGCGTTCTGGCAGATGTAGGCGATCTGGTCCCGGCTCAGCTCCCGGCCCAGCACCACCCGGGTCATCCCCAGGTCGGCGCACAGCTTCACCCCGTCCAGGGAGTGGACGGTCATCTGGGTGGAGCCGTGGACGGGCAGGTCGGGGAAGGACTGGCGGAGCATCCGGACCGCCCCCAGGTCCTGGACGATGACCGCGTCCACCCCGATGTCGCTGGCGTGGGCGGCCAGCTCCGCCGCCGCGGGCAGCTCCCGGTCGGTGAGCAGGGTGTTCAGGGTCAGGTTCACCTTACACCCCCGGAGATGACAGTAGGATACCGCCGCCGCGGCCTCCTCCCGGGTAAAGTTCCGGGCGCCGCGGCGGGCGTTGAAGTCTCCGTATCCAAAATAGACGGCGTCCGCCCCGTTCTGAACGGCGGCGGTGATCGCCTCCATAGACCCGGCGGGGGCCAGCAGCTCCATCATGAAAAGGACCTCCTGTTATTTTCTCGTCCCCAGCTTGAAGATCTCCCGCTTGGCCTCAGACAGCTCCAGCTTCAGGGTGTTGGCCTCCTCCAGGTTCTCCTTTACCTGGCGGCGGAGATTTTCCGAGGTCTCCTGCTCCTTCAGGTACAGGTCGGCCACATTCATGGCGGCCAGCACCGCCGCGTCCGTCTGGGACAGCCGCCCCCCCACCGAGATCTCCTGGACCTGCTGGTCCACCAGCTCGGCGCACCGGCGGACATACGCCTCGTCCTCCACCGCGACCATGGTGTAATCCCTGCCGCCGATGGTGACTGTGATCCTGTTCTTCATAACCGTTTCCTCCCCGCTCTTTGTCTGAATCCCTCAGATTTTTACAGATAGAGACATTATATCACAAGCGGGCGGCTTTGAAAATGAAATATTCTGTGAATTTCCTTAAATTGTGTTTTTGCTCCCTAACACAACAGCCCCGCCAGGCGCTTGCCGGCGGGGCTGTGCTCTTGACTATTTGACGGCTTCCTCTCTGGCCTCGGCGGCCCTTTCCCTGCGCCCGGCGGCCTTGGCCCACTCGCAGATGGGGATGGGGGCCATGGCCAGGGCCAGAACGGTGAGCCACTGGGGAGCGTTCATAGGCGTTACCGAGAACACCCCCTGGAGGGGTGGGATGAGCAAAACGGAAAGCTGCATGGCCAGCCCCGCCAGAAAGGCCCGGTTCATGGCTGGATTGGAGAGCACCCCCTGGGCGAAGAGGGAGCGGTCCTCACTGCGTACATTGAACGCGTGGAAGAGCTGGCAAAGGGTGAGCGTGGCGAAAGCCATGGTATTGGCCACGGCCCCCTCCATCCCCGGGGCGGCCAGCCGGGTGAAGCCCAGAAAGTAGGCCGCCAGGGTGAGGCCCCCCACCATCAGGCCCTGCCAGGCCAGGCGGAGGGAGAATTTTTTGTCAAACAGCCCGGCGGAGGCGTCCCGGGGCTCCTCCTCCATGACCCCCTCCTCCACCGGCTCCACCCCCAATGCCAAGGCGGGGAGGGAGTCGGTCACCAGATTGAGCCACAACAGCTGCACCGGCACCAGGGGCATCTGCCCGAAGCCCAGAAGGGTAGCCGCGAAGATGGTGAAGATCTCCCCGATGTTGCAGGAGAGCAGGTAGTGGATGGCCTTGCGGATGTTGGACCAGATACCCCGCCCCTCTTCTATGGCGGCCACAATGGTGGAAAAGTTGTCGTCGGTGAGGATCATATCCGCCGCCCCCTTGGCCACGTCGGTGCCCGCCTTTCCCATGGCGCAGCCGATGTCGGCGGCCTTCAGGGCGGGGGCGTCGTTCACCCCGTCCCCCGTCATGGCCACTACCTTCCCCCGCTTCTGCCAGGCCTGGACAATGCGCATCTTGTGCTCGGGGGACACCCGGGCAAAAACCGCGAATTTGTCAATGTCCGCCTCCAGCAGCTCCTGGGGCATGAAGTCCAGCTCCGCCCCCGTGGCAGCCCAGTCCCCGGGACGGGCGATGTCCAGCTCCTTTGCCACGGCAATGGCCGTGGCCCGGTGGTCGCCGGTGATCATCACCGGCCGCACTCCCGCCAGGTGGCACCTGGCCACGGCGGCGCGGACCTCGGGCCGGGGCGGGTCCATCAGGCCGAAGAGGCCCAGAAAGGTGAGCTCCCGCTCCACGGCGGCCGACTCGGGGTTTTGGGGCAGACGGTCCAGTTCCCGTTTCGCCACGGCGATGACCCGCAGCGCTTTGCCCGCCATCTCCTCGTTGGCGGCCAGGATGCGAGCCCGGTCGCCCGGGGTCAGGGGACCCTTAGGCGTACATACACACCGGTCCAGCAGCACGTCGGGGGCCCCCTTGACAAAGGCAATCCAGCCCCCCTCCGGACCGGTATGTATGGTGGTCATCAGCTTGCGGGTGGAGTCGAAGGGGATATCGGCCACCCGGGGGAAGCGTTCCAGCTCCCGGCTCTGATCCACCCCGTCCCGGGCGGCGGCCACCACCAGCGCCCCCTCGGTGGGGTCGCCGGTGGCGGTGGGGGCCCCGGCCTTCCAGATAAGCCGGGCGTCGGAGCAGAGGGCCCCCGCCAGCATGGCGTCCCGCCGCCGGGCGCCGGGGGTAAGCCAGACCTGCTGGACGGTCATCTTGTTCTGGGTGAGGGTGCCCGTTTTGTCGGAGCAGATCACCCCGGCGCAGCCCAGGGTCTCCACCGCGGGCAGCTTTTTCACAATGGCGTTTCGGTTCGCCAGCCGCTGGACGCCCAGGGCCAGCACAATGGTTACGATGGCGGGCAACCCCTCGGGGATGGCGGCCACCGCCAGGGAGACGGCGGTGAGGAACATATCCAAAAGTCCCTTCCCCTGGAACAGGCCCACCCCGAACATCACCGCGCACACCGACAGGCACAGGAAGGACAGGGACCTGGATATTTCCCCCATCCGTTTCTGGAGGGGGGTGTCTCCGGAGCCGCTGTCCAGCAGCAGGCCGGCGATATGGCCCATCTGGGTGTCCATACCGGTAGCCGCCACCAGGGCGGTGCCCCGGCCGGCGGTGATGAGGGTGCCTGAAATAAGCATATTCACCTGATCCCCCAGGGGGGTATTTTCCGGGAGCGCTTCCGCCGGCTGCTTCTCCACCGGCACCGACTCCCCCGTCATGGCCGACTCGTCGGCCTGGAGGCGGCTGCACTCCAGGATGCGGGCGTCGGCGGGGACCAGGTCCCCGGCCTCCAACAAAATCACGTCCCCTGGCACCAGGGCGGCGGCGGCAATTCGCCGGACCTCCCCCTCCCGCAGGACACTGGCCTGAGGGGAGGACATCCGCCGCAGCTCCTCCAGCGCCTGCTGGGCGTGGTCCTCCTGGGTGATGGAGATGATGCCGTTGACTACCACGATGACCAGAATAATAACTCCGTCCAGCCAGTCCTCCCCGCCGCTGGCCGCCAGGGACAGGGCCGCCGCCGCCAGCAGCACCAGGATCATAGGGTCCTTCAGCTGTCCTAAAATCCGGACAAACAGGCTTGGAGGCTGGGGCTGGGCCAGCTGATTGGGACCGTATTTCTCCAGCCGCCGGGCTGCCTCCCGGCTGGACAGCCCTCCCGGCCGGCCGTCTAACTCCTCCATCACCTGAGAAACACTCCGGCTGTGCCAGTCGCCCATGCTCCCATCTCTCCCTTCCAGTTTCTTCCAGTATAGCGGGGGCTCGTCCACTTTTTAGGGGAAAGCTGTCGAAGGATAAAAATTGTCCCGCCGGAATTATCCTTCCGGCGGGCTGGTTTCGGCTATCGACGCTTGAACCCAATCATACTCCTGTTTTAAAAAACCGTTGTATTGCTCCATAAAGTCAAACACCATGTTAAGGTTTTTTTCCTCTCTCTCCGGGGATTTTCCGCCTGTCGAGCTCATAAAACCGTGAAATACATCTTGAATAAATGTGGTAAAGGTCAGCTCCCGGTAAATTTGACAGCACCTTCTGTCGCAAACTGTCTTTTCCTCCCGGGTGAGTTCCCTCCCCGGATCGGTCATCTCCGGAAGCTCCGACAGTGAGCGGAGTTTATTGTTGAGTTCTTTGAACTCAATCAATTTGTCCAACAGCTCCCGCTGTAAAATCAAACGTTCCATGTCGTCCCATATAATCTGCACCCGAACATCCTCGCGCTGTTCGATTATTTTTTTTATTTTCTGCCAGCCCCGCTTCTTACTCTCTTTGTCCATAACCAACCCCCCACGAAATTTTTACTTGTATGGGGATTATATCCCCTTATCAAAACGCATCGTATCTTTTATACTTATATTACAACCGTGCTTATTTAAATTGTAGCACATCTTTCATTTCCAGACATACCTTAGAAATTTCTCATATATTTTTCTAATGTAGGAACAAATGACAAAATATATTAGAATAGGACATAGATTGGGGGGATACTATGTCTTTTCAGATAAAAGATACTAAAAAACACATAAAGCATATTTATAAGACATTGTATATCTCCGAAGTGCTCGTTTCTAAAATTGATAATTTAGCCTACGCCAATAACACTAGTTTTAATAATATAGTAATCAGCATGATTGAATCCTGCTTGAGAGAGGATGAGAAATAGTCTTCCTTGACAATATAAAGAAATTCGGGTATAATTTATATATCAAAAGGAGGTGCCATTATGCCGCATATTCGTTCCAGCGCGGACCTGCGCAACAACTACAATGAAATTTCAACCTTCTGCCACGAATACGCCGAGCCGGTCTTCATCACCAAGAACGGCCGGGGCGACCTGGCCGTGATGAGCATTGAGACTTATGAACAACTGGCCAGCCGTTTTGAGCTCTATGGGCTTATCAGGGAAGGATTGGACGATGTGGCTGCGGGCCGGACGCAGCCAGCAGACAAGGTCATGGCTGATATAAGAAGCCGGCTACAGCTATGAAATACAACGTGTACTATACGGAAGCGGCAGAGCGCGATGTCGAAGATACAGCGCGCTATATCATGCTTTCGCTCAAAAACCCTGCAGCCGCTGATGCATTATTGATAGAGGTCGACAAAGCGGTCAACAGCCTGGCCCATATGCCGGAGCGGTACCAACTGGTCGACGACCTTGTATTGGCGTCATGGGGTATCCGGTTTGTCCAGGTCAAAAACTACCTTGCCTTTTATACGGTATCGCCGGAGACGGCCACAGTTCACATTATCCGCTTTCTGTATGGAAGAAGCGACTGGGCTTTCATTCTGCGCAGCAGCTATATCCCAGAAGCATAAAAAACCCGCCGGGGTACTCCCGGCGGGTTTTCTACTGTTTCATCTCCAGCAGCGTCCTCGCCACATTGTCCGCCCAGAGGCGGCCGCCGGCGATGGCCTCGCTGAGGGAGTTGCCGTGTCCCCCCACCTCTACCAGGATGGACCCCGGACACAGCTGCTGGTTGTACCGGCTTTTGCGCAGGACGGTAGGCCGGGCCAGGCTGGAATATCCCTTTACCAGATTTTTCTGCAACGTAAGGGCAAAGGCCATATTGTCCTTCCAGCGGGGGTGTTCCGCCCCTCCGGCATCGGTGCCCAGCACCATCATTACCTGGGCCACCTTCTGTCCGGCCTCGTCGGACACCAGCTTATAGACCTCCCCTTCATTCCCCACCAGGGCGTCCCGGTGGACGTCCAGCACCACTCTGATGGAGGGGTACTGCTCCAGCCACTGCTCCGCCACCGCCTTGGACCGGTCGTAGGCCCCGTTGTAGGCGGGGTAGTCGCACAGGGTGGTGTCGTGAATCACCTGAAAGCCGTAGGCCCGGAATACGGTAGCCATCTCCTCCCCCACCCGGACCACGTTGTGGGTGCAGTCGGTGGTTCGGTAGGGATCGCTCTCCTCGTAAATATCGCCGTCGGTCATGGAGTAGGCCTCGCTGCCGTGGGTATGGAGAATCAGAATCTGGGGGCCCTCCCCCAGGCTGACGTCCACCGTCCCCTCCTCCAGCAGAGTGGAGTCCAGCTCCCGGCCGGTGCGGTTATAGACGTAAACCTCCCCGTCCCGGAGGTACAGGCTGCCCTCCTTGCCCCGGCCGGTCATCTCGATAATGTCTCCTTCTCCGGCCGACGGGTCCAGGTCGGGCGGGTCCACATCCTCCCGGTCGTCCGGCTCCGGCTCCCCCCGGTCAGCCTGCCCGGGCGTTTCCTGTCCCCCCCGGCGTTCCAGCACCGCCCCCTCTCCAGCGGCCAGAAGGGGGGACCCCTTCAGCAGCAGGCGGCCCCAGCCGGTCAGCCCCCGTGTTTCCCCGGGCAGTTCCCCCAGCCGGGACTTCATCAGGGAGACCGCCAGGGCGGGCTCCTCCCCCAGCGCGGCCAGATCTTCCACATCCGCCGTCAGGCTTATCCCCCAGGCCGCCGCCAGCGCCAGCCCCAGGGCCAGTCCCCGGCGCAGGGCCCGTCCCACCTTGTTCTCCATAGCACCACTCCTTATCCTGTGTAAGCTGCTTGTCATATCCAGCTTATGAGGGACGCAGGCCCGATATGTCACCCTTGTGTTTTCCCGGAAAAGATAGTATAATATATAGATTAAATGTGCCCCATGGAGGTCTTTATGGAACACACCACCGTCATTCCCCCCGCCGAGATAGAAAAACAGCTGGACCACTGCCGGGCAGTAGCCGGGCTTACTGCCCAGTGGCCTGAGAAGCCGCTGGCTTTTGTGGACACCTACGGCTGCCAGCAGAACGAGGCCGACTCGGAGCGCCTCCGGGGCTTTTTGGCAAAAATGGGCTTCGGATTCACCAGCAGCGAGGAGGAGGCCCGGATCATCGTCATCAACACCTGCGCCATCCGGGAGCACGCGGAACAGCGGGTCTTCGGCAACGTGGGGGCCCTGGTCCACGTGAAGCGCCGGCACCCGGACACCCTCATCTGCCTGTGCGGGTGCATGGCCCAGCGGCCCCAGGTGGCGCAAAAGATCCGGGAGTCCTACCGCCATGTGGACCTGGTCTTCGGCCCCCAGTCCCTGTGGAAGTTCCCGGAGATGGTCCACGGCCTGCTCACCCGGCGGGGGCGGACCTTCTCGGTGGAGGATGAGCCCGGCTCCATCGCCGAGGGCATCCCGGTGGTGCGGCAGGACAGGATCAAAGCCTGGGTGTCCATCATGTACGGCTGCAACAACTTCTGCTCCTACTGCATCGTGCCCTACGTCCGGGGGAGGGAGCGGTCCCGAAAGCCGGAGGACATCCTGGCCGAGGTGCGCCAGCTTGCGAATGAGGGGTATAAGGACATTACTCTGCTGGGTCAGAACGTCAACTCCTACGGCAAAGATTTGGACGAGTCTATGGACTTCGCCGACCTGCTGGAGCAGGTGAACGCCGTTCCGGGGGATTTCCTCATCCGGTTTATGACCTCCCACCCCAAGGACGCCACCCAAAAGCTCTTTG
>ERZ779627.238-NODE-238-length-12274-cov-7.598740_pt1 | contig 12274 bp, 16 predicted proteins | sample MGYA00514191_ERZ779627 | MGnify/ENA primary metagenome ERZ779627 (study PRJEB29562, sample SAMEA4376705) | mouse gut metagenome | isolation source: Cecum | study: EMG produced TPA metagenomics assembly of the A DSS colitis mouse model was used to assess the... | reverse complement strand
GTGAGCAGACGAACCGCATCTGCCACATGATGGAGCTGGATGAAAAGTACGCATCTGTCATCCTGCGGAGGTATGTGGAGGACACCGGGGATTCGGAAAACGTGTATGTGGTGCGCGGCGGGGAGAAAATCCCGTACTCCGCGCTGGTGAAGGAGGTGGAGACGGAATGAGCGCAGACGCTATATATATCCATAGCAGGGAGTCCGGCACTGGCGGCGGAGACACACCGAATCCGCAGTCTGCGGATGCCCGCCTGACCCTCGGCAGCCTTTTTGACGGCTCCGGGGGTTTCCCTCTGGGCGGGCTGCTTGCGGGCATCACCCCTCTGTGGGCTTCGGAGATTGAGCCGTTCCCCATCCGTGTGACCACAAAGCGGCTGCCGGATGTGAAGCACCTGGGGGATATCAACAGCATCCACGGGGATGGAATAGAGCCGGTGGACATCATCACCTTCGGCTCGCCCTGCACGGATATGTCGGTGGCCGGCAAGCGGGCGGGGCTGGGTGGGCAGCAGTCCTGCCTGTTCTACCAGGCAATACGAATTGTAAAGGAAATGAGGTGTGCAACAGATGGAAAATATCCAAGGTTTATCGTGTGGGAGAACGTCCCCGGAGCCTTCTCATCCAACAAAGGGGAGGACTTCAAGGCCGTCCTCGAAGCGGTCTGCTCCATCAAAGGTGAAGGTGTTCCTGTCCCTGGACCTCCAAAAGGGAAGTGGGCAAACGCAGGGAATATCGTGGGAGACGGATTTTCCCTCGCATGGCGCGTCCTTGACGCTCAATTTTGGGGAGTCCCCCAGCGGAGAAAACGCATCTACCTTGTCGCAGATTTTGCAGGCGGGAGTGCCGGAAAGATATTATTTGAGTCCGAAGGCGTGTCTGGGTATTCTGCGGAGGGCTTCCGTGCGTGGCAAGGAGCTGCCGGAGGTGCTGCAGGCAGCGCTGGAGCGGCAGGCGGCATCTGCTTAAACGACCAGGGCGGGCAGCGGATGGATGTGACGGATGACGTGGCCTGCACCCTGCGGGCGGAGGCACACCATCCTCCGTGCGTATTGGAGTCGGCAGGTTTCTGCACGGAGCATTCCGCACAGGCGCGGGGAATCGGGTATGAGGAGGAAACTTCGCCCACGCTCCGTGCCGGGACGGTCCCCGCGGCACTGGCTTTGGAAAACCATCCTGCGGACAGCCGCGTGAAGCTGTCGGAGGACGGCAAAGTGCAGACGCTGACATCTCGGATGGGGACCGGCGGCGGGAATGTACCTATGGTCATGGATGCGGAAACACCAAAGACGCTGAAGATCCGCTCCGGCTGTGAGGGCGGCGGGAAAGGAGCGATCATCCAGGACGACAAATCCGCGACGCTATCCTGCAACAATGACCAGACGGTGTTCGTGCCGTTCTGCAAGGGGACGCGCCCGCATTCCGCAGAGGAAGCACCCACATGGAAGGGTGGGAAAGTGGCTAATACGCTGAACACATTTGATATCGGGGAAAACCGATGCAATGAACTGGTGGTGCAGGCATACGGCATCTGTTCCAAAGACAGCAATGCCATGAAATCGGATAACCCGCACAGCGGATTTTATGAGGCGGATACTTCCCGGACGCTGGATGCCAACGGCGGGCATCCCGGATGCAATCAGGGTGGGATCGCAGTGGTGGCGGTGCAGGGCTCCATGATTGGCAGGGAGGATAAGAACGGGCCGCAGGGCAGCGGGGTGAATGAGGATGTCTCCTTCACGCTGAATGCCACGGACCACCATGCGGTGGCGTACCCGACCTACTGCACGAGCAAGAATTCCCATTTCACACGGGCGGAGAAAGAACTGGCGAACACGCTGGTGGCTACGGATTATAAGGACCCTCCCGTCATTAACGATGCGCAGGAGGAGCCGGAGTATATCGTCCGCAGGCTGACCCCTACGGAATGTGCAAGACTGCAGGGTTTCCCGGACTGGTGGTGCAGCGGCCTTGGGACGGAAGAGCTAACGGAGGATGACCTTGCTTTCTGGCGGGAGGTCTTTGAGACCCACCGGAGGATCGCGGGGACTTCCACCAAGCCAAAGACCGACAGGCAGATCATCAAGTGGCTGAAAGAGCCGCATTCGGATTCCGCTGAATATAAGATGTGGGGCAACGGCGTCGCACTGCCGAATGTCTATTTCGTGCTTTCGGGCATTGTGTATTACGCACAGTTCCCGGACTTTTTATTGTGACATTTTTCCCCACATACTGCTTGCTATTCCTGCCGCTTAGAGTGATTAATGTAGTACCGAAAGGGAAAACGCAGAAAAATGGAGGAAAAGCATATGAGGATTGAATTCAACAGGACAGGGGCGGAACGGAAAGCGCTGGTGCAGGCGATGGGGGAGATTTTAGAGGCAAAGCCGAAATACCTCGGAATGCCGACGGCGGCTTACCAGGTGGATTGCTTCCACATAGACAAAAACGGCGGGGTGGAATTTGACGGCCGGGCGGACAGCGAGGAGACCCGCAGCCTGCTGGAGCGCCTTGCAGAAAAAGGGATCATTGCGGTTCCGGCAGAAATTGCGCAGGAAGCCGGCACGGAGGAAGAAAGTGCGGATGCGGCTGAGCCGGAAATGGCACCACAGGGGGCAGAGCCGGGGCTTACGGTGGCAATGCCGAGGGACTCCTTCACGGATGCCGCGCTGGAGAACCTGCAGAAGCTGGTGGATGCCAAGGGCGGTCTCATCAAAAAGGCGCTGGCGGTTGACAGCCTCCCGATTGAGACGGACGGGGAGAAGGTTTCCTTCCCATGGTTTGCCGAGGGGCAGGACAGCGAGTCGGTGAAAGCCTACACCCATTTCATTTCCGCCATCTGCGACATGGCAAGGAACCAGAAGCGCGTCACGGCAAAGGAAAAACCTGCGGACAATGAGAAATACGCATTCCGGTGCTTCCTGCTCCGGCTCGGATTCATCGGCACGGAATACAAGGGAGAGCGGAAGCTCCTGCTGAAGAACCTTTCCGGCAGCTCGGCTTTCAAGAACGGCGAAAGGAAGGAGGCGGCAGACGATGAAGTTTCCGAATAGGGAGACGGTGGAGCGCGTCCGCAGGGAGTACCCTGCGGGGACGCGGGTGGAACTGGTGCGGATGGATGATGTGCAGGCTCCGCCCATAGGGACGCGGGGGATGGTCGAGGGTGTGGATGACACGGCGAGCGTCATGGTCCGCTGGGACAACGGCAGCCACCTCCATGTGGTTTACGGAGAGGATGTCTGCCGGAAGGTGGCGGATGACCGGGAGGTCACAGTGGAGGAACTGCTGCGGCGCTATATCCCAAGCGGGAAAGCATTTTATTTTATGACTCCGGGAGGGTATGTTGGCCTGGCCAATCAGGATGCAGAGAAAATACTGGCAGGGGAAATGAAACCGAAAGGGCATCCGGGCAACCCGGAATTTGCAATGGAGATGGAAGTCCGGGAACTTTTGGAGTTCCGGTGCAAAGAGGCGGATGTCCGGGATGAGCAGGGTGTGGTGAGCGCCCTTGTATACCGACACGGAAGAGGAGGATGCAGAATGAATTACGCTGAAAAGATGGAGCGTGAGAACCGCCTGAAAACGAACCTTGCGGAATGGATGATCCGGCACGGGAAAGTCCTTTCTGACCGGAGCAGGAGCAATGAATATGCAGGGGTACGGATGGTGGAGGTATTGTGGCGGGGGATAAAGTGGGAGATCGTGGAAGTGGACGGCATGGTCTGCCGGATAGACAAATGCGGATAAGGAGTGGATTGGTATGGCAATGCAGGAAAGGTCACCGGGAAATGCACACGAGAAACGCAACTGCTGGCAGCGGGGGAACGGCTCCTACAGCATGAGGGGCGAACTGCGGCACGGTATTTCCCTTAATAAAAAGTACCTGAACCGGAAAGTCCGGCACAGCGGGAAGGAATCCTTCAAATGCGGTGGTTATAAGCGCATCTGCAAGACCTTACATATGGTGGAGTTTTCATAAATGCCGCCATAAAGTACACAAACCGCAGGCAGTATCCCTGGTACATTTATGCCTGCGGTTTTAGTGGATAATGTGCGCTTTCAGAGGTAATATGTGTACTACCGAAAGGGAAAACACAAAACGGAGGGCATAGGAATGAACGAAAGAATGAACGGATTTTTTGGAGAGATGGAAGCAGCGGCAACGGAATTTGAAATGGCAAGGGCGGCACGGAACGCGGAAAAAGAGTCGCTCCGCAAGGCTGACGACCAGAACGGGCTGGATGCCTGGTACGGGCGGGAAAAACAGTTTGCATTCCCTTACACGGACGGGCAGATAAAGGCATACAGGGCTTGGAACCAGAGCAGGCAGCATAACAGCAGCGTGTTGGAGGCGGCAGACCTCCCTTGGGAAAAAGACATTGCAGATTTTGTAAGGACACTGCGGGAGGCAGGGACGGAGACCTTCGCGGTCACAGACCAGTCCACCGCGCTGATGCGGAGCCTGCACGCCCTTGCAGCGGAAGGATGCACGGTTGAGGGGCTTTGCACAGTCACACGCAGGGAAGACCGCTACGGCAGCATTGAGGAATACGGGGTGCAGGGCATCTGCATCCGGCTTTAAAAGAATGGAGGCAGGGCGGTGGGCTTCCGGGGGAGGGAGCCGTCTGCCATAATGTACACAATTTCCTGCAGTTATCTTTGGTACATTTATGGAGCAGGTATAAGTGGATAATACCTGCGTTCAGAGGTAAGATGTGTACTACCGAAAGGGAAAACACGAAAAAACGGAGGAAAACAGGATGCTGAACAGGAAATTTGAAGGAGCCACACTTTTCGAGATCGACTACACACCAAAGGGGACAAAGACCATGAAGACCGTCAAGGTCTGGGCGAAGAACCGGCTGGATGCATCAAACTACATGATACTGAACCACATTTGGGGAAAACAGCACGAGATCAGGGTTGCATCAGTCAACCTGATGAAATAGGGAGGGCGCAGGTTATGAAAAAACACGAGATCAATTTTTTACAGACTACCACAATCGAACATCTGCAGGAGAAAATCCCTTCCTGCTACGGGGCGGCCGTAACCTTTGGGGAGAAGGTCCTGGTGACTATGGTGAACTGGAAGGGGCAGTATGAAGCCGCCACCTATGAGTTTATTGAAACGCCGGAGGAGACGGGGCTTGGGGATATCGAATGCAGGCTGAACCTCCTGGAAATTGCAGATGAGACTTTCAGGGACGGCGGCCACGCAATGGCCTGGGCATTGAAAGCGGCAGAGTGAAAATGTGAAACTGAATATCCCAAGTGCAGGGCCGGGCGGCTCTGTATCTTGTACAGATAGATTTCAGACTTGCCACCGGCAGGTCATTTTTCATGCCACTCCAAGGAGGTGACCGGGATGGCAATGAGGAAACTGAAAAAATACAAGCCGACAAAGTTCAAGGCGAAGGACAGCCGCTATGACAAGGATGCCGCTGATTTTGCCGTGATGTTCATCGAAAGCCTGTGCCACACCAAAGGCACATGGGCTGGGAAGCCTTTTGAACTGATCGACTGGCAGGAGCAGATCATCCGTGACATTTTCGGGACGCTCAAGCCGAACGGGTACCGCCAGTTCAACACGGCATACGTTGAGATCCCGAAGAAGCAGGGCAAGTCGGAGCTGGCGGCGGCCGTGGCGCTGCTCCTGACCTGCGGGGACGGGGAGGAACGCGCCGAGGTGTACGGCTGCGCCGCTGACCGCCAGCAGGCCACCATCGTCTTTGACGTGGCGGCGGACATGGTGCGGATGTGTCCGGCACTGAATAAGAGGGTGAAGATACTCGCTTCCCAGAAGCGGATCATATACACGCCGACCAATTCCTTCTACCAGGTGCTTTCGGCGGAGGCGTATTCCAAGCACGGCTTCAACATCCACGGCGTGGTGTTTGACGAGCTGCACACGCAGCCGAACCGGAAGCTGTTTGACGTCATGACCAAGGGCTCCGGGGACGCCAGGATGCAGCCGCTGTATTTCCTCATCACCACGGCGGGGACGGACACCCATTCCATCTGCTATGAAACGCACCAGAAGGCAAAGGACATCCTTGAGGGGCGGAAGATCGACCCGACATTCTATCCTGTGATCTATGGCGCGGATGAGGCGGACGACTGGACGGACCCCAAGGTGTGGAAGAAAGCCAATCCCTCGCTGAATATCACAGTCGGGATTGACAAGGTGGAAGCCGCCTGTGAGTCGGCAAAGCAGAATCCGGGGGAAGAGAACAGTTTCCGGCAGCTCCGCTTAAACCAGTGGGTGAAACAGGCGGTGCGTTGGATGCCCATGGATAAGTGGGATGCCTGTGCTTTCCCTGTTGCGGAGGATGCCCTGGAGGGGCGCGTCTGCTACGGCGGGCTGGATTTATCCTCCACCACGGACATCACGGCATTCGTGCTGGTGTTCCCGCCGTTAGATGAGGAGGACAAATACTGCGTCCTCCCTTACTTCTGGGTGCCGGAGGAAACACTGGAGCTGCGTGTCCGGCGCGACCATGTCCCTTACGATGTGTGGGAGCGGCAGGGGAAGCTGATGACCACGGAGGGGAACGTGGTGCATTACGGCTTTATTGAGAAATACATCGAGCGGCTTGGGGAGCGGTTCAACATCCGGGAGATCGCCTTCGACCGCTGGGGCGCTGTGCAGATGGTGCAGAACCTTGAGGGGATGGGATTCACGGTGGTCCCGTTCGGTCAGGGATTCAAGGATATGTCCCCGCCCACCAAGGAGCTGATGAAGCTGGTGCTGGAGCAGGGCATTGCCCACGGCGGACATCCGGTCCTCAGGTGGATGATGGATAACATCTTCATCCGCACCGACCCTGCGGGCAACATCAAGGCGGACAAGGAAAAATCCACGGAGAAGATTGACGGTGCTGTGGCCACGATCATGGGGCTTGACCGGGCGATCCGATGTGGGAACGATGCAGGGGCTTCCGTCTATGATTCCCGCGGATTGTTGGTATTTTGATTTTTTGCCAGTCTGTACATCGTATTTTTGGTGGTTCCTTGTATGGCTGTTTTCACAGCATCCGTTTATGATGTCTGTCGAAGGAGGTGGAAGGATGGAAGAGAAGGATTTCCTTGAACTGCTCATATCGGAGCGGATGGGGATGCACCATGACAGGTTTAAAAAGGACTGCCCGCCTACAGCAGAACAGGCCGCAGAAGCGGAGAAAGCCGACAAGGCGCACGAGATGCTGTACAGGCAGCTTACCGCAGAGCAGAGGGAGCTGCTGGAACGGTACGAGGATGGTGAAAATTCAAGTGTCGTAAAGGAGAATGAATTTTATTACCGTGCAGGCTTCCGGGACGGGATAAACCTTGACCGGCTGATAAAAGAAATGAAAGAAAAAGGGTGACAGGGCACCGGCAGACAGGCACCGTTTCGACGGTGCCTTTTGGCTGTCCGTATTTGGGGAAGGGAGAGTGGTTCTTATGGGATTGTTCAGCGGATTGTTCAGGGCGAGGGATGCGCCCCAAAACCGCACAGCGGGAAGCGCCTACAGCTTTTTCATGGGCGGCAGCACGAGCGGGAAAAGGGTAAACGAGCGCACATCCATGCAGATGACGGCGGTGTACTCCTGCGTCCGGATACTTTCGGAGGCGGTGGCGGGGCTGCCGCTGCATATGTACCGCTACACGGATAACGGCGGGAAAGAGAAGGCAGCGGGGCACCCGCTGTATTTTTTACTCCATGACGAGCCGAACCCGGAGATGACTTCCTTTGTGTTCCGGGAGACGCTGATGACGCACCTGCTCCTCTGGGGCAACGCTTACGCGCAGATCATCCGCAACGGCAAGGGAGAGGTCATCGGGCTGTACCCGCTGATGCCGGACCGGATGTCGGTCGACCGGGACAGCAAAGGGCAGCTTTATTATGAATACACGGTGAGTATGGATGACGCGCCGACCGTAAAAGGCAGCACGGTCATCCTGCCGCCCACGGAGGTGCTGCATATCCCCGGCCTTGGCTTTGACGGGCTGGTGGGCTATTCCCCCATTGCCATGGCAAAGAACGCCATCGGCATGGCGATTGCCTGCGAGGAATACGGGGCGAAGTTCTTCGCCAACGGCGCACAGCCGAGCGGCGTGCTGGAGCATCCGGGGACGTTGAAGGACCCTTCCAAGGTGAGGGAGAGCTGGCAGTCCACCTTCGGCGGCAGCCATAACGCAAACAAGGTGGCTGTTTTAGAGGAGGGCATGAAGTACACGCCCATCTCCATTTCCCCGGAACAGGCGCAGTTTTTGGAAACGAGGAAGTTCCAGATCAACGAGATCGCGAGGATTTTCCGTGTGCCTCCGCACATGGTGGGTGACCTGGATAAGAGCAGCTTCTCCAACATCGAGCAGCAGAGCCTTGAGTTCGTGAAATACACGCTTGACCCGTGGGTGTCAAGGTGGGAGCAGTCCATGGCGCGGTCCCTGCTGACCCCGGAGGAAAAGAAGCAGTATTTCATGAAGTTCAACGTGGACGGCCTGCTCCGGGGCGATTACCAGAGCCGCATGAACGGGTATGCCGTGGGGCGGCAGAACGGGTGGATGTCCGCAAACGACATCCGGGAGCTGGAGAACCTCGACCGCATCCCGGAGGAATTGGGAGGCAATCTGTACCTGATCAACGGGAACATGACAAAATTAGCCGATGCGGGGCTTTTCGGGAAAACGGAACCTGCACTGGGAAAGGAGGAATCCAATGAAAACGAAGAAGTTCTGGAACTGGAAGAAAGCGAAAAACCAGGAACCGGGGGCGGGGGAACGCATCCTGGAACTGAGCGGCACCATCGCAGAGGAGAGCTGGTTTGACGATGACGTCACGCCGCAGCTTTTTAAGGATGAGCTGAACAGCGGGACGGGCGACATCACCGTGTGGATCAACTCACCGGGCGGTGACTGTGTGGCGGCGGCACAGATCTACAACATGCTCACCAACTACAAAGGAAAAGTCACGGTCAAGATTGACGGCATCGCTGCAAGCGCCGCCAGTGTGATTGCCATGGCAGGTGACACCGTTCTGGTATCCCCCGTTTCGATGCTGATGATACACAATCCCGCCACCATCGCCTGGGGAGACCACGCGGAGATGCAGAAGGCCATCGATATGCTCGCCGAAGTGAAGGAGTCCATCATCAACGCCTATGTGTTAAAGACGGGGCTTTCCCGTCCGAAGCTGTCGCACCTTATGGATGCGGAAACCTGGATGGATGCAAACAAGGCGGTGGAGCTTGGATTTGCGGATGAGATCATGACGCGGGCAAAAGCAGAGCCGGAGGAGGAAACTGAAGGGGAGGAAGAAAAGAAAAAGCCATCGGCCCCAAGTTCCATGCTGTTCTCCCGCAGGGCGGTCAATAACGCGCTTTTCAACAAGATGGCAGCCAAATATGGGGAAACCAAACCGAAGATAGAGGAGCAGGCACAGATCCCTGCACTGGAAACAGAAACCGGCCGTTCCGTGGACGCACTCATGGAGCGGCTCAATTTATTGAGACATTGAGAAGGAGGATTTCATTATGACGATTCTTGAACTGCGTGAGAAACGCGCGAAGGCATGGGAGGCGGCAAAGGCATTCTTAGATTCCCACAGGAAAGAGAATGGCGTCCTTTCCGCAGAGGATGACGCTGCATACACGAAGATGGAGCAGGAGATCACAGACCTTGGGAAAGAGATCGAAAGGCTGGAGCGGCAGGAGGCACTGGATGCGGAACTGAACCGCCCAGTGAATAAGCCCCTCACGGCAAAGCCCGGCGGCAGGGCGGACATGGACGGGGAGGAGAAGACGGGGCGGGCCTCTGACGATTATAGGAAGAACTTCTGGAACGCCATGCGCTCCAAGGTGCCGATGCCTTCTGTCACCGACGCCCTGCAGGTCGGCACGGACTCCGAGGGCGGCTACCTGGTGCCGGATGAGTACGAGCGCACACTGGTGGAGGCTTTGGAGGAAGAGAATGTCTTCCGGCAGATGGCAAAGGTCATCAAGACCTCCAGCGGCGACCGCAAGATCCCGGTGGTGGCAAGCAAGGGTACGGCATCCTGGATCGATGAGGAGGGCGCGTTCCCGGAGAGCGATGACTCCTTCGGGCAGGTTTCCATCGGCGCTTATAAGTTAGGCACCATGATCAAGGTCTCCGAGGAATTGTTAAATGACAGCGTGTTCGACCTGCAGTCCTATATCTCCCGCGAGTTCGCCCGCAGGATCGGGGCGAAGGAAGAAGAGGCGTTCTTCACCGGGGACGGCAAGGGCAAGCCGTTAGGGGTGCTTGCGGCAACTGGTGGTGCGGAGGCGGGCGTGACCGCTGCGTCCGCAACGGCTGTGACGGCGGATGAGCTGATGGACCTGTATTATGCGCTGAAATCACCGTACCGCAAGAAGTCCGTGTGGGTGTTAAATGATTCCACGATCAAGGCCATCCGCAAGCTGAAGGACGGGAACGGGCAGTATTTATGGCAGCCTTCCCTTGTGGCAGGCACGCCGGACACTATCCTCGGCCGCCCGGTAAAGACCTCCGCCTATATGCCGGCCATTGCCGCAGGCGCAAAGTCCATCGCTTTCGGTGACTTTTCCTATTACTGGATCGCTGACAGGCAGGGACGCTCCTTCAAGAGGCTGAACGAACTGTTTGCGGCCACCGGGCAGGTAGGCTTCCTTGCATCGCAGCGTGTGGACGGCAGGCTGATCCTTGTAGAAGCGGTCAAGGTGCTGCAACAGAAGGCGGCAGCCTAAGCTTTTTTTGAGGAGGTGGCGGCATGGCAGTGACGCTGGAAGAGATGAAGGGCTACCTCCGTGTGGATTTTGACGATGACGATGCCCTGATCGAAAGCATGGTCAGGGCATCGGAAAAGATCTGCATGGACGTGGCAAGGATGGATAACACACGGAAATTTTACGCTGCGGGGAATGCAAAGACTGCCGTACTGTATGCCGCGGCCTACCTCTATGAACACCGGGAGGAGGCAGACCACCACGCCATGATGCTGACGCTCCGGGCGCTCCTTTCCGGCAGCCGGAAGGAGGTGTTCTGATGGAGGCATCCCTTTTGAATGTGAAGGTCACTTTCCAGAAGAATGCCGTGGAGGTGGACGACAACGGCAACCACAAAAACGCATGGACAGATTATTATTCCTGCCATGCCACGGTGGGCGGCGAGGCAGGGCGGCAGACCAGCGAGTCGGAAGCGGCCGGGACCGTGGCGGATGAATCGGATATTTCGTTTACCGTCCGCTGGTGCAGGAAGGCATCTATGATGGATTCCACAGGATACCGGGTGGTATTTGACGGCGGGATTTACGATATCGTCGCCATCGACCACATGAACTATAAAAAGAAATGCCTGAAATTCAAGTGCAGGAAAGCGAGGCGGTGAGGATGGCAGGAAAAAGGGTGGGCATTGACAATTTTGCGGCTGTGCTGGAGCAGTCGCTCTCGGATTATGGCGTGTCTGCAACGGCAAATGTGAAGGCAGCGGTCACGAAGGCGGGGGAGGCCGTAAAGGACCAGATACAGTCCACGGCACCAAGGGACACGGGGAGGTATGCAAAAAGCTGGTCTGCGGACACCGTGAAGGAGACGGCATCCGCAAAGGCGGTGGTGGTCCATTCAAAGAAACAGTACCGTCTGACACACCTTCTGGAGTTCGGCCACGCAAAGAGGGGCGGCGGCAGGACGAAGGCGCAGCCCCATATCGCGCCTGCGGAGAAGGCAGGGTTTGAACTGCTCCTGGCTGAAGTGGAAAAGGGGGTGCAGGGATGACCCACGGGGAAGTCATGGCCATGGTTGAAGAGATGGGGCTGCCTTATGCATATCATCATTTTGCGGAGGGGGAATCCCCGGAGCCGCCCTTTCTTGTATTTCTGTACCCGGAGGCAGATAATTTCGCGGCGGACGGAATCGTGTATTTCAAAATGAACCGGCTTCACATAGAGCTGTATACGGATCTGAAACAGCCGGACCTGGAAGAAACGGTAGAAGCCGTCCTGCTGAAGCATGGAATCTTCTACAGTAAGAGCGAGACGTGGATCGAGTCGGAAAAGCTGTACGAAGTTTTGTATGGAATGGAGGTATGATATGAAGAGCAACAAAGTGAAATTTAACATCTGCAACTGCCACTATGCTTTGCAGAAGGCGCAGGAAAACGGGAAGGTGGGGTTTGAAAGCCCCGTGGCGATGCCCGGCGCGGTATCCCTTTCCCTGGATCCCAACGGGGAGCCGGAATCATTCTACGCGGACGGCATCGAGTATTACATCATAGCCAACAACATGGGCTATGACGGCGAC
>ERZ779627.237-NODE-237-length-12456-cov-8.234417_pt1 | contig 12456 bp, 12 predicted proteins | sample MGYA00514191_ERZ779627 | MGnify/ENA primary metagenome ERZ779627 (study PRJEB29562, sample SAMEA4376705) | mouse gut metagenome | isolation source: Cecum | study: EMG produced TPA metagenomics assembly of the A DSS colitis mouse model was used to assess the... | reverse complement strand
TGGACGAACAGGGCTGCAAGGCCTTCTCCAACACCTTCCAGGACCTGTACGGCATGGAGCAGCTCCCCGGCCTGGCCTCTCAGCACCTGATGGCCCAGGGCTACGGCTACGGCGGCGAGGGCGACTGGAAGGTGGCCGCCATGACCGCCATCCTCAAGGCCATGGGCGAGAACGGCAACGGCTGCTCCCTGTTCATGGAGGACTACACCTATAACCTGGAGGAGGGCAGGGAGTACTCCCTGGGGGCCCACATGCTGGAGGTCTGCCCCTGCTGTGCCGCCGCCAAGCCCCGGATTGAGACCCACCACTTAGGCATCGGCATGAACGAGAAGGACCCCGCCCGCCTGGTCTTCGAGGGCAAGGAGGGGGACGCCATTGTGGTCAGCCTCATCGACATGGGGGGCCGCCTGCGCCTGATCTGCCAGGACATCCACTGCGTCAAGCCCATCCTGCCCATGCCCAACCTGCCTGTGGCCCGGGTGATGTGGCAGGCGGAGCCCTCCCTCACCACCGGCGTGGAGTGCTGGATCACCGCCGGCGGCGCCCACCACACCGTCCTCAGCTACGACGTGACCGCCGAGCAGATGAAGGACTGGTGCACCATGCTGGACATCGAGTTCGTCCACATCACCAAAGATACCACCGTAGAGAGCCTGGAGCACGACCTGTTCCTGTCCGATCTGGCCTGGAAGCTGAAATAAACTGAATCATTCCTCCCCCATCTGGGGGAGGAATGACTAAAAAGGGGGAAAAAACATGTTAGAAGCGCTCAAGCAGGAAGTTCTGGAGGCCAATCTCCTCCTGCCCAAATACGGCTTGGTGACCTTCACCTGGGGCAACGTGTCCGGCATCGACCGGGACAAGGGGCTTATCGTCATCAAGCCCTCCGGGGTGGAGTACGAGGGCATGACGGCGGAGGATATGGTGGTGGTCGAGCTGGAGACCGGCAAGGTGGCGGAGGGCAAGTGGAAGCCCTCCAGCGACACCAAGACCCACCTGGAGCTGTACAGGGCCTTTCCGGGGGTGGGCGGCATTGTCCACACCCACAGCCCCCACGCGGTGGCCTGGGCCCAGGCTGGGGAGGACATCCCCTGCTTCGGCACCACCCACGCCGACTACTTCTACGGCTCCATCCCCTGCGCCCGCCACCTGACCCAGGGGGAGCTGGAGGAGGACTACGAGCGGAACACGGGAAAGATCATCGTGGAGACCTTTAAGGACCGGTGCATCGAGCCCACCGCCGTTCCCGGAATCATCTGCGCCAGCCACGGTCCCTTCACCTGGGGCAAAAACGCCGCCCAGGCGGTGTACCACGCGGTGGTGCTGGAGGAGGTGGCCAAAATGGCCATTCTCACCCGGCAGATCCGGCCCTCCGCGGGAGCGGCCCCCCAGCGCTACCAGGATAAGCACTACTTCCGCAAGCACGGCCCCGGCGCTTACTACGGCCAGGGCTGAAGAACGGCAAAGGGTCCCGGCCAGTCGGCCGGGACCCTTTGCCTGTGTGTTGTAAAAGGAGAGGGAGAAATGGGAGATACATGAAGTAGCTTTTCGCTACAATGTCATCATAGGGGATAAATGCGGCGATTTCATGACCTTCCCGTGAACTTTCTGTGAATTATAGGAAAGCCGTCTCCCGGCGGTCAAAAAGGGACGCCCGGAGGGCGTCCCTTTCGTCAAAGTTCTTGCTTACTTCAGGTCCAGAGCCTCTTTCACCTTGTTGATGATGTGGGCCCCGATATCCCGGGAAGCGTCCACGGTCTGGGCGCCGATGTGGGGGGAGACCACGAAGTTGTCGCAGTCGAACAGGGGGGAGCGGAAGCTGGCATCAGCGGTGAGGCCGTCGCCGGCCACCTCATTCTCCAGCACGTCGGTGGCGTAGCCGCCGATCTTGCCGGCCTTCAGGGCCTCGCACATATCCTTCTCATTGACGATGCCGCCCCGGGCCATGTTCAGCACGACGGCGTCGCTCTTCATCTCGGCGATGGACTGGGCGTTGAAGAGGTTCCTGGTCTCGTCGTTGAGGGGCATATGGATGGTGATATAGTCAGACACCTTGCAGACCTCAGCGATGCTCATGGAGGTGGCCTCGTTCTTGGCGAAGATTTCGGCGGGGAGGTAGGGGTCGTAGGCCACGACCTTCATGCCGAACACCCGGGCGATCTCGCCCACCCGCTGGCCGATGCGGCCGAAGCCCAGCACGCCCAGGGTCTTGCCCCGCAGCTCGCGGCCCACAAAGGCGTACTTGTCCCACTTCTCGTTGACGGTCACGTCCCGATGGGCGGGGATGGTGTGCCGGGACAGCTCCAGCATCTTGCAGATGGTCAGCTCGGCCACGGCGTTGCCGTTGAGGCCGGGGGCGTTGAAGACCTTGACGCCCTTCTCCTCGGCGTACTTGGTGTCGATGTGGTTCAGGCCCACAGAGCACACACCGATGACCTTCAGGCTCTTGGCGGCGTCCAGCACCTCTTTGTCGATCTTGGGGTCTACCCGCATAATCAGCACGTCCACATCGCCGATCTCGGCCTTCAGCTCCTCCTTGGAGGGGGGAAGCTGCTCGCAGGTGGTGACGTCCATATACTTGCCCAGTTCTTCAGCGATCGCGGGGGAGACGACGTCGATAATGAGACATTTCATAAGCCAACATTCCTTCCTGATTATAAATTTTGGGCCGCAGCCCGGTTTCACATCTTTATCTATTGATTATTATGCCATATTTTCGCAGATTTGGGAAGTATCTTTTTGTCGAGGGTTGCCACAATCTTTTGACTGTGGTATAATGACTGATACACCAAAAAAGGCGGGATGTTTTTGTGAACTTTCAACATTTGAAGTATTTCCTCATGGTGGCGGAGGAGCTGAACATCACCCGGGCGGCGGAGCGGCTGTATATCTCCCAGCAGTCCCTGTCCAACCACATCGGCAACCTGGAGCGGGAGCTGGGGGTGAAGCTGTTCACCCGCTCCCCCAAGCTGTCCCTCACCTATGCAGGGGGGCTGCTGGTGGACACCGCCTCCCAGATTCTGGACCTGCACAGCCAGTATCTGTCCAAGGTGGGGGACATCAACAAGCAGTACCTGGGAGTGCTGCGGGTGGGCATCTCCCACACCTGCGGGCTGGCCCTGCTGCCCGACGTGCTGCCCCGGTTCCGGGCGGAGTTCCCCCAGGTGGAGTTCTCCCTCTTTGAAGGCAACTCCACCCAGCTGGAGGACGAGCTGTCCCACGGCCGGGCCGACCTGATCATCTGCTTCCAGCCGATTATCATGGAGGGGGTGGCCGCCATCCCCCTCACGGAGCAGCGGCTGGTGATGGTGGTGCCCCGGGCCTTCACCGACCGGCTTTTCGGCTCCCAGGCGGAGGAGATCCGCCGCCAGTACGCCCAGGGGGCGGACATCCAGGCCTTTGAGCACCTGCCCTTTGTCCTCATCAAGCGGGGCAACCGCACCCGGAACATCGTGGACCAGTACTTCAGCCGCTACTACTTCAAGCCCCAGCTGATCCTGGAGACGGAGAACACCGTCACCACCCTGGCCATGGCCCAGGCGGGGGTGGGCATCACCATCTGCCCGGAGTTGTTCCTGCGGGCCATTCCCAACCCGCCCCACGACTCGGCCGGAGTGGACCTCTTCCCCCTCACCGATCCCTCCACCTTCAGCAAGCTGGTGGCCGGCTACCGGAAGAGCCGGTATCTGTCCCACTTTGGACAGCGGTTTATTGAGATTACCCAAGATATCCTGGGGGAATGACCGGGCTGGAGGCGGACTCAGTCCACCCCGTGCGCCAGGGCGTGGGCTTTGATTTTCTCAAAGGTCTCGTCGCTGAGATCGTGCTCCATCTTGCAGGCGTCGGCGGCCGCCGTCTCCCCGCTGACCCCCAGGGCGGTCAGAAAGCGGGTGAGCAGCTTGTGCCGGCCGTAGATGCGCTGGGCGATCTCCTCGCCGGGGGGGAGGAGGGTGATGAAGCCGTCGGCGTCCATCTGGATGTAGCCGTTCTCCCGGAAGCGCTTCATGGCCACGCTGACGCTGGGCTTGGTCAGCTCCAGCTGATGGACCACGTCGATGGACCGCACCGTCCCCTGTCGCTCCCGCAGGATCAGGATGGCCTCCAGATAGTCCTCGGCGGATTCGTGGATATTCATAAGTTCAACCCCTTTACCGGTCAAGATTATCATATATAGACACAAAAATCAAGAAATATCACAAAAAATCAGGAAATGTTCATGGAAAGCAGAGAAACCGGTCCCATTTGGGGCCGGTTTCTCCGTGTCAGGCCTCCGTTAAGAAAGCACCGCCCCGATTGACGCCGGCGGATGAATATGGTAAAAGTGATTCGGGAAAAATCAGAGAAAGATGAAAAAGGAGAACTTTAGTAAGTATGAAAATTTTTGAACTGCTGGGCGTTTTCGGCGGCCTGGCGCTGTTCCTCCACGGGATGCAGATGATGAGCTCCGGTCTGGAGGCCGCCGCTGGCGGCCAGATGAAAAACATCATGGAGCGGCTCACCGCCAACCGCTTTATGGGGGTGCTGACCGGCGCCCTGATCACCGCCGCCGTCCAGTCCTCCTCGGCCACCACCGTTATGGTGGTGGGCTTTGTCAACGCGGGGATGATGACCCTGAATCAGGCGGTCTGGCTTATCATGGGGGCCAACGTGGGCACCACGGTCACTGGTCTGATGATCGCCCTGGACGTGGGGGCGCTGGCCCCGATCATCGCCTTCGCCGGCGTGTTCCTGATGATCTTTATGAAGGAGGCCAGACTGCAGCATATCGGTCAGATCCTGGCCGGCCTAGGCATCCTCTTCATCGGCATGGACACCATGAGCGCCGCCATGGCTCCCCTCCGGGAGTTCCCGGCCTTCCTCCGGCTGATGTCCACCCTGTCCAACCCCCTGCTGGGCATTTTGTTCGGCGCGGTGTTCACCGCCCTGATCCAGTCCTCCTCCGCCTCGGTAGGCATTTTGCAGACCCTGGCCGCCAGCGGCGTAATCCCGTTTTCCGGGGCGGTGTTCGTCCTCTTCGGCCAGAACATCGGCACCTGCGTCACCGCCGTGCTGGCCGCCCTGGGCGCCAGCCGGAGCGCCAAGCGGGCCACCTGCATCCACCTGCTGTTCAATGTGATCGGCACCGTCATCTTCACGTTTTTGGTGCTGGTCTTCCCCATAACCGGGCTGATCGAGTCGCTGGTGCCCGGGCCCAAGGCGGAGATCGCCGCCATGCACGTGATCTTCAACCTGGTGACCACCATGCTGCTGCTCCCCTTCGGCAATGCCCTGGCCCGGCTGGCCTGTCTGATCCTGCCCGACCGGGAAGAGACCCAGGGGGCCAGCGGGATGCGTCTGGCCTATCTGACTCCCGTGGCCGCGGGCGGCAAGGAGGGCGGCCTGGGCGTATCCGCCATTGTGGTGGACCAGCTCCGCAATGAACTGCACCGGATGCTGGAGATGGCCCGGCAGAACGTGGATACCGGGTTTAAGGCCGTCCTGGCCCGGGACACCGCCCCGCTGGAACGGGTGGAACAGCGGGAGGAATATATCGACTTCCTGAACCGGGAAATCTCCCGCTATGTTTCCCGGCTCATCGCCATCGAGACCAATGAACAGGGTTCCCGGATGGTGAGCAGCTTCTTCACTGTCGCGGGGAACATCGAGCGCATCGGCGACCACGCCGACAATCTGGCCGGCTACACCCGTCTGCTGGCGGAAAAGGACATTACCTTCTCCCGGTACGCCCAGGAGGAGGTCCGGCAGATGCGGGATGTCACCCTCCGGGCAGTATCCGCCCTGTTCTCCGGGGAGGCAGGGAACGGCGTCTGGCTGTCTCAGGTGGCCGGTCTGGAGCAGAGGATCGACGATATGACCGCCGACTTTCGCCGGGACCAATTGAATCGGATGCGGGAGGGGACCTGCTCCGCCGAGGCCTGCATCCTGTTTTCCGAGCTGCTCACCGACTTCGAGCGTATCGGCGACCACGTCCTCAACATCGCCCAGGAGCTGACCCGGGCGGAGACCACCCTGTAACAGAGAAAGGCCCGCTCCCCGAAGGGAGCGGGCCGCCGCGTCTATTTCGTTTTGTGACAGGCCCGGATCAGCGCCCCGAAGCCGCACCCGCCGATGATATTGCCGATGGTGACGGGGATCAGGTTGGCGAAAAAGCCCCCCAGGGTCAAAGTATACAGCTCCACCCCGGCCTCCGCGGCCAGCTGGGCGTACCGGGGCACGCCCGCCGCCATCAGTCCGGCGGGGATGTAGTACATGTTGGCCACGCAGTGCTCAAAGCCGCCGATGACGAAGAAGCTCACCGGCACAAAGGCCCCGATGGCCCGTCCCGGCAGGCTCTTGGCACACAGGGAGCACATCACTCCGGCGCACACCAGAATGTTGCACAGTATCCCCAGCACCACCGCCTTTCCAAACGGAATGGCGCACTTGGCGGCGGCGGTGCGGATGGTATGGACCGCCAGCGCCCCGCCGGACAGGTCCAGCTGGCCGCAGTATACGATGGCCGCGGCCAAGAACACCGCCCCCAGCAGGTTGCCGATGTAGACGATCACCAGATTACGGACCATCCCGGCCAGGGAGGCTTTTTTCTCCAGCAGGGAGATGGTGATGAGGCAATTGCCGGTGAACAACTCCGCCCCGGTAATGATTACCATAATCAGCCCGAAGGGGAACAGCAGGCCGCACACCACCCGGGACAGTCCGGCGTTGGTAAGCAGGTGGCCCGCCGTGTTGGCCGCCACCGCTCCCGCACCGATGAAAAACCCGGCCAGCAGTGCAGACAGATACAGCTTCACCGTACTGTTGGCGCACTTTTTGGCCCCCACCTGGGCGTAGAAATCAACAAATTCCACCGGGCTTAACATAAGCAATCCGCCTTTCTCTGTCTGGTGTTTCCCACCGCATAGTGTCACGCAGGGCAAGGGCTCTGCCCTACACACGCAATCAGCACAGTCCCAACAGGTGCCGCACCTCGCCGATCATATACAGCGACCCGGTGACGCACACCGCGTCCGACCGCCCCGCCGCGGCCTGGGCCCGCTCCAGCCCCTCCTGCATGGTCCCACAGGGGACGGCCCGGACCCCTTGCTTTTCCAGATAGTCCGCCAGTTCCCCGGCGGACATGGCCCGGGGGCTGTCCGGGGTGATGGTGTAAAACTCCTTCGCCAGGGGGAGGATCTCCCCCATCATGGCGGGATAGTCCTTGTCGGCCAGCACGCCGGTGAGGAAAATCAGCTTTTTGCCGGGGTACAGCTCCCGCAGGGCCCTCCCCAGAGCCTCCATGCACTGGGGGTTGTGGCCCCCGTCCAGAATGACATCCGGGTTCCGCCGGACCAACTCCATTCGGGCGGGCCACACCGTTTTGGACAGGCCCTCTGTGACGGCCTTCTCCGGGATATTCCAGCCCCGGCCCTGAAGGACGGCAATCGTTTCCAGAGCGGTGATGGCGTTATAGCGCTGGTGCTCCCCCAACAGGGGGATGGAGTAGGGCCCCCGGCCCCGGTAGGTGAAGCGCTGCCCCTCCAAGCTAGAGGACAAAATTTCCAGCTCCTCCGGGGCGGTTTGGGTCAGGGGAACGTTCTGCTCCCGGCAGGCCCCCTCCACCACCTCCTCCACCTCTTGGCTCTGGCGGTAGAGGACGGCGTTGCAGCCCGCCTTGATGATGCCCGCCTTCTCGGCGGCGATGAGGGCTCGGGTGTTGCCCAGCTCGGCGGTGTGCTCCAGGCCGATGTTGGTGATGACCGCCGCCTCCGGAGCGGGGATCACGTTGGTGGAGTCCAGCCGGCCCCCCAGGCCCACCTCCAGCACTACGATGTCGCAGTTTGCCTCTAAAAACCACAGCATACCCACGGCGGTCATCAGCTCAAACTCGGTGGCCGGGTCCTCCATGTCCTTCCCGGCGGCGATGACCCGCTCCGCGATGCGGCCTAAAGCCTCGTCGGGGATGGGGACGCCGTCCGCCTGGAACCGCTCATGGAAGGTCCACAGGTGGGGAGAGGTGGACAGCCCGGTTTTCAATCCTGCCGCCGCCAGTACAGAGGCAATCATGGCGGCGGTGGAGCCCTTGCCGTTGGTGCCGGTGATGTGGACGTATTTCAGCTTCTGATGGGGGTTGCCCACCCGCTCCAGCAGCTCCAGGGTCCGGCTCAGGCCGGGCTTGCGGCCCGTCCAGGCCTCCCGGTGGATGAGTTCAACCGCTTCCTGTCCCGTCATCGGTTATACCTCCCTGACGCCGGCCAGCAGGACCAGCCCGGCCCCGGAAACCAAGCGGACCGGTCCGCCCTCGAACCCGCGGCACAGCAGGGTCTGGCCGGCCCGGGCCTCCAGGCCAAAGTCCGGCAGGCGGACCTCACCGGACACACAGTAGATGGCCAGGTCGCCGGCCTCCGGCGTCCACTCCCCCTCCTGGGTGTGGTCAGAGGACAGCACGCTCACCGCGCCCTGGGCCCTCCCCTTGCGGACCATCAGGTTGAAGTCCACGCACTTCCCCCAGCTCTCCACAGGCACGCCGCCGTCGAAGGCGACAATCCGCCCGGGCGCTACGGGGACGGGCGCGTCAGCGTCAATTTTCAGCTGGATCTCCCCCTCCAGCACGGAGAGGAAACGGTTGTAGTCGGGCAGGGGGGTGAAGTCGGAGTGGTCCAGCTCCACGGTGGCGGAACTGAGCCGCCAGAGGAAGTCCCGGTCGGCGTACACCGCCCCCTCCGGCGAGATGGCCAGCTGGGTGGTGGTCCCGCCGGACCAGCTTGTCGTTACATAGCCGGCCTTGTCCAATAATTTCCACTTTAAATCGGTCATACCGATACCTCATTTCTGAAATGAGCCACGCGGGCCAGATGGGTCATGGGTTTCGTCATGGCGGTCATCACAACGACTTCCACAGGGATGAGGAGCAGGCACTGGAACACACGGGTGCCCAGCAGCGCCACATAGGAGGAGCCGTACAGCAGAGAGATCCAGTACGTGTTGAGCAGCAGCCCGAACACCAGCTGGTTGATCAAAACCGCCAGCAGAATCCGAAGCGGGGTCTGCTTTTTATAGATGAACAGTCCATAGACCACGCCGATCAGCACGCTGGTGAGGGTGAAGCCGGGGAAAAAGGGACCGGAGGGGAAGAGGGTGGCGCCCAGCACGTCGGCCACGCCGCTGGCGACCCCCGCCGCTATTGGACCGTAGAGATAGGCGGCGATGAACACCGGAACGAAAGCAAAGCCGATCTTCAGATACGGTGTGTTGATGGACAGCCAGCGGGACAGGACGATGTGCATGGCGACTAAGACGCCGAGGGTGACGACGGTCCGTGTATCAAAAATTTTATTTTTTTTCAAAATAATACGCTCCTTTCACGGCGTGTTGCCATGCAAGGAGCGCACTCCCTCATGGCAGCGGATGCGGTACAGCAACGCGGGCTTTTCGTCCCTTCGTCCATTGGCAACCTCCCATCCAATGGCACTTGACGCGCTGTACCTACTCTGTCAGGTACGGATATTTACATGGACTTGACGACTGTGTCGTAGATCTCATCGGCCAGGGGCAGGGCCTTGGCCAGCAGGGCCTCGCCCTTGGCGCGGTAGTCCTCGGCCAGCTCCTTGTTTTTCAGGCTGCCGATGTTGATGAGCACGTTGAGCCACGCGCCCTGAATGGCCGCCCGCAGAGACAGGGCGGACACGCCCAGGTCGCTGGCGGCGCTGTCGTTGCTCTTGCCCAGGATGGAGGCGGTGAGCTCCAGGGTCTCCACAGCCAGCTCCATCATCTCGAAGGGGGTCCTGGTGCAGCCCTCCAGACCCTTCTGGATAGCGGCGGAGCGGGCGGCCTTCTCCTCGTCGGTAGCCTTGGGCATCCCGAAGGCGGCACTGACCACGTTGAATGCCTCGGTGTCCCGGTCCATCACGTCCACAAAGCGGGCCTTTAAATCGTTGGCCTTGGCCTGAGCGGACTTGGCAATTTCCTCAAACTCGGCGTACTTCTTCTTGCCGATGGTCAGAGAGCACACCATCGCGGTGAGGGCGGCGCCCAGGGCGCCCTCCAGGGCGGCGGCCGACCCGCCGCCGGGGGCGGGGGCGTCGGAGGCCAGCAGGTCCACAAACTCAGCGGTTTTCAGTTCAGCCAGTTTCATAGCCTATTCTCCTAATCTGTTGTTTTTTTGTAGGGGCGGCCAAAGGCCACCCGTTTTATGCAAACGCCTCCATAGCAGGCGGCCAAAGGCCGCCCCTACAGAAAGGGATTACTTCATGTCCAGCAGGTGATACTCCATGATCTGGTTGTGGCAGTCGAAGTCCCGGGCCTTCAGGTAGAACTCGGCGCAGTCGATCATAGCCTTGCCGGGGGTGAGGCCCACGATCTCGCTGTCCACGATATAGGTGCCGTAGCGCTCGGCCAGGGACTTGACCATCTCATAGACCACGTACAGGGGGGTGTCCTCGTAGTTGACCATGTTCATGGACACCTGGGCGATGCCCCGGTCCTCCATCATAAAGCCCATGGCCTTGCAGCTGCGGAAGCCGCCGGAGGAGCCGCGGATGACCTTGGCAATTTTCTTGGCAACCTCCACGTCGGAGGTGGCCAGATTGATGTTGAAGGCCACCAGGGGCATACGGGCGCCGATGGCGGTGATGCCGGCGGTGGGGTGGATCTTCCGCTCGCCGAAGTCGGGGGCCCACTCCTCCTGGAGCAGCTTCTCGGGCATACCCTCGAACTCGCCCTTGCGGCAGGTGGCCAGGTTGCGGCGCTCCGGGCGGGTGGCGGAGTCCTCATACAGGAAGGAGGGCACCTTCAGCTCATCCCAGATGCGCTGGCCGAGACGCTTGGTCAGCTCCACGCACTCCTCCACGGTGACGTCCTTGGACTGGGGAACGAAGGGAATCACGTCGGTGGCGCCCATGCGCTTGTGCTCACCCTTGTGCTTGGTCATGTCGATGCGCTCGGTGGCCACCTTGGTCAGCCGGAAGGCCACCTCCTCGATGGCGTCAATGTCGCCAATCAGGGTAAACACGCAGCGGTTGTGGTTGCCGTCGGTCTGGGCGTCGAAGAGGGTGCAGCCGGGCACGCTGTTGGCGGCCTCCACCAGGGCGTTATAGGTGGCCTCGTCCTTCTCCTTGCTGCAGCTGAAATTGGGGATGCACTCGACTAACTTTGCCATGTTGATTTCCTCCTGTAAATGTATTTTTCGCCGGGTATTTTTTCAGGTGACACTATTATATTGGATAAGCCCCAAATAAGCAACGGGCGAACAAAGGTTTTTTCAGCAAAACGCTTAAAAATATTAAGTGGGATCGGTCAGTTCCAGAAACCGTTTGACGCAGCCGCTCTGATAGGGGTCGCTTTCCCACACCAGAATGGGGTAGGACCTGGCGGAAAACTCCAGCACCGGCTTGGTGTACACAGGGGAGCCGGGGTGGGCGGCCACGATGGACTTTGGCAGAAAGCCCACGCCAAAACCTGCCTGGACCATCTGCATCTCCATAGGGGTGTCGTAGCAGTGGCAGGCCACGTTGGGAGTAAAGCCCGCCCGGCGGCACTCCTCCAGCAGGTCCCGGCTGTAGCCCCATAAATCGTCGCTTCTCAGCAGGCACATGGGCACGTCCCGCAGGGCCTGGATGGGGACGGCCTCCTCCCCCGGGGCGGGGTCGGTCTCAGCCCGCATTACCAGCTCCAGAGGGTCCTCCCCCAGCACCCGCTCCCGTAGGCCGTAGGACCGCTCCGACTGACTGCGCAGGAACAGCACATGCAGTTCTCCCCGCTCCAGGTCGTCCAGCAGGTCGCCGGGGGCGCCCATGCGGACATACAGCTCCACCTGGGGATATTTTTCGTGGTACTCCTTCAGCAGGCTGGCGGCGATCTGCACGTCGGAGTAGATGACCCCCAGCTTCAGTTGGCCCCGTGCTCCGGCGTCCACCTCCCGGACGCTGTCCGCCATGGTCCGCAGGTTCTGGAACATCTGCCGGCTGTGCTGGTAGAGACACCGGCCCGCCTCGGTGAGCTCCACCCCCTTGTTGGTGCGCAGAAAGAGGGTGACCCCCAGCTCGTCCTCCAGCAGGGCCAGCTGGCGGCTGATGGGAGGCTGGGCCACATGGAGCGCCCGGGACGCCCCGGAGATGCTCCCCTCCTCCGCTACGGCGGCGAAATATTCCAGCTGCTTGAAGTTCACAGGCGGCACTCCTTTTTTGCTATACCTTCCCGGTATGGCTAATATACAATACAGGTGCTTTTCATTTTATCACAATTTTGTTAAAATACAATACATAGAAAGCAACCCCGGTTTAAACACTTAAATTATTTAAGAAACGGAGGAACCACTTATGAATCTCGCAGACGCCATGACCATCAAGCTGGACTACGAGCTGCCCGAGTACCCCGCCTTTGAGGAGGGCTACCGCCGGGCTCCCCGCCGTGAGTCCCACCTGTCCGAGGCCGACAAGGCCCTGGCCATCAAGAACGCCCTGCGCTACATCCACCCCGACC
>ERZ779627.236-NODE-236-length-12472-cov-5.809213_pt1 | contig 12472 bp, 8 predicted proteins | sample MGYA00514191_ERZ779627 | MGnify/ENA primary metagenome ERZ779627 (study PRJEB29562, sample SAMEA4376705) | mouse gut metagenome | isolation source: Cecum | study: EMG produced TPA metagenomics assembly of the A DSS colitis mouse model was used to assess the... | reverse complement strand
CCAGCTTTTTCACGCGGTACTGAATATCTTCCAGAAGTTTCCTGTTGGCGGAGATGATATCCGCCTGCAGCCCCAGCATGAAGGTCTGCACACCGATGACGATCAGCATCGAAGCGAGGATCAAGGACTGGACGTGGCCGCCTCCCTGTCCCTGCAAATAATAATACACAAAGCGGACGCCGATCGCCCCGCCGCCCAGCAGCGCCGCCATTCCCAGCAGTACGAACGACTGCATCGGTTTATACATGAGAACCGCTCTCAGGATCGTCAGCATGGATTTCTTAACGTAATCATAAATGCTGCCCATCAGCCGGGATTCCCTCAGATTCGGATTCGTATGAATCGGAACCGAGGTGATCGCCATCTTGTTGCGGCCCGCCTGCACGATCGTCTCCAGCGTATACGTATATTCGTTGTGCACGTTCATGCGCATCGCCGCCTTGCGGCTGTAGGCGCGGAAGCCGCTGGGCGCGTCCGGGATATCGGTCCGGGACGCGATCCGCACCACCTTGCTTCCGAAGCGCTGAAGCTTCTTTTTTATATAGGAAAAATGTTCGATCTCGTCGATCGGCCGCTCTCCGATCACGATGTCCGCTTCCCGGTCGAGAATCGGCCGGATCAGCTTCTCGATGTCCGCGCCGCAGTACTGATTGTCCGCATCCGTATTGACGATAATATCCGCCCCGTGGCGGAGCGCCAGATCGAGCCCTGCCAGAAAGCCTTTGGCAAGCCCCAGATTCCGCTTGAAATGGACGACGTAATGGACGCCCCACTCCAGAGCGATCCGCTCCGTGTCGTCGCTGCTGCCGTCGTTGATGATCAGATATTCGATCTCATCGATCCCGTCCAGCTCCTTCGGCAGGTCATTCAGCGCAATCTCCAGCGTATCCGCCTCGTTATAGCACGGAATCTGAATAATCAATTTCATCTGTGTTCCTCCTGCTGTCTCTCATCTTCCGTCCGATCTTGCCCCTGCGCTCCAACTGCGCCAGCCACCGGATACGCACCGCCGCCGCCTCTCCCGCGTTCAATAGCCGGCTGACCAGGGACGCGCCGCCGATCCCGGTACTCTGCAGAGCGTCGCAGACCAGACGCCGTCTGTAGGCATGTTTACCGAGATGCCGCAGACAGCTCATCTGCTCCCGGTAACGGCTGGACTCCAGATAGGTCCGCACCTTTCTCCGGTAAGCCCTTTTCTCCGGGCCGGAGTCCGGTTCGTTCTGAAGCGCCTCCACGTAATGCTCGCACATCCGTATTTTCCGATAGCTGTCCAGAATCCCCCGGTCGGAGATTCTGCGCTCCAGATAGCCCATCACATACGCGTCCTGCCGTCCGAATCGTTCTCCCAGATCCGGGATAAACCGTCTCTTATGGGAGCGGGAAGTCTCGTTCACCGTCCAGTAATAGCCGATCCGGCCGGCCGTCACGACCGTCCCGGCATGGCAGAGCGCTTCCGTCACGAAGAGCCAGTCGTCCTCATAGTCCACAAAGCTGCGGAAGCGCATCCCGTGCGCTTTCAGAAAATCCCTGCGGAAGACGCATTTCCAGAGCGTACCGTACAGATAATGCTCCCTTTTATAAAAAGAAAATTCGTATCCCCGGAACAGAATCGGATAGAGGACGGCTTCCAGAACCGCTTCCCCGTGGAAACATCCGTCCGTCACCGATTCGTAGCGGCTCTTCTCACCGTTGATCCGCCTGCCGGTGCTGCAGACGCCGATCTGCGCCTCCGCTTCCTCCATGCGCCGGATCAGGATATCGTACATCTGTTCGTCCACCTCGTCGTCCTGATCACAGAAGCACAGATACGTCCCGCCTGCGGCGTCCAGCCCCAGATTCCTCGCGGATACGATTCCTCCGTTTTCTTTTCGTATGTATCGGACCCGCGGATCCTTCCGTTCGTATTCCCGGCAGATCTCCCCGCTGCCGTCTGCGGAACCGTCGTCAATCAGCAGCAGCTCCAGATTTTCATACCGGGAATTTCTTATACTTTCCAGCGTTTCCCTCAGCCAGGCCGCGCCGTTGTACACCGGCACGATCACGCTGAGCAGAGGCCGCCGGTTCTCCCTGAACTTCTCCGTCATTCTTCTCCCCGCCGTTCCTTCAGTCTTCTCTCCAGCTCCATGCCCCGGGGAACGACCAGCGCGAAGCGGTGCGTCTCCGCAACCGTCGCACATTTTTCCTGAATCTCGGGACTATTGCCGTAGCTTTTGCTCATAACGAAGAAGGCGTCCTCTTCATAGGGCGCTTCCGCCGCGTTCGTCATCGTTACCGGCTGATCCTGAAGGATAAACTGAATGGTTTCCGCCCAGAGCGCCTGTTCCTGATCCGCCAGATAATAGACATCCGCTTCCCTTTCCGTGTCCAGCGTCATAATCCACGAGGTGATCGACGGCATGTTCTGAGCCTGTTTGAGATTCACCGGGATCGTATATTTATCCGTAATCACCCTCCCCAGATACGTCCACGCAATGACCGGCAGCAGCAGGCACAGCAGCGCTCTCGCCGTCACAAATTTCACATTGCGCAGTTTTCCCGAGAACGCTTTCAAACCCAGCAGGAAAGCCGCGGACATTGGCAGTACGTATTCCGAAAGCTGCCGCACCTTTCCCACCGGGACCTCCCAGTTCCAGAACACGCGCCCGAACATCACACAGTGTCCCAGTTCAAACTCCGTCCGCTGCACTTCGTTCAGCACATACTGGCACAGCGCCCCCGCCGCCAGATACAGCGCCAGACAGATCAGCGCCGTCCGCAGCCAGTGCCGGTCTTCCAGCAGGCAGTAAAAGCCGTAGACGATCAGAACCCCCGCCACAAATTCATTGTAACGGCCGTTCACCAGATCGTCCACCTTGTACAGGCCCTCTTTATAAATGGCGCACACCAGGAAGGAACCGGTGCAGGAAAGGAGCACGCCCAGCTTCCAGACATCCTCCCGCCGATGCTCCGCCATCACGCGCACGCCCGCGTATTCTTTCCGGCGCAGCCAGGCGGCCGCGCGCCGCGCGCCGTCCACCGTCATCCAGAACAGGTGCTTCAGCAGATCCCCCATACCCCAGCAGATGACCAGCCCCGTAGCCGCCGCCAGATAGAACCATTTTCCGGTAATGCTGATCAGCAGCCTGAGGATTCCTTTTAACGTGAGCAGCCGCTGCAGCTTGCCCCACTGGCCGGCGAAATCATTGTTGGTGATCCTCCCTGCCAGAGCCCCGTCCGCCGCGCCGCCGCCCGACAGCGCAGCGTACAGCACCGCTCCGAGCACGAGCGCGGCGCCGGCAAGATACAAAAGCTCCCGGCGCCTGCCCTTCTCCAGAAGATAGAGGACGGCCAGCAGAAACGCGCATCCGAGCAGCAGCGCCAGCGTTTTCGGCGTACCTATGTAAGAAAGCGTCTTTCCCAGATCCGCGGGAGGCCTGCCCATATAGAAATCATTCTGCAGCTTGCCCTTGATCATGCCGTGCGCCATGCTGCACGCGCAGAGGCTGCCGAAAAACGCCGCCGTGTGCCTCAGCCGGTTCATTCCGTTCAGCCTCATGTACAGGACAATCAGAACGGCCGCGATCACCTCCGCCACGGCCCGCTGATGAATCGTGTAGAGATAGAACGCCGACAGCGCCAGGCACATATGGTTCCCGACGCCGGGACGGTCGATGCAGTACATCAGCACGGAGAGAAAGACCCAGAAGAAGAAATACAGCGCGTTCTCGGTCCATGTAATATGCGAATAGACGATATTGCTGGAATAGACGATCACCGTAAAACAGACCGCGCTCCGCAGCACCCAGTGCATCCGCTCCATATAACGCCTGCAGATCCGGCACGCCAGAAGATAGCTGCCCGCCAGCATCACGACATTCAAAAACGCCGCCGACTGGTACAGTTCCCGCCAGCTCCAGCCGCACCACCGGTACAGAAGCCGCAGAGGAACCAGCAGAACCCCGTACCCATAGGAATAATAGGGCGTATAGCTGGTCACGGAAGACCAGTCCGTCCCCATCAGGAAGGCGCTGCCCGCCCAGTATCCGTATTCGTCGTCATACAGGATCGGCATCCAGATCTCCGACAGGCGGTAGGTACCGATCCAGAAGATCAGCCCAAGGAACAGGCACTGCAGAACCTGCTCCCTGTGAGCCGACAAGTACCGCAGAGGATGGATCTCTCCCCGGCTGAGCCGGAATCCCTTTGTCATATTCTGTATCTTCACGGTATTGCTTTTCATCCTCTCTCATTTCATAATCCGTATCAGGGAAACGCTGATCATCGTTTCCTTAGATCATAACACCAATCAGATATTTTAGCAATTCCCTTTTCCTGTCAACCGCCCTGCCGCGAAGCTTCCACTCGAACAGCAGCCAGTGCAGGAACATGCCGGCGGCCAGACGGCGGTTGGCCGGCCGGTACCCCCTCTCTACAAAATACTTGAGACGCTCCGACTGCGCCTCTAAATTACAGACCGCCCTTTCAGGGGTCAGCCGGCGCGACGTCAGGCTCTCTCCCCTCCTCCGGTAGAGATACAGCTTCTGCCGCGTCACCGCGATCCGCCCCGCCTCCGCCGCCAGCAGATGGCTGACGTACACGTCCTCATGAATCCTTCCTTCCGGAAATACGCCTCCGCCCTCCCGGCCGGCCAGAAGACTTCTGTGGTACAGTTTGTTCCAGACAACAGTCTCCAGACGCTTCCTCTTCCCGTGCCATTCCCGCAGCATCTGGTCGGACGTCAGGCAAATGCTGTCTTTCCCGCGCCGCTCCGGCTGCGCCCTGCCGGCCGACGGACGGACACCGTTTCCACGCATGCGCTCCCAGCACCGCGGCGCCCGGCGGCCGTCTCCGCGCGCTTCCTCCGCGGCTTTCAGCTCCGCCCGGCTGCGCCCGTAGCCGCATGCCGCCATCTGCGCGCCGTATGTGCAAATCAATCCGTACAGACATTCGATATAGAACGGAGAGACCAGATCATCCGCGTCCACAAACGCGATGTATTCTCCCTCCGCCAGACGAAGACCGGTATTTCTCGCCCCCGAAAGTCCCCGGTTCTCCTGATGCACCGCCCGCACCCGCGGATCCCGTTCGGCATATCCGTCGCACATCCGGGGGCATCCGTCCCGCGAACCGTCGTCAATCAGGAGAATCTCCAGATGATCGTACGTCTGAGCCAGCAGGCTCTGCACGCACTCGTCCAGATACTCCTCCACCTGATAGACCGGCACGATGACGCTAATCAGTAAAGAATCCATCCACCACTTCCCCCATACGCTCCCACGAGAAGCGATACGCCTCCCTGCGGATCTGTTCCTCAAATTCCGCCTGTCTCTCTTCCTCATAGAACCGGCAGACGGCGTCCGCGAGCGCTTCCGGGTTCCGCGGCTCCACGACGTACCCGGTCCTGCCGTCCTCCACGACTTCCGGCAGGCCGCCGACGTCCGTCACGATGACCGGCTTTGTGAAGCCGAAAGCAATCTGCACGATTCCGCTCTGGGTCGCCGACTCATACGGCAGCACTGTCAGATCACAGGCGGCAAAGTACTTCTCCACCTCCCGGTCCGGGATGTAGCCATCCACAAGCTGCACCAGCTCCCCGATTCCCAGCTCGCCGATCAGCTTCACATAGCTCTCCTTATCCGAGTCGAAATCGCCCACCACCATCAGCCGTACCCCGCCCAGCCGCGCGGCGATCAAAGGCATGGCCCGCAGCAGATGCCGAAGCCCCTTGTACTCCCGCACAAAGCCGAAGAAGAGCAGCAGCTTCGTCCCGGGAGCGATCTGCAGCCGCTCCCGCGCGGCTTCCCGGCCCAGATGCTCGAACAGGAACATGTTGTAGGTGGGATGAGGCGTCACCCTATAGTCCGGAGCCGCCAGTATGCTCTCCAGCTCCCGTCCCTCCTCCCGGGCATGCACGATGAAATGCCTGCCTCTTTTCAGCACCATGCGCGTCAGCATCCGGTCCAGCGGAAAACGCTCATGCGGAAAAACGTTGTGGCAGACGAAAACCAGATTCTGCCGGCCCATGAACTGCTCCAGCAGCCGGTAACAGGGCGCGAAATAAGGATGCCACCACTGAATAATCACCATATCCGGCTTCTGTCTTCGGATCAGCCGCGCGGTGCGGATGATGTTGAAGGGATTGGCGGTATGGAGCAGATAGCGGGCCGCCTCCACCCGGAAGCTGTCGTTTTTAAGATCTTTCTGTTCCCGGCGGAAGAGCAGGCGCGGATACTGCATCTTATACGTGATCATATCCACCTCATGCCTCCCCGCCAGCTCCCGGTACATCATCCCCGTATAGTGGGAGATGCCGCCTTTATACGGATAGACGGGGCCGATGAGAACGATTTTTTTCTTTTTCCCGGAACTGTGCAAGGTTCTGTTCCTCCTTAAAATACGGTTGTATTTTTCTTATTATAGACGTTTTTGGCCGCCGTGAAAAGATCTTTCGGCAATCTTCCAGTAAATCGCAGAAGAAAATGTTACTTTTTACACCTTGCCACCCAGACATCACAAAATAAAATATTATATTCCCCTTTTTAATAACCTGTGTTAAACTAAATAACAAGCATATCGCATGAATAAACGGCAAGTCCGGAACAGATGGAGGAAATTCTATGATCTACATTAAGGCAGACGGTTCGGATTATAATTTTTTTAAGGAACTTGAAAATACTTATTCAGATGTAATTGTATCCAGCAGCAAAAATTTTGACGGAAGTGCAGAATTAATTGAAGTGTTTATTACGCTTTCCCCAGCAGTACTTTCAGCCCTAACGGTCATAATTACTCAAATTTTAAGCTATATGAAGTCAAAACATAATGATAATGCAAATAAGACGACTGAAATTCAACTTGAAAAAAAGCAGGCAGATGACGAATTTAAAATAATTATCAAATCTTCAGATATTGATGATCTTAATGAAACGATCGAAAAAGTTATATCACAAATTAAGATGTAAGGGGAAATAAATGGTTGACGAAAATTTGAAACGCATATTTCTCTCAAAGAGATTATTGCGTAACGACCCATTTAAGGATGTAACATGGATAAACGAATACTTTCCCTCATGGATCAGTAACCTTGGAATACCTAACACCACTATTTTTTCCTGCAACACTCTGCAGAGAAGATGTAGTTGTTCCAGTGTCCGCGGAAAACAGATTATCCTTATGGATAATTATATCCTTGAATTATTTTTAATTTTTAATCAAATGCTGGAACAGGAAATTAACATTACACAGATAGAGATTTTATTTTGTCAAATTATAAAAAATGCTTATTTTTCATTCAATAACATTAAATATGCAGCAATATACTGGAATTTAACAAATCATAAAATCATTAACAGTGAAATAGTCGAAATTCGTCAAGTGACGAAATATTCTGAGCCACGATATATATATGTCCAACAAGCCTTTTTAGTTGCACATGAATTGATGCACAGCTTGTTTAAAGAATCACCGGATGAATTAAGGTTTCAAACAGAGATTATTGATAACATATTGAACACAATATTCGCAAGTGAATTTCCAGATATAATTTCGTCTTTTTCAGAGTCCAATAAGGAAGAATTCTGCTGTGACCATGTTGCAGTTTATCTTGCAATGGATCTGTCTATCAATAGTTATAATAATTCTGTAGAGAACTCATCTACGGCAATTATGTTAGCATTGTGCCATCAATTTATTATTTTCCTGATCGATCAATGGATAGCCGGCGAGTTAAATTCCACACTTACAAATGTTGACAACTTCAGAATAACAATTGTAAGAAGTTATATCCGTAATTATGTAAGAAAATATCATCCTGGCAATCTGGCAGATGTAAATCTGTCTCTTGACAGAACCTATAATGTCTGGAAGAAAAAAATATTCGATACATTGATTGAATTTTTAATAGAACAAAACGGAAAACAACCTCAATACGAAAAATTGCATATTAATAATGATGATTTGCAGGCGATCAAAACAAAAATACGTTCATGCTTATGAAAACACCATGTCTCTGTCCATATCTCAAATTTATCATACTGTCCTGACACATTTTTCATCATAATCTTTCAGCAAACGATCGTGCGTCAGGAAAATCATACCTTCCATTTTCGCCTGGGCAATCAGTATCCTGTCAAATGGATCGTTGTGTGGCGGTGTATTTTCCGCACGCCTGAGACTTGTCACCGCTATCGCATGTTCTTTTGTAATCGGCAGGGAACGCATATCTGCCGTTTCACAGCATAAAGCGAGCAGTTGGAGGTTTTTCTCCGGCTGTCCCTGCATGAGCGTATATGCTTCCTGTAATAACGTCATTTTTCTTCCTCGCATTCTTTCTACCGGCTAAAAGAATAGCATGATTTCGTCTAAAGATCAACATCACGGCATGTGTCTTCCATTGTTTCCATTATGCACATACGTATTCTCTGACAGAGCCATCCATTGATCTCTTGTTCCCGGCTCTATCTTTCCCACCGCCGGGCAGATTCGGGACTTTCACCCGTTGGAAACGTGCGCCGCCGGGCGCACATCGGAGAAGCCCCGGCCAGCAGACAATATGCCTGCCGGTCGGGGCTTTAAGGATGTTGAGAATTGTGCCGCGAAGCACAGTCTCTATGTCAAATATAAGATAATAAGCATATTAAAAATCGAAATCGTCGATATTGTAATCGTCAAACCGTAAAAATTCCTCAAAAAGGAGGACTCCGCTGTTTTCCTCCCCGGTTCCCGCGCCGGTTTCAATCCGCTCATTGGCTTCCACCGTGTAGGTTCCGATTCCCGGGACGGCAACCTCGTCATTGACGGCCACCGAATTTCCGGCCGCCAGATAAGCGGCGGCGTAACATCCGATCGACGCCAGCGTCTGGCTGTCCCACAGTCCCCACTGATACAAAAGTCCTTTGTCATAATATTCCCTGACCGAAGAGGGGGAAGCCAGACCGGTGATTGTGATCTCCTCTCCCGTCAGGCCGGCGTCATCGGCCGCCTGAAGCTGACCCAGAAGAGCGGTCGGATCATTGCACAGAATCAGATCCACGTCGGGATGTTCTTCCAGAAGCGCGGAGCCGGCCGAAACGGCCTGCTGCGGATCCTGCCCGCTGTAATAATTATCCGGCGCGATGTTTTCCCAGTTGGGGTAAGTCTCAGCGATATACCGTTCCCCCTCATACTGCCAGAAATTCTGATCCTTGTCCGCCGCCGCCGAATAATGCCAGCAGTAGCGGACCGGCTCCGCACCGGGATCCGTTCCCCGTTTTCCGAGAGCGTCCGCTCCCATCTCCGCGAGCAGCCTGCCGATGCTTTCCGGCGCTCCCGGAGCGATCATCAGCGACCGGTCCTGCGGATACGCGTCCGACTCCCAGGTACAGACAACGACGCCGATATCCGCCGCTTCCTGCAGCGCTTCCGACACCGCGCCGGCGTCCGCGACGGAGATGCAGATCGCATCCACCCCCTGTGTCAGCGCCTGACGGACGGCATCGGCCTGTCCTTCCGGAGTGTCCGGATAATCATTGATGTACCGTACCTCCATCCCCCATTCGTCCGCATAGCTCTGAACGCCCTCATTGGCAAAATCATAGAACGCGCTGTCCGGCCGGCCGGGAATGAACGCCACAATCTGGTCTTTTACGGCGGACGCTTCCTCCGTCTCTGCTGTATCGTCTGTCTTTTCCGCGCCGTCCGTCTCCGCCGCATCCGCAGACGGATCCGTTTCCTCCTGACCGGCCGTTTCGCCTTCTGCGGAAGAACAGCCCGCGCTGCCGGCTGCAACCGACAGCACCAGCAGAATGGCAAGCATCTTTTTTTTCATAATAATCTCCTGATACTTTTTAAAGTGCTGCCGTGCGGAACTTCCGCACGGCAGCACCGGTTCGCGATCCGGCGGAGAGAGGAACCCTCCTCCGACCGGAAAGCGATTACTGTTACCTGTTGACTACGTATACGTAGCAGGGAGCAGAGTCACCATACTCATCTTGACTGTTTATGCTTACATAGACTGTCTGGCCCGCCGTCAGATAGATCTGTTTCGCAAAGTTCTGTCCGGAAGTATAACCGTCCAGAGCCGACGGAGATTTGTCTCCGTATGCGAAAGAGTAATCCTCATCCTCAGGGTTATGGTAGCTGAAAGCTGCGTAAACGTCGCTTTCGCCGGTTGAGTAGAACGTATAATACCCGGCTGCCGGCGCTTTAAAGCTCAGCCAATTGCTGCCGTATACATATCTTCCTGCTCCGATCCACAAACGGTTCTCGTAGTCGCGGTCCAAAGCAGGCGGATTGACATCACCCAGATATTCGTTCTCATCATAGTAATGGTTGCTGTCAAGCGCATCTTCCACCGCATAGATATAGGACGTATATCTGGCAATAACCGCCTTGGTCACTTTGGACTTGACGGCGATTGTCACCCCTCCGGACTTCACCGCTTTCAGCGTCGCCGTGAAGGTGCCCGGGTTCGCCTTGACCGTCGCGTTCTTCACGCCTTCAACCGACCAGGTCAGCGTATCGGTCCCCGCATACCCTGCGCCCGCATTGAGCTTATCTCCATAGAGCCTCAAAGTGTACGTATTCCCTGTCACAAAAGAAGACTGATTTATATCTTTACAGCTGTCACCCGAGAAAACACGTGCTATGCCTACACCGCCCGTCTCATTCTTTCCCAGCGAAACATAGCTTGCCGGACGCAGAGTGGTTGTAATCGACTTCTTCGCCGGTTTGGACTCAACCGCCCCGTACAGCGCCGTTACGGTTACATTGTACCTGGACTTCTTCGTCAGTCCGCTGACTCTGTAGCGGTACTTATTGGCGGCCGCGTCAAAGGAGTTCGCCTTCGTCACATATTTGCTCTGAATGACGTTTTTCCTCGCGTCCTCCACTCGAATCAGGAATGCCGAAGCGCTGCCGGAATGCGTGAATTCCAGATCCGCGTAGCAGTCCGTGATCATGGAGGTCTTCAGACCCTTCACCGGATCCAGACCCTTGCACTGCAGGGTTACCTGAGCGGAGCTTCCGACTACCCCGTCCTTCAGGGTCAGCGTCAGGCTGCCGTCTTTGACCGCCGTGATATTGCCGCCGTTTAACGCGAAGCATCCGCTGTCGGCGACTGCCTTCTCCAACTCCTCATCCACAATGACAAAGCGGTCAAAGGAACCGGTCAGGACTTTGTTCTTCTCCTTATAGACCAGCAGGCTGTCCAGAGAGACGCTCTGTCCTACCTGAAGTTTGGTCTTCTTGCCGGTGATGCTGTCCGGAACGGCCGTGATATTCAGCGTCTCCCAAGTACTGACACCGGTGGTCTTGTCGCTTACGACGATCGTGATCTCTCCGGCGCCTTTCAGCTTCAGCTGTCCCTTCTGGCTGATCGTCGCCAGCGGATTCTTGTAGAGGTATCCCTCTTCGCCAGCATACGAATCATAAAATCTTCCCAGATATCCGTCCGGACCCGCGTAATCCTCATAGAGGGTTCCCACCATATAAGTCAGCTTGGGATTCACATAGTAGGCCTGTTTTGCTTTGTCCAGAGGCAGCGGATAGCTGATTCCGTCAAAGTAATCGTAATTTGCGCCGTCGTTTGCCGCCGGCTTCTCTCCGATCTCATGGAAGCGGCCGGAAATTTTTACCGCGGTGCTTCCGTCGCTCAGCTTCACGGTACCATCGTCGGATACCTTCTCGTCGAATTCCATATCCAGACGGTAAACCTGCGGCTTTGTCGTCATGAAGTTCTTGAACGAACCGTTGAACGACTTCACTACCTTGCAGCCGTCCTTCAGCGTACGGATTGCGCTCACATTCCGCACGTATACCGTGTATTCCGTCTTCATCGACAGATCATACAGCCACTGCGCCCAGGTGTTCTTGTTGACCGCATAATCCGCGCCGGCGGTATACAGAGGAGCGATCGCGAAGATGCCGCGCCACTGGCCGTTCTTCATGGAATCAATCGCGGTCTCGAAATCATTCGCGGTGCGTTTTCCTTCCAATACGTAGAACTCCCGGCGGTATCCGTCGTTGACTTTCGTATACTGCACTTCTACGTCGATGTCCGTCGCCGTCGTCTTCTTGATCTTAGGCGCGGTCACATCGCTGACTTTTACTTTCAGCACTGTCTTCTTCGCAGGAACGGTTGCCGTGAACGTGCCGTCGTCTTCTTCCTTAGAAGAATAAACCGTTACGGTCGCGTCGCCCGGACTCAGAGCAGTGATGTATCCGGTATCGGTGACGCACAGAACATCCGCCTTATCCACTTCATAGGACAGATGGATATGATCGGACTGCTGCACCTTCGCCAGCTTGACATCCAACTGCTGCGTACTGCCCACCGCCATCTTCTTCACCGGGCTGATCAGCGAGAGGGATTTCGGAGATACCGCTTCTTTTAAGTCGGGCAGCAGCGTCGCCTCCGTGAAATCAAACATAAAATGCTCTACATAGCCGTCTTCCCAGGACCTAACTTGTTCCCAAGTTGGGAACAAGTTGCAGGGTAAGAAATCCAGTGAGCAGC
>ERZ779627.235-NODE-235-length-12690-cov-9.211159_pt1 | contig 12690 bp, 9 predicted proteins | sample MGYA00514191_ERZ779627 | MGnify/ENA primary metagenome ERZ779627 (study PRJEB29562, sample SAMEA4376705) | mouse gut metagenome | isolation source: Cecum | study: EMG produced TPA metagenomics assembly of the A DSS colitis mouse model was used to assess the... | reverse complement strand
GCCGCTCCTTGTCGGGGAAGCGCTCCACCTTGGTCTCGATGGAGGGGCAGTAGCGGGGGCCCACTCCCTCAATGGTGCCGTCGTAGAGGGGAGAGCGGTCCAGATTGGCCCGGATGACTTTGTGGGTGGCCTCGTTGGTATAGGTCAGCCAGCAGACCGCCCGGTTTTCCGGGGGCGTCTCGGTCTGAAAGGAGAAGGCCAGGCCGCCGCCGTCCCCCTCCTGGAGCTCCATTTTGGAAAAATCCACCGACCGGCGGTTGACCCGGGGGGGCGTGCCCGTCTTAAACCGGCGGATGGACAGGCCCAGCTTTTTCAGGCTGTCGGTGAGGGGCAGGGCGGCGGACAGGCCGTCGGGCCCCGAGTCCCGGACTACCTCCCCCACCACGATCCGGCCCCCCAGATGGGTTCCGGTGGCCACCACGGCGGCCTTCACCCCGTACACCGCCCCGGTGTGGGTGACGACGCCGGACACCGCGCCGTTTTCGGTCAAAATTTCCACAATTTCCGCCTGCTTGACCCACAGGTTTTCCTGCATTTCCAGGGTGTGCTTCATGATTTTCTGATACTCCCGCCGGTCAGCCTGGGCCCGGAGGGACCACACGGCGGGGCCCTTGCTCCGGTTCAGCAGCCGGTACTGGATGCAGGCCCGGTCGGCGGCACGGGCCATCTCCCCCCCCAGGGCGTCCAGCTCCCGGACGAGATGACCTTTCCCCGTCCCCCCGATGGCCGGGTTACAGGGCATGTTGCCCACCGCGTCCAGGTTGACGGTGAAGCACAGGGTCTTCATCCCCATGCGGGCGGCGGCCAGGGCGGCTTCTACCCCCGCGTGGCCCGCCCCGATGACGGCGATATCAAATTGTCCAGCCTGGTAGGTTTTCATAAGAGCGCTCCCTTGGATCAATTCGCCGTGTATTGTATCACGGTCCGGCCCTTGATGCAAGTGCGGGGGCAGCCTGGGCCGCCCCCGCGCAATATTTATTTCACGGCAAATACCGCGCCGGAGCGGGGCGGCAGGGCGATGGTATACAGCCCGTCCCGCTGAGAGAACTGGGGCCGGCCCAAAACGGGGCGGAGCTGCCCCCCGTCAAAGGAGAAGGCCCGCTCCTCGTCCCCGGCGTTGAAGGCGCACAGAAGCCTCTCCTCATCCGTCTCTCGGAGAAAGGCCAGCAGGTGCCCCCTGCCCAGAACGTAGCGGATGGAGCCCCGGCGCAGGGCCTGGCTGCGCCGGCGCAGCCGCCCCAGGGCCCGGTACCACTCCAGCAGCTCCCGGTCCTCATGGCCCCAGGGATAGGTCTGGCGGTTGAAGGGGTCCTCAAAACCCTCCATACCCGCCTCGTCCCCGTAGTACACCGTGGGGGAGCCGGGGAAACAGAACAGCAGCAGGGCGGCGGCCTTCAGCAGCTCCCGGCCCCGGGTCCGCTGCCGGGGGGAGAGCCGGAACTGGGCCCGCCACGCCTTGCTCTGGTCCCGGTACTCGCCCCCCGCCCCCAGCAGGGTAAGAATGCGGGGGGTGTCGTGGGTGTCCAGCGAGTTCATGGCGGAGTAGAAGGCAAAGGGGGGATAGTTCTCCCGGATGGTCTCCATGCCCTCTACAAAGGCCTCCGCTCCGCTCCCCTGAAAGTAGGACAGAATAGCGGAGCGCAGGGGATAGTTCATCAGCCCGTCGCAGTGGCCCCCCAGGATATGCCTGCGGCGCACGCCGTAGGCCACCTTGGTGGAGCCGTCCTCCCACACCTCGCCGATAATCACGGCGGCCGGCTTCTCCGCCCGGGCGGCGGCGTGGATACCGGCCACAAAGTCGTCGGGCAGCTCGTCGGCCACGTCCAGCCGCCAGCCGTCCGCCCCGGCCCGCAGCCAGCGGCGGACCACGCTGTCCTCGCCGCCGAAGATGAACTCCCGGTAGCCGGGGTCGTTCTCGTTGACGGCGGGCAGGGAGTAGATCCCCCACCAGCTCTCATACTTCTGTGGCCACTGGGTAAAGTTGAACCAGGGGCGGTAGGGGGAGTCCTGGCTCTGGCTGGCCCCCGTCTCCGGGTAGAAGCCGTCGCCGTTGAAGTAGCGGCTGACATAACCGGTGTGGTTGAACACCCCGTCCAGCATCACCCGCATTCCCCGGCGGTGGGCTTCATCGCACAGGCGGGAGAAATCCTCGTTGGTGCCCAGCATGGGGTCCACCCGGCTGTAGTCGGCGGTGCCGTAACGGTGGTTCTCCGCCGCCTCGAAGATAGGATTGAAGTAGAGGGTCTCCACCCCCAGCCCTTTCAGATAGTCCAGCTTGTCGATGACGCCCTGGAAATCCCCGCCGAAAAAGTCCCGGTTGCGCACCTCGCCCCGGCCGTCGGGGCGGTAATCGGGGAATTCCTCCCAGCTCTGATGGACCCACCGGCCTCCCACCATGCCCTCCGGCTCGGGAAGGCGGCTGCGGCAGAAGCGGTCGGGGAAGATCTGATAGGTCGCCCCCTGGCCGAACCAGTCCGGGACCTCCTCCGTCCCGTCGTAGACGGTGAGCTGATAGGGCCCCAGGTCCTGCTTCGCGCCGTTCAGCTTCTCCAGCCGGAAGGAGTACCACACCAGGCCCACATAGCCTGTGGTATCCAGCTCCACAGAGAACAGGTCCTGGCCAAGGTCATGGCCCTGCCAGGGCATTTTGACAATGATCGTCTCGTCATGCCGGCTCTCAAAGCGGGCGGTCATGCTGGCATGGGAGAACCCTTCGGCCCGGGGCGGCCGGAGGGTGAACTGTACCTGCGTCCCGGAGGCCGCCGCCCCGTAGGGCGTTTTATATTGGGTGTCCCGGGAGTCGTATGTGGGTCGATAGTGCAATTGGCATCACTCCGTGTTCAGGATCAGTGGTATTTATAGCTCCCGCCGCCGATAAACTCCCGCAGGAGGGAGTCTCTGGCCACCAGCGCCGGGTCGATGGCCTCAAAGTGCTGGAAGGCCTCCACCAGCTGGAGCATCTCGTCGTGGCGCTCGTTGTCCTCGGGGACGCTCCTCAGAATGGGAAGGGCGTAGTTCTTCATCACCGGCACCTCGTAGGGCAGGGAGGAGTCGAACACAATATCCGCCCTGTTTTTAAAGGGGGATATGTACAGCTTCTCCCCCCGGCGCACGTTGGCCCACATGGCCAGGGTCCGGGCCACTCCGGTGCCCCGGAAGCTGTAGTCCCGGACCGCCCGGCGGGTCAGCCGCATCCAGGTGCCCTTGAACCGCAGGACCGCCCCCTCGTTGATGTTGGACCGGGCGGAGATGTACAGCTTGGCGGCTTCTGGGTGCCGGCCGGCAATGTCGTCGTTCAGGGCGTGGATGCCCTCGAAAATAGCGATCTCGTTCTTCTCCAGCTTCAGGGGGGTGCCCAGGCTGTCGTTGCGCATCTGCCGGGCGAACTCAAACTTGGGGACCAGCACCCACTCCCCCCGGCTCAGGGCGGTGAAATGCTCGCTGAGCAGATCCATGTCCAGGCACAGCGGGGACTCGTAATCGACGCTCCCGTCCGGAGTGCGGGGGACGGTCTCCGGGTCCTGGGTGAGGAAGTAGTTGTCCATGGCTACCGCGTGGGAGTTCACTCCCCGGCGGAGCAGCTCCTCGGCGATCTTCATGGCCGTGGTGGTCTTGCCCGAACCAGAGGGCCCGGAGAGCAGCACGATGGGACTGCGCTCCAGGTTGGACAGGATCTTGTCCGCCGCCAGGGACACCCGCTGGGCATAGGCCTCATCGCACTCGGCCAGGAATTCCGCCACGTCGGTCCGGATGCGCCTGTTGATCTCCTGTAATTGGTAGGCCATAGGGTTATGCTCCTCTCTTGGTTGGGGTTCTGCAGGGACGCATATCATGCGCCCGCGGGCGGACAATGTCCGCCCCTACATGCGAAAAACGCTTCGATCTCCGCCTTCTGGGCCAGCACCCTGTCCAGGCCGGACAGGTAGTCCTGGGGGAACTTTGGGTTGGTGAGGCGGAGGATCTTTCCGCCGCCGATGAGCTTGGTCACGCCCCCGGCTCCCAGGGAGACCACGGTGTGCAGCTCCTCCATCATGACGATGTTGTACAGGTTTTCGGCGCCCGGCCGGGCCCAGCCCACATTCTCCAGTGAGCCGGACATATATTTCTGCCGGTACAGATAATAGGGGATATACCCCTGTGCTGTCAAGCGTTCCCGGGAAAAATCCAGCATTTTGGCCACCTCGTCCCCAGAGGGGAGGGCGCTCTCCTGCTCCATAAGGGCGGAGCCCTTTTTCAGGGCCAGGGTGTGGACAGTGACGTTCTCCGGGCCCATGTCCAGCACCCCCTCCAGGGAGCGGTGGAAGCCCTCGAAAGTGTCCTGGGGCAGGCCGGCGATCAGGTCCATGTTGACGCAGGCGAAGCCGACGGCCCGGGCCAGCTCATAGGCCGCCCCGATCTCGCCGGGGGTGTGCCTGCGGCCGATGGCCTCCAGCACATGGGGTTCCAGCGTCTGGGGGTTGATGGAAATGCGGCCGACGCGGTGGGCTTTCAGCACCTCCAGCTTTTCCCGGGTAATGGTGTCGGGCCGGCCGGCCTCCACGGTGTACTCGGTACACTTCTCCAGGGGGAGGGTCTCCTCGCACCGGGACAGCAGCCGGTCCATCTGCTCCGCGCTCAGGGTGGTGGGGGTGCCGCCCCCCATGTAAAAGGTGCGGACGGTCAGGCCCAGCTCCCTCAGCACCCGGCCCGTCTCCTCCACCTCCCGGAGCAGGCCGTCCACATAGGGCTCCACCAGCTTGAGGGTCCGGCCCACGTCAGCGGAGACGAAGGAGCAGTAGGCGCAGCGGGTGGGGCAGAAGGGGATGCCGATATAGAGGGAGACCTCATCCTCCTTTAAGGACTGCCGGGCGGCCACGCTGGCCTGGGCGCAGTCCACCGCCAGTCTGGCCCGCTGGGGAGAGACAAAGTACTCCTTCTCCAGCTCTCTTTGAGCCTGTTTTGGGGTGGCGCCCGCCAGAATGGCCCGGGTGGGCAGCTTCACCGGCCGCACCCCCGTCAGCGCGCCCCAGGGGAGCGGCCCGCCGCCCATCTCTCGATAGGCCAGATAGAGCGCGCAGATCACGGCGTGCCGCCGCTCCCGCTCCCGCTCGAACTCGGTGCCGGAGAGGGGCGCGCCATAGCAGTAAACTCCCGTCTGCCCGTGCCAGGAGAGGTCCGCTATCACGATGAGGTAGTCGTTTTCCTCCTCACAGGTGACCTTCGCCCAGGTATCATCTTCTGGCTGGATGGGCGCGTATACCGGAAGCTCCCCGGGAAAAAGGTTCAGAAGGCTTTGCTCTGCCGCATACCGCTCCTCCCGGCCGTGAAACTCCAGCTTCATGGCGCTATTTCAGGGCTTCCAGCATGAACACATTGCTCCGGCGCTCCCGGTCCAGGGTGGTGGTCATGTCGTGGCCGGGGAGGACCCGGTAGTCCCCCTCCAGCTGGGCCAGCTTTTTCAGGGAGGCGAAGAGCTGCGCGGTGTTTCCCCCGGGGAAATCGGAGCGGCCCATGGACCCGGCGAACAGGGTGTCGCCGGTAAAGAGCACGTCCTCCACCCGGAGGGTTACGCCGCCAGGGGTGTGGCCGGGGGTGTGAATCACGTGGATGGTCAGGGAGCCCAAGGTCAGGGTATCCCCGTCGTCGTAGTACAGCAGGTCGGCCACCTGGTCGGCCAGGGGGACCACGTGGAAGCCGGTACCCCTGGAGTCCGCCCTGTGGAGGTAAACCTTCGTCTGGGGCAGGGCCTGGTGGAGCTGGACCACCGCGCCGATATGGTCGAAATGGCCGTGGGTCAGCAGGATATACTCCACCTGGGCGTCCAGCTTGTTCAGCTCGGCCAGGATGCGGTCCGCCTCGTCTCCGGGGTCGATGACGGCGGCTTTCTTTTCGGTCTCGTCAACGAGAATATAGCAGTTGGTGGCCAGCTCGCCTACCTGCATGGATTTGATTTTCAATGGCGTGTCCTCCTCACTTGTTATTCACCGGCAGCCAGTCGGACCGGTCCTCAAAGCCGGCCAGGTCCACCGGCTTGCAGTTCCAGGCCTTTTCAAAGTAGGGGATGACCTCCCCCACAGTGGAGACCATCCTCTCCCACATCTCGGCCCGCTTCTCCCCGGACCAGCCATAGCCCACGGTGTACTCCCCCTGGTGGGGGCCCGCGGTGGCGATGGCGCTCTGGATATACCAGTATTTTTTCGGGTCCCTGGGGTCCTTCTGCTCCAGGATGACAAAGCTGTCTCCATCGGGGATGAGCCCCTCCAGGGCTTTTTGGATGTCCCCCCAGGACAGCGTGGTCCTGGGCTGGCTGGGACCGATGGTCAGCGCCCAGGGCCAGTCCGGGCGGGGCTGGCCGGGGCCGCGCTTCTTTTTGCCAAAGAAAAACATGGGAAAACCTCCTCTGTAGGGGGCGGCCTCTGTGCCGCCCCGTTGTCTGTGGCTATCGGGAAGCGGGGCGGCGCGGAGGCCGCCCCCTACGGCTTATCCGTATCAAACAAAATGGTCACTGGGCCGTCGTTCACCGACGCCACCTGCATGTCCGCCCCGAACCGGCCGTGCTCCACGGCAAAGCCCCGCTGGCGGCACTGGTCCATAAAGCGCTCATACAGGGGGACGGCCAAATCGGGCTTAGCGGCGTGGGAGAAGCCGGGGCGGCGGGAGGAGGTGTCGGCGTACAGGGTGAACTGGGACACTACCAGCAGCGCGCCCCCCACCTGCTCCAGGTTCAGGTTCATTTTTTCATTTTCGTCCTCAAATATCCGCAGGTTGCAGATTTTTTCCGCCAGCTTGTCGCAGACGGCCTCATTGTCCTCCGGGCCCACCCCCAGCAGGACCAGAAAGCCCTTTTCAATGGCCCCCTCCACCTTGCCGCCAATGGTGACAGAGGCGGAGTTGACCCGTGTGACGACTGCGCGCATGGAATCACGTCCTTTTCTCTATTTCCCCGCGGCCCGCGCCACGTGGTACACGCCCTGGATGTTGTTCAGCTTGTTGATGACCCCCTCCAGCTCACTCTTGTCCTTCACCTCCACCACGATAGAGATGGTGGCGTGGCCGTCTGGCATGGAGCGGGCGGACAGGGCGGACACCTTCACCTTGGCGGTGGACAGGGCCATGGCCACGTCCAGGGTGAGGTTGTCCCGGTCCTTGGCGGACAGCTCCAGGGAGGTCTTGTAGTTGGGCAGCTTGCTCTCCACCCAGGACACCTTGACCCACCGGGCCTCCTCCTCGGGCTTGCGCTTGTCGGGCTGGACGTTAGGGCAGTCGGCCCGGTGGACTGATACTCCGTAGCCCCGGGTGATGAAGCCCACCACCGGGTCGCCCGGGACGGGGGTGCAGCACTTGGCGAACTTCACCAGACAGTTGCCCAGCCCCTCCACGATGATGCCGGTGTCGGAGTGGCGGGGTCTGGCGGGCCCATGGGTGTCAGAGGCGGCGGCGTTGCCCGGCATGATGACGCTCTCGGCGGTGGTGCGGGCGGCGGCGGCCGCCTTCTCCGCCTGGAGCCGGCCCAGCCGCTGCATCTCGTCCCGGATGCGGGCCACCGACTTGGCGGCGGTGGTGCCCCCGTAGCCGATGGCGGCGTAGAGCTCATCCAGGGTGCCGCAGCGCAGCTTGTGGAGGATGTGGGGGAGCACCTCGTCGGCGGTGATGGAGGACATGGGCATCTTGTAGTGCTTCAGCTCCGCCTCGAAGGCGGCCCGGCCGGTGGCGATGTTCTCCTCCCGCCGCTCCTTCTTGAACCACTGGCGGATCTTGTTCCGGGCCTCGTTGGACTTGCACAGGGCCAGCCAGTCCCGGCTGGGCCCCTTGGCGGATTTGGAGGTGAGCACCTCCACAATATCGCCGTTGGACAGGGTGTAGTCGTAGGGCACCATCCGGCCGTTCACCCGGGCCCCCACCATGGTATTGCCCACGGCGGAGTGGATGTTGTAGGCAAAGTCGATGGGGGTGGCCCCCTGGGGCAGGCTCTTCACGTCCCCGTTGGGGGTGAAGACAAAGACCTCGTCAGCGAAGAGGTCCACCTTCAGGGTGGAGACGAACTCCTCGGCGTCGGTGTCCTGCTGGCCCTCCAGCAGCTTGCGCACCCACTCGAACTCCTGCTCGGTGCCCAGCTTCTTATTGGCCAGCCCCTGCTTATACTTCCAGTGGGCGGCGATGCCGTACTCGGCTGTCTGGTGCATCTCCCAGGTGCGGATCTGCACCTCGAAGGGGATGCCCTCCCGGCCGATGACGGTGGTGTGGAGGGACTGGTACATATTGGGCTTGGGAGTGCCGATGTAGTCCTTGAACCGGCCCAGCACCGGTTTGAACATGTCGTGGATGCAGCCCAGCACGTTGTAGCACTCGGGGATGTCGCTGACGATCACCCGGAAGGCGTACAGATCGAAGATCTCGTCCAGGGTCTTGTTCTGGGCGAACATCTTCCGGTAGATGGAGTAGATGTGCTTCACCCGGCCCTGGATGGTACAGTGAAGGCCCTCCTGGTCCAGCCGCCGCTCGATGCGCTGCTGGATGCCTGCCAGAAACTCCTCGTGGGTGGAGGAGCGCTCGATCAGCTCCTCCTCGATCTCCTTATAGCCCACCGGGTCCAGATAGCGCAGGGCCAGGTCCTCCAGCTCCCACTTGATCTTCTGCATGCCTAACCGGTGGGCGATGGGGGCGTAGATCTCCATGGTCTCCAGGCTTTTCTCCCGCTGCTTCCGGGGGGACTGGTACTCCATGGTGCGCATGTTGTGCAGCCGGTCGCACACCTTGATGAGGATCACCCGGATGTCCCGGCTCATGGCCATGAGCATCTTGCGCAGATTCTCCATCTGCTCCTCTTCCTTGGTGACAAACTGCATCTTGGTCAGCTTGGTGACCCCCTCCACCAGCTCGGCCACCGTGGGGTTGAACCGCTTGGCGATCTCCTCGTGGGTGGAGGCGGTGTCCTCAATGCAGTCGTGGAGCAGGGCGGCCACCACCGAGTCGATGTCCAGCTCCAGGTCGGCCACAATCTCCGCCACGGCGATGGGGTGGATGATATAGGGCTCGCCGCTCTTGCGCAGCTGGCCGTGGTGGGCGGTGTCGGCGTAGGTAAAGGCGTCAAAGAGCACCTTCGTGTCCAGATTGGGGGTGTATGCCAGCACCTTTTTTTCCAGGGCGTGGTAGCTCTCTAAAATGGGGTCCATGTTATCACCTCGGTTTCGGGTATGTTCCGTAGGGGCCGCCGCCCTCGGCGGCCCGATTTCAATGCCGGACAGGTTGTAGCGGGCGGGCCGGCGAGGGCGCCGGCCCCTACAATCCACCCTCCAAAATCCGGCGCAGCCGCCGGATGATATCCGACGCCTCCAGATCCACCTTATGCTCCACATGGCGCAGGGTGATCTGGATGCGGTCGGTGCGGCGGTTCAGGTCGATGAGGCCCCGCTCCTCCAGCACCTCCAGGCAGAGCATGGTGCGGGCGGGCACCTCCTTCTGGCGGGTGGCCCGGGAGACCGCCCGGGCGATGCGGGCGGGGGTATCCTCCACCACGGTGCAGCCGGTGGACTGCCGCTCCAGCCAGCGGTACAGCCCTACAAAGTCACGGCGTTCGGGCAGAAGAAACCGGGCCTCCTCGGTGGTAAGGTCCTCCCCCCGGCTGTACTTCTCATAGATGGCCCGCTCCAGCTGGGCCCGGGAGGGGGCCAGCCGCAGGTCCACGATCTGGAGCTGGACGGTGCGCACCCCCCGAAAATCGTTGATCTGGGGGTAGAAGACCACATCCACCCGGCAGCCGGGGGTCAGGCCCAGCTCAGCCCCCTGGCTGGAGAAGTAGATGGCGTCCAGGGGAACTCCCCGGCTCTCCAGCCGCAGCTTCAGGTGCCGACCCCGGCCCACCTGGGACATGGCGTGGACCTGGGCCCCCTGGAGGAGGAACACCGGCCGGGGATTGCCCGTGCCGCAGGGCTCCAGCAGGTCCAGGGCTTCCACCGCCTCCACCGTCAGATGCTGGGGGGCCACCGCCATGTCCACCTCCAGGACGGAGGGCAGGTCCCGTCCCTGGCGGCCCTCCGCCACCCGGCGGCGCAGGGCCCGGGCCAGGGCGGGAATGTTCTCCTCCCTCACGGTGAAGCCGGCGGCCAGGGCGTGGCCGCCGAAGTTCTCCAGCAGCTCCGAGCAGGAGGACAGCAGCTCAAAGAGGTTTATGTCCCCCCAGGAACGGCAGGAGCCCTTGCCAAGCTGGCCGTCCAGGCAGATCATAAAACAGGGGCAGGCGTATTTCTCCGCCAGGCGGGAGGCCACGATGCCCACCACCCCCTGGTGCCACCGGTCCCCGGCCAGGACGATGGCGTCCTGCTGGGGAGCCTCTTCCAGGCGCTGGACACACTGCTGGAAGATCTCGCTCTCAATGCCCTGGCGCTCCCGGTTCAGCTCGCACAGCAGCACGGCCAGCTCCTCCGCCCGGGCGGGGTCCTTGGTAAGGAAGAGCTCCACCGCCACTTCCGCCCGGCCCATCCGGCCCGAGGCGTTGATCCGGGGAGCCAGGGTGTAGCCCACCGAGACTGAGGTGGCCGGCTTGTCCGCCAGCCCGGCGCACCGGAGCAGGGCGGCCAGCCCCACCCGCCGGGGCGGGTCCAGCCGCTTGAGCCCCAGGCTGACAATGGCCCGGTTGGCCCCCGTCATGGGCATCACGTCGGCCACCGTGCCCACGGCGGCCAGATCGCAGAACTCGTCAAATACTCCGCCCCGCTCCTCCGGAGCGGCTACGGCCAGGGCCAGCATCAGGGCCACGCCCACCCCCGCCAGCCCCTTGAAGGGGTAGGGACAGTCGGGCCGGTGGGGGTCCACCACCGCCGCCGCCGGGGGCAGCTCCGCCTTGCAGGCGTGGTGGTCGGTGATGACCACGTCGATGCCCAGTCCGGCCGCCAGAGCGGTCTCCTCCACGGCGGTGATGCCGCAGTCTACCGTAATGATCAGCGACACCCCCCGCTCGGCCAGGCAGACCACCGCCTCCGGGTTCAGGCCGTAGCCCTCCCCCAGACGGCTGGGGATATAGGGGATCACCCGCCCGCCCCGGGCGGTGAGAAACTGGGTCAGCAGGCAGGTGGAGGTGATGCCATCCACGTCGTAGTCGCCATAGACGGCAATCAGTTCCCCCTTCTCCAGAGCTCGCCGCACCCGGGCCGCCGCCCGGTCCATATCCTTGAGCAGCATGGGGTCGGGGATGGGTTCCGCCCCCGGCGTGAGCAGCCGCCGGACCTCCTCCGGCTCCACCATCCCCCGGGCGGCCAGCAGTCCGGCCAGCAGGGGTGGCAGCCCCAGCCCTTCCAGCGCGCGCTGGCCCTCCGGACAGGGAGCGGCCACCTGCCACTGCTTGTATTTCATTGGCGGCCACCTCCCGTCCGCGGACACCGCACAACCCTTACGGCGCAATATCTCACATTAACTTATCTATTATAGCACAGGAATATGGTCAGTTTCAAGATAAAATGTTGTTTATGCCCCTGAAGCGGTAAAATTGGGCCAAAAACAGCCCCTCGGAGAGGTGACTTCTCTCTGAGGGACCGTTTTCCTTGCGGGCACTGTCGAATTTTGGTATAATACAGTCGGTTGACTTTTCCGCCCTGGCAACAGGGAGGAGGTGAGAACATGAATATGCTGGCAGATTACATTGTGGCTGTCATAGCAAGCGTCGTTGGTCATTACATCTGCAAGTGGTTTGACCGTCACGACAAAAGGTAACCAAGCGTAAACCGAACCCCACAGAGAGACACTACCTCTCTGTGGGGTTCAGTTTTTGGTGAGAACAACAAATGCTGGCAGACTTGTTGGTCGAGGACATTATACCACAGTCGATTTAGTATACGCAAGCGCTTTTTATATATCTCTAAAAAATTCATCGTAGGAATCGACATTATAAAGTTCTTTTAAGGCCCGCAATACGCTTACCCTGACATTACAACTTCCCAGTTCCATCTGTGAAACTGTTTCACGGCTTATATTCAGCCCCATTAACTGCAATTTAGTGGCGACAGCGTCCTGAGAAAGGCCCATATTGTTACGCAAGTACCGAAGGTTGCTGCCAATCGGTAAATCCTTCACCTGCTTTATCTTTTGCGACAGAAGAATACCTCCTCTAAAAATTTTTGGAAGTTATACATTCCATCTTGATTCTAAAAGATAATGTGTGGTAGTATTGGAACGTATACATTCCAAGCAGGAGGAAAATATTATGTGCGATAAAGAAGATAACATGTTCAGCATTGAACACTTAAGATGGGAAAAAGAGATGATTCGTCAGCTCAAGCCACTGAAAAAAGAACAGCAAGCCGCAGTTTTATGGCTTATGTACCATATGGATATTTTAGACCTGATTGATTCAGGGGAAATCATGTCAGAGGAGATGGAGCAGGAATGGACGGAAAGGGCATTGGAAGACAACGCCTATATTTTGATGACTTTAATTCAGTATAAAAAGCTAAAAGACCAAAAACGGGGCAAAAAGTAAAAAATCCCCCTTGACATGGGGTGAAATCTGGCATACAATAGTGGCTCACAAAGCATTGACAGGGAACAGTACCCCACAGCGGGGATTCAGAGAGAGGACGGCCGGTGAAAGCCCTCCGAAGCTGTGACGGGAAGGCCCCCTGGAGCGCGGGGAGGAAATGCCCCGCCGGTTTTTCCGCCGTTACCGGGTCAGAGTGCGTATCAGCCAGATACGAATTCAGGTGGAACCACGGACATTTT
>ERZ779627.233-NODE-233-length-12896-cov-7.578304_pt1 | contig 12896 bp, 8 predicted proteins | sample MGYA00514191_ERZ779627 | MGnify/ENA primary metagenome ERZ779627 (study PRJEB29562, sample SAMEA4376705) | mouse gut metagenome | isolation source: Cecum | study: EMG produced TPA metagenomics assembly of the A DSS colitis mouse model was used to assess the... | reverse complement strand
CGCATAACTTTCGCAGAATAATCGCAGATTGGGCTGAGAAAATACATGAGAAATAAGGTGGCAATATGGCAACGAGAAAAAAGAAACAGGATATTGATATCAAAGTGGATGAGCCTGCACAGGCTCCTGCCGCTGAACCGGTCGCTGCGAGCCAGCCGGAACCGCCGGTGGAAAAGGCGCTGCCGGAGCTGAGGGTGCGCATCTTCCCCATCCGCAGCCCCAAAGGCAAACTGCGGGCCACAGCCAATGTCAACATCGCGGGGGCCTTTGCTGTCCAGGGCTTCCGCATTTTTGATTCCAGGAACGGCCTGTTCGTGAAGGAGCCGGAGCGCACCTATATAAAGGATGGCACGGAGCTGTCGCAATCGGTGTTCTTCCCCATCACCAGGGAGGCGCGGGACAGGCTGTACGGCCAAATCCTGCATTCCTATGAGCTGGTTATGGATCAGCAGCAGGCCCAGGTCCAGGATGAGGATATCCCCTTTGTGACAGACCAGGACGCCCCGCCTGCGCCGGAGGAGATCAGCCCGGATGACGATTTGCCCTTTGGGGTCATGCAGATGTAGGGGCAGGCCGGACAGGGAAAAATATTTTTAAAGATTTTTCCAGAAAATAGTAGACATATACGCAGCATTCCCAGTATACTGGAAACAGCGGATGAAACCGCAAAATCCAATAGAGGGAGTGTAAAAAATGAGCAAGCTGTTCCGAAGGTTTATAACAGCCGGCGCAGCGGCTGTACTGTTGGCCATGCCTATGCCGGCCCAGGCTGCCGCTGAGAAATTCACGGATGTACCGCCCGGCGCATGGTATTATGACGCGGTGGACTACGCCACGGACGAGGGGCTGTTTAACGGTACCGGCCCTGCCACCTTTGACCCGGAAGGGGGCATGACCCGGGGGATGTTCGTGACGGTACTGGCCAACAAAACCGACGGGTTTGTGGCAAGCCGGTATAAAGAACCTGTTTTTTCCGATGTGCCAGCAAACCAGTGGTACGCCCCGCCAGTGGGATGGGCCAGCCAGAATAAGCTGGTAGGCGGGGTTGGCAACGGCAGGTTTGCGCCCCAGGACAGCGTGACGCGGGAACAGATTGCGAAAATCCTCTATGACTACGCCCAGCAGACCGGCAACGATACCAGCGCGGAGGCGTCCAGCCTGCAGGGCTTTGCCGATGCGGGGAAGGTTTCAAGCTGGGCCAGGCAGGCTATGGCCTGGGCTGCGACCCATGGGGTCATCAAGGGGGATGGCGGCAGGCTGGCCCCCCAGGGCACGGCAACCAGGGCGCAGGTTGCACAGATATTCTATAACAGCCGGGGCCTGCTCACCAGCAGCACCATCCTCTCCCCTGCAGCCACCTGGGTGGTGGACGTGCCGGGGCATTATGAGACTGTCACGAGGCTGGAAATTCAAGAAGTAACGGTTGGTGAAATCGGGCACTGGATAGACGGGTATACCACCGAATGGGTGTACAAATGTAACAAATGTGGCTTTATCGCGGAGAGCGTGGACGGGATACACAGGCACTTTGATGAGTCCTTCGATTGGGACACCATGACAGGCTGCGGCTCCTACACGATGGTGTCGGGCGACCCGATATACACAGGCGAGAAGGTGTGGATCGTAGACGTGCCCGGTAAAATCGAGTACAAACTGGTGCCCGTCACCGAGCAGGTGTGGGTGGAAGAAACCGGGCATTGGGAATAAAACTGAATAAAATGGATGGTCGGCCCCTTGAAAAAGGGGCCTTTTTCTTTTGCCAAAAACACGAAAAAAGGGGGGATGCCGGGTATCATGCCTACCCAGCAGCAGAAGAAGAAAACCTATTGGGGAAAGGATGGCTACATGAAACAATTTTATAACAGGGCTTTAGCCCTATTTTTAGCCGTGGTGCTGTGCTTTGGCATAGCGCCGCTTTCAGCTTTTGCAGCAGAAGCAGGGCCGGACAGTGCGGTATCCTCCGAGCTGCCGGAGGAAGATGCAGCGCCCCCTGCGGAGGAAACACCGCCCCAGGACACCGCCCCCAACACGGCGGACAATATGCAGACGGTGGAAATGCCCACCCTGCGCGCCCGCGACCCTATCTCCAAGGTGCAGTCGGACCTGGGGAATGGCAGCAGCTACCTCACCAACTATGGCGTGACCCGGAAAGCCATTGTGGACGAACTCTCCGCCCACGAACACGACAGCTATTACCTGGGCACCCCCTACGCAGGCGGCGATGTACAGTCCCCTAACGGGGACACCTCCTACAATGGCTCCGCTGGCATGAACTGCGGCGGGTTTGTGGGATATGTGCTGCGCAAGGCGGGGCTTAACAGCTCCCAGGTTATAAACCTGATTAAGAGTACAGGCGACGCCAACTATTTCGGATCTGGGAAACCCTATGACATCCTGGCTGGCGCGTCCAACTATTATGTGATGGCAAAGGCCGCTGGCCTTACCTGCTACGTCTACAACACCAAGGCTGAGATGCTGGCCGACGGCAAGCTGGAAAAGGGCGATATTATCCTCATGTATTGGAGTATGTCCCCCTTCAACGACGGTGTGGACAACCACATTGGCTTCTTCTGGGGCGAGAGCAGCGGGGATGATATCCTCTGGCACAGCAGCACCGATGGTAGCGGCGGCAACCAAATCGGCTCTATTGTGCCCAAGGCGGCAAATTGTATTTACATTGTTATCAAGCTGGAACCGATGGGCTTCAACGTGACGCTGAACAAGACCTCCGCCGACGCTACGGTTACAAACGGCAATAGCTGCTATAGCCTGGCCGGGGCCACCTATAACGTTTATATGGGGCCTAATGCCGCAGGGACACCCATTGCAACCTTTACTACCGACACCAACGGACATGCGGAGTTGCCAAAGCCGTTGGCAAATGGCGTGTACTCTGTAAAAGAAATCAAAGCGCCTAAAGGGTACAAGCTGGATGAGAAGGTTTATACCTTTTCCATTGAGGGCAGGGATGCCAGCCTGGATGTACAGGATGACCCTGGTCGAATCGCTTTGCGGCTTGTGAAAAAGGATAGTGGTTCTGGCCAGACTGCGCAAGGGAACGCAAGCCTTGCCGGAGCTGTTTATCGAGTGACATATCAAAAAGGAGGACAGACAGTCACCGTTGAGGGAACATCCGACGAACAAGGCCGAATTTTACCTTTCTTTAAGGACATTCCCTTTGGAACTGTAACAGTACAGGAAATCAAAGCGCCTGAAGGGTATAAGCTAGATACCAGAGTACACACTTACCATATTAACAGCCCAGAAGTGATTAGTGACGTATACGAGGTGGAACCAGAGGACTTGACGGAAGAAGTGATCCGGGGCGGCGTTTCTGTTGAGAAGCGGGATACTGTCACCGGGAAAACACCCCAGGGCGACGCCAGCTTTGCGGGGATAAAGTTTGACATCATAAACGACAGCGATAACGCTGTGGTGGTGAACGGCAAGACCTGCGCCTCCGGTTCGGTTGCCATGACCATTACCACAAACGAGGGCGGCATGGCCACTACCGGCCCCAACGCCCTGCCCTATGGCGATTACATTGTAAAGGAATCTGCCACAAACAATTCGATGCAGAAAACCTTTGATGAGGAAATCCCGGTTACAATCAGCGGGGACGGGGAGATGCACACCCTTACCGCTGATAACGAGGTTGTCCGGGGCGGCATTGCCATCAAGAAGCAGGACAGCCAGACCGGGGCCACTCCCCAGGGCAACGCCGACTTCTCCGGCATCATTTTTGAAATCGTCAACCGCAGCGCGAACCCTGTTGAGGTAGACGGGCAGACCTACGCCACTGGCGCGGTTGTGGCTACTTTGACCACCGATGCAGATGGCCGGGCCAGCACAGCGGACGACGCCCTCCCCTTTGGCCGTTATGAGGTGCGGGAATCTGCTACAAATGAATCCATGCTGCTCACCTTCCAGCCCCAGACCGTCACCATCAGCGAAAACAAAAAGGTGTACCCCGCGACCGCCGAGGACGACGTGGTACGGGGCGGCTTATCTGTGGAAAAGCGGGACACCATCACAGGCGCAACCCCACAGGGCAATGCGGATTTTTCCGGCATACAATTTGAAATCATCAACGACAGCAGGAACCCCGTAATCGTCAACGACAAGAGCATCGATCCTGGCGAGGTGGCGCTGACCCTCACCACCGACAGCCAGGGCAAGGCCAGTACCGCGCCGGACGCTCTGCCGTATGGGGCCTATATCCTCCACGAGAGCGCAACGAACCAGTCCATGCTGAACACGGCCCCCGACCAGCCTGTAGAGGTTGTGGAGAACGGTGAGGTATATCCATTCTATATGGATAACGAGGTCGTGCGCGGCGGGGTTCTTATTGAGAAGCGCGACCTGGAATCTCTGCTCATGACCCCATTGGGAATGGCTAGTTTGGATGGTACTCTGTTTGAAATCACCAATAAGAGCCGGAACGCCGTATATGTGGACGGCGCTCTGTATCAGCCGGACGAGGTTTGCCTTACCATCGAAGTCAAGGACGGCGTAGCGCAGTCCGATGTGCGGGCGCTGCCTTATGGCTCCTATGAGTTGGCCGAGAGCAAACCCGGCACCGGTTATCTCTGGACCGACAAGACCATCCGGCCCTTTGAGGTGCTGAATGACGGTTCTGTTAAGGAGTACCGGGAGGGCGACGCGGCCTACAACCAGGTAAAACGCGGTGATTTGCGCTTTGTGAAGGTGGGCGAGGATAATATGCACCGCTTTGCGAATGTGGCGTTTAAGCTGACCTCTCAGACTACCGGCGAGAGCCATATCCTTGTTACTGACAGCAATGGCGAAGTCAGAACCGAAACGAAGTGGAATCCTCACACGCAGAATACCAACGGCAACGACGGCAAGCCCGAGCCCGAGTGGGACGATGAAACCGGCACCTGGTTTGGCAAGACCACCGAGGACTGGATGGTGGAAACTCAGGATGGCCTCTGCGCTCTGCCGTATGACTACTACACGTTGGAGGAGCTGCGCTGCGAGGGAAATAAGGGCTACGCTCTGGTGACGGTTCCCAACATTTTTATCAGCCGCGACAGCACCGTAATCGAGCTGGGCACCATCGACGACAAATACGAGGGAAAGCCCGAAATCGGCACCACCGCCACAGTAGATGGCGAAAAGGTAGCTGATCCCCTGGGCGAAGTGACGTTGGTGGATACGGTGTCTTACACTGGCTTGACTGTCGGCAAAACCTACAAACTCTCCGGCATCCTTATGGACAAATCAACAGGGGAGCCGCTGGAAATTGATGGGCAGCAGGTGACGGCAGAGAAGGAGTTTACTCCCAAATCCGAGAACGGTACGGTTGACCTGGAATACACTTTCGATGCCAGCACCTTGGCAGGCCGGGCTGTGGTTGTGTTCGAGACACTGTACCAGGATGGCAGCGAGGTTACCAGCCATGCCGACATCGAGGACGAAGGCCAGACCGTCATTTTCCGCAACCCAAAAATCGGCACCACCGCTACCGTGGACGGAGAGAAAACCGCCGACCCCCTGGGCAAAGTGACGATTATCGACAAGGTGACATACATTGGCCTTACCCCTGGCAAAGAGTACAATATCAAGGGCGTTTTGATGGACAAATCGACGGGGGAAAAGCTTCTGGTAGACGGCAAGGAAGTTACCGCAGAAACTACCTTTATAGCGCCCAAGGCCGAGGGCAGCATCGACATCCCCTTTATCTTTGATGCTTCCGGTCTGGCCGGGAAATCGGTTGTGGTGTTTGAAAGCTTGTATAGGGACGGCCTGGAGCTGGCTGCTCACACCGACATTGACGATGAAGGGCAGACCGTTGACTTTGGCAAGCCGGACATCCAGACCACAGCCACCATCGACGGCAATAAGGTCACCGACCCCATCGGGGAAGTGACCATCGTGGACACTGTGGAGTACACAGGCCTTACTATCGGCAAAACCTACAATGTTAAAGGCGTTTTGATGGACAAATCCACAGGGGAAAAGCTGCTGGTGGATGGGAAAGAAATTACGTCCTCCGCTGAGTTTACGGCAGAAAAGGAAAATGGAACGGTTGAAGTCACCTTTACCTTTGATTGCTCTGGGCTGGCGGGCAAATCCATCGTAGTCTTTGAAACCTTGTACCAGGACACCCTGGAAGTAGCCGTCCACGCGGATATCGAGGACAAGGCACAGACTGTAACCGTCAACGCAAAGGGCGGCTTGCTCATTAAGAAAACCGCAGAGGACAACTTTGTGGAAGGTATCTCCTTCCTGGTGACGGGCAAGGATTACGCCGAAACCTTCAAGACAGACGCGCAGGGGGAAATCTATATCCAGGACTTGCCCCTTGGCGAGTACACTGTCACCGAAATAGAAAACGATATTACGGACCGTTACGTGATTGAGGACGGAAAGACTGTCACTGTAGAAGCTGGCACAGAACCCGCTACAACCGAGTTTTACAATAAGTTAAAGCGCGGTTCCCTGCGCATTGTCAAGGTAGAAACCGGCACCGACACCCATCTGGAAGGGGCAACCTTCTGCTTAAAGGACGGGGACGGACAGGTAGTGGCAGACGGTAAAACAGACAAAAACGGCGAGCTGCTTTTTGGGGATTTGCCCTGGGGCGCCTACAGCCTCCATGAAGTTTTCGCCCCAGAGGGCCACTCCCTGGATACCTCCCGCATTGAGGTGGAAATTTACGGCAAAGAGGTTGTGGAAATCACAGTGGAGAACGACAAACTCATCCCGGAAGAACCTACCACCAGCATCCCCAAGACCGGCGATACCCGCGCGAACCCTTGGCTCGTGGGCCTTGCCATGGCGGGTATGCTGGCAGGCGCGGGCGGTTTAGTCTCCTATCTCATTAAAAAACGCAGAAAGTGAAAAGGAGAAAACAATATGCAAAAAAGGAAACTGGCCTCTGCCCTTTTGGCAGGGGCCTTGCTTTTTACCAGTACCATCCCGGCCAGCGCCGCGAAAGCTGCAGGTACGCCCACACCCCACCAGGTTTTCTACAGGGAAGAAGCGGGCCAGACCTTCGCAGGCAAAATTGACATGGAAAAGGATGTTACAGAAGTGGAGGCGGGGCAACCCGCCTTTTCCCTTTCCGTCCAGGACGGGGCGGTTTTGTTTGATTCCCTCTATACCAGCACCCAGCAGGCTATCAAGGCCACCTGTGACGGGGAAAGCGTCAGCCAGGAGGTAAACCTGGCAGTCTATGACACGCTGGACATAGCCCCGGCCACCGGCTGCGCCATTTTAACTGTAAAGGACGCCCGAACCTTGAAGCCTATCCCTGGTGCAAAGTATACGCTGTACTGCGGCGGGCGTATTGTAAAACCCAGCGTGGAAAGCAACGCAAAGGGTATGGTTTCCCTTGGTTTGCTTACCCCCGGTTCCTACGAATTGCGCCAAACGGCTGTGCCTAAAGGGTATCAGCCATCCAAGGCCAGCGTGAAATTCACGGTCACGGGCCTTAGTGTTTCCGGCGGTGATACGGAAATCCATACCAGCGGGGGCAGGAAAATCACGGTTGGCGGGAACGAGGTTTTGATTGCAGGGCCATTTTCCCCTGATATCACGCTTACCGCTGAAAATGAAAAGCAGATTGAGGGCGTTACCGTAACGTATGAGAACTTTGGGGCTTTCCTGGGCAAACCGGGCACGGAAAAATCCTTCGATTATGTGACCTTGCGGGCCGCGCAGGAAGAAATCAACCATCTAAAGGACGAAGAGGAAATCTGCGGCGCGGTACATATCGCCTACACTTTGAAAGAGCCTGCCTGTAACCTCACGCAGTATCTGGCAGAGAAGCCCGCGCCGAAACCCACGCCCACTCCCCCGGCCCCCAGCCAGGGCGGGGCTTCCGGCAGCGCGGGCACAACAGCGGCCCCCGCCGCCACGCCTGCTCCCACGCCAGCGGCTACACAAGCCCCTCCCAGCGTGAACCCCATTGCCACCCCGGCCCCTACAGTCGAACCCAGCGCAGAACCCGAAGAAGTCAAAGCTGATAAGCGGAATTTGGCTATTATTGTACTGGACACGGACGGCAAGCCTGTACCCGGCGTGACCGTAGGCCTGTTTGAGCCTATGGAGGATATGCCCGTGCCTGCAAGCACAGCCGACCCCGCCGACATCAGCCAGTCGCTCTCTAACCTCCATAATCAGCGGGAGACAGAGAAAATCAGCCAGGACCCCTATAAGAGAAGCGCCGCTTTGCAGGCCGCACGGACGGATGAACAGGGGCGGGCCAGCTTCCCAAAAGCGCCTGCCACCGAGCTTATAGCTGTACCTGTCAAAGTGCCGGACGGCTACTCTACAGAAAAAATACCCACCGAAATCCCGGCGGGCATGGAGGAGGATTTCACCGTCACCTGCCCGTATATTGCCGTGGATTTGTCCGTCTACAGCAACGCCACAGACAGCCCCGTTGCAGGTGCCGATGCGGTTCTTTGCAGCGAGGACGGGGACGAATTAGCAAGCTGGGTTACAGCGGAAAGCCCCCGCCGCTTTATCCGGGTTCCCAAAGGGGAATATACCCTGCGGATAAAATCAAAAGACGGGGAGGACAAACTATCTTTTTCTGTGGGTGGGGACAAGGCTTTGCAGGAGGTACAAGCAGAAACGTATCTGCCAGGTATCCGTGAAGAAAGCACCCAGGTTTTTTAACTTTGCTGGAATGCTCCCCTTGCTGCCCTATGTGGGCGGGGCCGCGCTGGTACTGGCTGGCGCGGCTGTGGGCATCTTCGTTTTCCTCCGTAAGCGCAAGCGCGGCAGGGGGGTGAAATGAGGAAGGCCCTGGCGGCAATTTTGGCAGCGGTTTTATTGGCTGGTTCTGTTTGTGCAGGGTTGTGGCTGGTAGGCTTTTACCGCGAGGGGCAGGAACAGGGGACGAAAATGGAAGCTCTGCGCAGGTTGGCCGCAAGCCCCATTGTTACGGATATAGGGCAAGGGCCGCAGGAAACCCCTTTGCCGGGAAACCGGCAAAGGGAGCGGGAAGCGCCCACCATGCAGCACGATTTTACAGCCCTGCAAGCCGAAAACCCGGAGTGTATAGGCTGGGTATCCATTCCCGGTACAGAGGTTGATTTCCCCATCATGCAGAGCCAGGATAAACCCGAATTCTACTTAGACCATGACTTTTCCCGCGAGTATGACATGTACGGCCTGCCCTTCCTGGACGCCAGGTGCAGCCTGGACAACGGCAATCTGCTGGTATACGGCCACCACATGAACGACGGGAGTATGTTTTCCTGTCTGCATAAGTACCAGGACAAGGAGTTTTGGCAGGCCCACCAGGAAGTGGTTTTTGAGACCTCAGCAGGTGAAGACCTCTACTGTGTGGCGGCTGTTCTCCGCTTGAAGGGCAGTTATAAACCGGGTGAGTGGAGCATTTTTCAGTCTGCTGAACCTGACGGCAGGACGATGGAGGAAATAGCGGCACGGCAGCTTTACGACACGGACGTAGAGATATTGCCGGGGGATAAGCTGCTGACGCTGGTGACGTGCGAGTATTCCCAGCAAAATGGAAGATTGGCGGTGATAGCAGTTAAAGAATAGCTTTAGGGCTGTGGGAAACCGCAGCCCTTCCCTGTGCCCCCAGGCTTGGGGGTAGAGGGAAGGGCTTTGCCCTGAAATTCTTATAGTAAAGAGGGTGGTTTTCACGGAGGACATTTACGACATATGCAAAAGGGTGTGGGAGTGGGAGAACCAGAACCATATCCCTTACGAAAAGCGGTTGACCGAATGGTACGGCGACATGAATATGTTTGTGCCATTGCCGGGTGTGACGGACGGGCAAATCCAGCAGCGGGAGCGGGACATTGCGGGCGGAAAGGAGGTTTGGGATATTCTGAAAGATGCTGCCGGGCATCGTGAAAATATCCCGAATATTCTCGCTGAGCTGGAACGCCTGCACCAAAAGACGGAGAGTACCTTAACGGAAATGGAGAAGAGCACCATGAAACCCTCACGGAACAAACGCTTTCGCCCCTTGAAATACAACTCCCACATATTTATCGGCACAAAACCGGCCGCTGTACAGTTCCCGGACGGCCGCACCATTTCAGTTAAGAAGTGGCGTGAGGCTGCTTTGGCGATCCTCAAGGATTGCAATGCCGACCCCTCAACTATGGACGCTCCCATGGAAATCGGCTCTTCTTTGTATTTTGAGGGGCATTTTGGCACGGAGTACCTCTTGAAAATGCTGTGCCGTACCTTAGAGTTGGTGGGCTATAACTATAGAGCCGTGCGGTTTCAGTTATGCGAACGGAAGGAGCTGAGTTTATAGAATGAATCTTGAGATTATTCCTATGACACTAAAGGAAGCCAACGTGTTTGTAAGCCAACACCACCGCCACCATGGCCCGGTAACAGGTCACGAATTTTCTATTGGGTTATCAGATGGTGGGAAGGTAGTGGGCGTAGTCATTGTAGGCCGTCCAGTCTCCCGCTATCTTGACGATGGCTGGACGCTGGAAGTAAACCGCCTTTGTACCGACGGCACCCGCAACGCCTGCTCCATGCTGTATGCAGCGGCTTGGCGGGCGGCACGGGCTATGGGCTATAAGCGGCTTATCACCTACATTTTGGAGAGCGAAAGCGGCGTAAGCCTGCGGGCGGCTGGATGGAAATGCGTTGGGCAGGCAGGCGGCTTGCGCTGGACGGGCAGGCGCAGGCCGGAAGTGGATTTGTACCCAGCAGAAAAGAAACGGCGGTATCAGATGGAGGTTTCATCATGAGCGCCCTTAAAATCGGCCTGCATGACGCGGAAATGGAGCACTTCAAAGGCAAAAAGCAATTCCCCAATTACGCCTTGATGAAGCTTGCAGCCTGGCATAAGGCCCAGGGTGACCTTGTAGAATGGTGGGAGCCTTTAAACTCTTACGACAAGGTATACAGCAGCAAGGTATTTGACTTTACGCCAGAAAATCCGTATTTGCCCCCGGATACTGTCAAGGGCGGCACAGGGTATGGGCTGTTTACGGAGCTGGTCCCAGAAGTGGAAGCCATGTTCCCCGATTACAGTATTTACCCCTCGTGCGATTACGCTATCGGCTACATAACACGGGGTTGCCCAAATCACTGTAGGTGGTGTGTTGTGCCAAAGAAGGAGGGGGATATCCGCCCCTACCGCACATGGCGGCAGCTAGTGCGGCCCGATACGGACAAGCTGGTACTTATGGACAACAACATTTTAGCTTGTGACTATGGCATAGAACAGTTGGCGGGCATGGTAGGCAGCGGCTACAAAATCGACTTGAACCAGGGCATGGACGCCCGGCTGGTAACACCGGAGATTGCGGATATCCTGGCACGGCTCAACTGGATACGGTATCTGCGCTTCTCCTGCGACCAGGAAAGCCAAGTTGAACCAATCCTGCACACCTGTCAGCTTTTAGCAGAACGGGGTGTGAAACCTTATCGGGTCTTTATTTATCTCCTGGTTACGGCTGATTTAGGCAGCGCGGCCCGCAGGGTAGAAGCCTTAAAAAAACTGCGGGGCATAAGCCTTTACGCCCAGGCGGAACGCAATGGGGGGATGGGCATTATCCCCAACAAATTGCAACTGGAATTTGCCCAGCGGTATGTGTATGGCGGATGTTTCCGCAAAGAGACATGGGAGGAATATTGTGAAAGAAAGGGGTTTTGAACACGATGGATTTGCAAGAAAAGATTAGGGCTCCATTGGGCTTGGCAACGCTGGATGAATCCCATGCAGAAACCCAAAGCCCGGAGCAGTACGCTATAAACACAATAAGCGGCAGAGCGCTACAAACCACGAATCTGCTTGTCAGAAAGAGTGAACAGGCCATTAAGAACGCTTTGTCTGAACCGGATACACCCAGGGCTGTACAGGTTGCAGACGGGCTCGCCTATGAGAAAACACACAACAGCTCCTATCACCTTACTGAACCGAATAGGGGGAGTGAACCCGCCCACACAGAAAATCCACCTGCTCAAGCGGAGGATTTCACCACTCGGGACATCAAGGCAAACCCTTTACCCAACAGTCCGCACCCCTCCCCGCCAAGGAAGGACAAGCGCAGTACCCCAAATCCTCAAAACCAGTACACCTCTACAAGTGATAGGGAAAAGCCGTCAACTCATGCTGCCCCGTCCCACAGCAGTCCGGATGCACAGGATGGAGCCGATAGCCTGCAAATTTATGAACGTCCCAGCCTTGCTACATATCAGGGTGAGCCTCTTGCTTCTGGCATGCACAGCCAGGGGCCAGGGCTGGCACTGGCCGAGGAATCCGGCGCGGGCTTGCAGACCTTCCAAGCGGCAGAGCAGGCCGCAGGGGATAGTACATCCGCTGCATCTGCCATTGCGGGGCTTGCCGCGATTGCCTATCAAGTAACGGAGAAAGCCGTCACAAAAGCCAAGGAAACCATAGAAAATATAGCCGCCAGGGCACAATCCAGCAAGCAGGCGCTGGGGGCCCTGGCGGCCCTTTTTCTTATTCCGTTGTTGATATTAGCTGGTATTGCTGGGGTGCTGCGGGGCGGCGGCTTTGCCAGCAATGTCAACCTTTCGGCGGATGTGCTGGCCCTTATGCCCCAGATAAATGCCGCTTGCCAAACCCATGGCATCCCCGAATACGCACCTCTGGTGGCGGCTGTGATGATGCAGGAATCCGGCGGCAACGTGGCCCTTACGAATGGGGACGTAATGCAATGCGCCGAGAGTTTAGGCTACCCAGCCGGTACGCCTGTGCCGGTGGAGGAATCCATCAACCACGGCGTGGGTGTGCTGGCCCACAAGCTGTCCAGGGCAGGCTCTACCGGGCCGACGGATATTCCCCGTATCAGCTTGGCCCTCCAAGCCTACAACTATGGGGATGGGTATTTTGATTGGGCCGCGTCCCACGGCGGGGGATACAGTAAGGAAAACGCCTTGAGTTTCCAGCA
>ERZ779627.230-NODE-230-length-13010-cov-7.471864_pt1 | contig 13010 bp, 12 predicted proteins | sample MGYA00514191_ERZ779627 | MGnify/ENA primary metagenome ERZ779627 (study PRJEB29562, sample SAMEA4376705) | mouse gut metagenome | isolation source: Cecum | study: EMG produced TPA metagenomics assembly of the A DSS colitis mouse model was used to assess the... | reverse complement strand
GCACGGAAAAGCTGGGGGACTACCCCCTCACCTCACTGGAGGAGGCCCGCCAGGCCCTGTTGGAGGGGCAGTATATCACCACCGTCCCCTACGACTTTCCCGGGGAGGACAAGGTGTACGGCGGGGAGCTGGTTTACCGGGGAAGCAGGACGGAGCAGGTGTTTATCCCCTATTACCGCTTCTACGCGGACGTCTCCGAAGAGTTCCCCAACTGGGAGGACAGCAGCCTGAAAGATTACGGCGCCTACTACGTCCCGGCGGTGGAGCACCAATATCTCAAGCCCGGCTGGCAGTGGGACGGCTCCTTCAACTAGACAGGCCTCCCGTTTTCCACGACAAAAGGCTTCCCCTTTTAGGGGAAGCCTTTTCCTCTGTTCCTCCGCTTACCGGACGACGTTGTGCAGGGGCTCTCCCGCCACATAGCGGCGCAGATTGTCCAGCGCCATCTCCACGCACTTCCGGCGGGTGATCTCCAGCCGCATCCCTCCGGCCACGTGGGGGGTGATCAGCAGGCGGGGTACATCCCACAGGGGGCTGTCCCCGGGCAGGGGCTCCGGGTCGGTGACGTCCAGGGCCGCCCCCCACAGCTTTCCCGCCTTCATGGCCTCTGCCAGGGCGTCCTGGTCCAGGACCGATCCCCGGCCGGCGCTGAGTAGAATGGCGTCGTCCTTCATCAGGGCGATGCGCGCTTCGTTCATCAGGCGGACCGTCTGGGGGGAGTGGGGGAGGACCAGGGCCACTACGTCGGCCCGGGGCAGGAGGGCGTCCAGCTCCTCCATGGCGCGCACCTCGTCAAAGCCCGCCACCGGGCCGTTGACCGTCCGCTTCAGGCCGACGGTCTCGGCCCCCAGACCCTGGCACAGTTTGGCGAAGTCGCTCCCCACGTGGCCCGCCCCGACCACCAGGACCGTGCCGCCCAAGATGGTCTTCATGAGGCCTTCGTCCTTCCAGACGTGGGCGCGCTGGCTGTCCATGTACAGGGGCAGGCGGCGGCAGAGGGCCAGCAGCGAGGTGAGCATATGCTCGGCCACGCTGCGGCTGTTGGAGCCGCCGGAAGACGTAAACCTTACTTGCGGAGGCAGTATACCATCATATTCCTCGGTGCCCGCCCACATGGTCTGGAACCACCTCAAACTGGCGGCCTGTCTCAGCATTTCCGGCCGGGGCCAGCCGAAAATGACGGTGGCAGCGGCGATCTGCTCGGGTGTGACAGTACTGCTCCGCACGTAAACGTGGGCGGCGTCAGGGGCGACGATCTCAAATTCCTCCCGTTCCCCCTCGTGCAGAGGGAGGAGATTCAAAATATATTCCGGCATGGCGGCGCTCCTTTCCAATTTTGGGCGGCCTTTGGCCGCCCCTACATTATATAGGACCCTGTTCTCCGTGGCAAGTCCCATTCTTCGCCTTTACTCTCCCGCCCGACTGTGTTAAAATAGGGAAAACAGGTCGAGAGGAGATCTCCCCCATGGACGTTACCCGCGATACCCCCCTTACCAGCTTCCCCGGCGTGGGGGAGGCCCGGGCCAAAAAGCTGGAAAAACTGGGCCTGCTCACCGCCGGGGACCTGCTCGCCTGGTATCCCCGGGACTACGAGGACCGTAGACAGGTCTACTCCATCCGGGACGCTCCCCTGGAGGGCCGGGTGTGCATCTCCGCCATGGCGGCAGAGCATCCCCGGCTGTCCCGCATCCGAAAGGGATTGGAGCTGGTACAGGTGAAGGTGGTGGACCACACCGGAGCCCTTCACCTCACTTTTTTCAACCAGGGCTATCTCGAACGGGCCATCCGGGCCGGGGAGGAGTACATTTTCTACGGCGCGGTGGAGCTCCAGGGGCGGCGGCGGACGATGGTCAACCCAATTTTTGAGCGAGTTGACAGGCAGTCCTTTACCGGTCGCATCATGCCTGTTTACCGGTTGACGGCGGGGATCTCCAACCACATGCTGGCCTCCCTCATCCGGCAGGCCCTGCCCTGCTCCGAAAATCTGCCTGAGACTCTGCCCCAGCATATCCGGCAGGAGCACAGCCTGGCGGCGGCGGAGTTTTCCGTCAAAAACATTCATTTTCCTGAGGACGAGAAGGCCCTGGAGCTGGCCCGGCGGCGGCTGGCCTTTGAGGAGCTGTTCTATCTGGCGGCGGGCCTCCACTTTTTGAAGAGCCGCCGGAACCAGGAGGGGCCGGGGATCGCCGTCCCGCCCCGGCCCGGGGGGGACTTTCTCTCCCTCCTCCCCTTCTCCCCCACCGGGGCCCAGAGCCGGGTGATGGACGAGGTAACCGCAGACATGGCGTCGGGCCGTCCCATGAACCGGCTGGTCCAGGGGGACGTGGGCTCGGGCAAGACCGCCGTGGCCGCTTACGCCGGCTGGCTGTGCGCCGGCAGCGGCTGTCAGACCGCTCTCATGGCTCCCACCGAGGTTCTGGCCGAACAGCACTACAAATCTCTGTCCGCCCTGCTCTCCCCCGCCGGAGTGCGGGTGGGACTGCTCACCGGCTCCATGACCGCCGCCGGGAAGAAAAGGACCCGGTCCTCCCTGGAGGCGGGGGAGATCGACTTTGTGGTGGGCACCCACGCCCTCATCTCCGAGGGGGTGGCCTTCCGCAGGCTGGCCCTCATCGTGGCCGACGAGCAGCACCGGTTCGGGGTGGCCCAGCGGGCCGCCCTGGCCGCCAAGAGCGGAGAGGGGACCGCCCCCCATGTGCTGGTCATGTCGGCCACCCCCATCCCCCGGACCCTGGCCCTCATCATCTACGGGGACCTGGACGTGTCGGTCATCGACCAGCTTCCCCCGGGGCGCACTCCCATCGCCACCTATGTGGTCCGGGAGGATAAGCGCCAGCGGATGTACGGCTTTGTCCGCAAGCAGGTGGCTGAGGGCCGTCAGGCCTACATTATCTGTCCCGCAGTGGAGGAGAACCCGGACGCGGCCCTCCCCGGGGAGGAGAGCCCCGCCCTGAATTTGAAGGCGGTCAAGACCTATGCGGACAAGCTGCAAAGGGAAGTCTTCCCCGACCTGCGGCTGGGTATCCTCCACGGGAAGATGAAGCCCAAAGAGAAGGAGGCGGCCATGGCCGCCTTCGCTGGAGGAGAGACCCAAGTGCTGGTGGCCACTACCGTGGTGGAGGTGGGGGTGGACGTGCCCAACGCCTCCCTCATCATCATCGAGAACGCCGACCGTTTCGGCCTCAGCCAGCTCCACCAACTCCGGGGGCGGGTGGGCCGGGGACAGCACCCCTCCCACTGCGTCCTCATCACCGGCACCCGCAGCCGGGAGGCCATGGAGCGGCTGCACACTCTGGCCTCCACTACCGACGGCTTCAAGATCTCCGAGGAGGACCTGAAGGCCCGGGGGCCGGGAGATTTCTTCGGCAACCGGCAGCACGGCCTGCCCCAAATGAAGCTGGCCGACCTGGCCGGGGACATGCGTCTGCTCAGCGAGGCCCAGGAGGCCGCCCGCTCCCTGCTGGAGGCGGACCCCCAGCTGTCTCTGCCGGAGAACCGCCCCGTCTGGGAGCGGGTGCGGCAGCTGTTTGCCGATACACCGGATATTTTTAACTAGAGAGGAGAACAAATCTATGACACATTTAGAGAAAGCTAAAGAGTTACGCGCCCGCACCGACAAGCACTTCAACTGCTGTCAGTCCGTCCTGGTCACCTTTGCCCAGGAGATGGGCCTCACCGAGGAGCAGGCCTATGACCTGGGGGCTAACTTCGGCTCCGGAATGCGCTGCGGCTCGGCCTGCGGCGCCCTCACGGGCGGGCTGATGGTGCTGGGCATGACCGGCTATCCCCCGGAGAAGGCGGACAGCTTCCGGCGCAAATTCCTGGAGGAGCGCGGGGAGATCAACTGCGCCGCCCTGCTGAAAAAATCCCACGAGGCGGGCATCCCCCGCAAGGATCACTGCGACGGGCTGGTCTTTGAGGTCGTAGAGATGCTGGGGGAATAAACTCAGACAGAACCGTCCCGCATTAAACCACACAGGGGCGCCCCTGCGGGGCGCCCCTGTGTGGTGATCTGGAAGGATGGATGAAAAAGGAATGATAGAGTCAAAGCTCAAAAACCTTTGGGAATTGCCGGCAAGAGCGGCAGCCGGCGCTTCGTTAAATTTTTAACCCTTGCTCTGTTCAAGACTTTACCACTCCGCGCAGGGAAATGCCATCCCCAAATCCATTATAGATACTATTAGTATTCAGTTATTATTCCGAGCAATTACCAATCAGACGAAACTGCTTCTGAAAAGTTGTATGATAACGCCCCCCACAAGAGAGGAGCCTGACCTTGAACGAACTGCGGCAGCTGCCCATCCCCCTGCTGACCTGGTACCGGGAGAACGCCCGGACCCTACCCTGGCGGGGCGACCCCACCCCGTACCACGTGTGGGTATCTGAAATCATGCTCCAGCAGACCCGTGTGGCGGCGGTGCTGGACTACTACCGCCGCTTTCTGGAGGCCGCCCCCGACGTCTCCGCCCTGGCCGCCCTGGACAGCGGCCGGCTGATGAAGCTGTGGCAGGGCCTGGGCTATTACAGCCGGGCCGGAAACCTTCAAAAAGCGGCCAAACAGATCATGGCCGATCACGGCGGAGTATTCCCAAACACTTATGAGGATATCCGCACTCTGGCCGGGGTGGGGGACTACACCGCCGGGGCCATCGCTTCCATCGCCTTCTGCCTGCCCGTCCCCGCGGTGGACGGAAACGTCCTCCGGGTCGTCGCCCGGATCACCGGGGACAGCGGGGATGTCGCCACCCCCGCCATGAAGAAAAAAATCACCGCCGTCCTGGCGGAGGTCATTCCTTTGGACGCCCCAGGGGACTTCAACCAGGCCCTGATGGAGCTGGGGGCGACAATTTGCCTGCCCAACGGCGCGCCCCTGTGCGAAAAGTGCCCGGCGGCGGAGTTTTGCCGGGCCTTTCAGGAGGGCCGCACCGCCGAGCTGCCGGTCAAGGCCCCAAAAAAGGCCCGCCGGATGGAGGCGCGCACCGTCTACCTCCTCTTCCACGGGGACGCCGTGGCCCTCCGCCGCCGGCCGGGGCGGGGGCTGCTGGCCGGGTTGTGGGAGTACCCCAACGAGCTGTCCGGCGGGACGGACCTGCTGGAGAAGTGGGGACTGTCCGCCGCTCTGGAGCGGGCGGGGACGGGCAAGCACATCTTTACCCATATCGAGTGGCGCATGACCGCCCTGGCCGGGGAACTGGACAGCCCGGATCTCCCCGAGGGCTGGGTGTGGGCCAGTCGGGAGGAACTTCGGGACACCTACGCCGTTCCCAACGCATTCCAGAGTTTTTCCCAGTTGGTCCTGGACCGGCTGGGGCATTTCTGACAGGAGGTCCGCTATGATCTGCCGTCTATGTCCGAGAAACTGCGGGGCGGAGCGCACCGAAACCGCCGGGAACGGCTACTGCCGGATGCCGGCTGTCCCCGTCCTGGCACGGGCCGCCCTCCATTTCTGGGAGGAGCCCCCCATCTCCGGGACCCGGGGCTCTGGAACCATCTTCTTCTCCGGCTGCTCCCTGGGGTGTGTCTTTTGCCAGAATGAGAAGATCAGCCATCAGGATTTCGGCAAGGCCGTCACCCTGGAGCGCCTGCGGGAGATCTGCGAGGAGCTCATCGCGCAGGGGGCCCACAACCTGAACTTCGTCAACCCCACCCACTACGTCCACACCCTCACCGCCCTGCTGGAGCACTGGCAGCCCCCTGTCCCCGTTGTATTCAACACAGGGGGATATGACAGAGCGGATACCCTCCGCGGACTGGAGGGGAAGGTGGACGTCTACCTCCCCGACCTGAAATACCTGGACAGCTCCGCCGCCCGGCGGTACTCCGCCGCCCCAAATTACCCGGAGGCGGCCCAGGCCGCCATCCGGGAGATGGTCCGTCAGACCGGCCCTTGCCGGCTTGATGATAACGGGTTGTTATTAAAGGGGACAATAATACGCCATCTGATTCTCCCCGGCCAGCTGAACCAGGCCAAGGCGGTGATGGACTGGGTGGCCCGGGAGTTTGAGCCGGGGACGGTGCTGTTCTCCCTCATGAGCCAATACACCCCCTGGGGGGACCTGTCCGCTGTCCCGGAGCTTGACCGCCGCCTGCGCCCCGGGGAGATCCGGGCGGCCCAGGAATACATGGAGAATCTGGGGCTGGCGGGCTTCACTCAGGAGCGGACCTCCGCCCGGGAGGAGTACACCCCGCCCTTTGACTTGACAGGAATTTGAAGAAAAATGCCCATGGCAACCGATAGTTGCCGGATAGTTGGTAGCTTTTTGGGGTTGAGATCTGGTATACTGGCCGCAGAGGTGATTCAAATGACATTAGGGGAAAAGATCAAGGAACAGCGCACCGTCCACGGGCTGTCTCAGGAGACGCTGGCGGCGCAGATGGGAGTCAGCCGGCAGGCGGTGACCAAGTGGGAGGCGGACCAATCCGCCCCCAGCTCAGAGAAACTCATCGCCCTGGCCAAGCTGTTTCATATCTCACTGGATGAGCTGATCGGCAATGAGGTAACGCCCAGCCAGGTGCCCCAGGGCAAACAGCCCAACCCCATCCTGCGGGCCAATCTGACCCGGATGGCCATTACACTCCAGGCCGCTTTCGGGTATGCCGCCGCACAGCATCTCTGGTACACAAGAGCTCTCAATCGTTCATACATGGCGCCAACTACTTTCTCGGTCGTTCTGCTGTTTCTGTGTTCGATCTGGATGGTGTCCAATCACCGCTTTGAGCCCGACCTGAAACAGCGAAGAAAGAACACCCGGATCGAACTGCTTTACTGCCTGGTTCAGCTGGGTTTTGGGTATCTTATCATCTATGCTGGGATCGGCCTCATCGGGGCGATTCTGATGATGGTCACGGTGTTTGTCTACATCATTGTCATCAACCCGAAGTACATGAACCGAAAGCTGACGAAATAAAACAAGAGCCTGACGGGTTGCCGTCAGGCTCTTACTTGTGATAGCTGGACCCCTCGCTGATTTTGAAGGCCCGGTAGATCTGTTCCAGCAGCATGACCCGGGCCAGGTGGTGAGGGAAGGTCATGGGGGACATGGACAGCTGCACATTGGCCTCCGCCTTAATGGAGGGGTGCAGGCCGTAGCTGCCGCCGATGACAAAAACCAGGTGCTTGTCTCCGCTGCCCTGGGCGGGGATCATCTGGGCCATCTCCTCGCTGGACCGCATCCGGCCCTCGATGCACAGGGCGACCACCCGGGAACTGGGGGGAATCTTTGCCCGGATTGCCTCCCCCTCCCTGGCCAGGGCGTTAGTAATTTCTCCCAAGGTGGGGTCCTTGGACAGCTTGACTTCAGGAATCTCAATCAGGTTCAGCTTGCAGTAGGGGGACAGCCGCTTCACATACTCGGCGCAGGCGTCTTTGTAAAACTTCTCTTTCAGCTTGCCTACGCAAATCACATAGACGCTCAGCATGTGAGCACCCCCTTTGGGCTCCAGGTGGTCCCCACGGTGTTCCGGGGGGCGACGGTCAGGGAGATGTCCCGCTCCAGGTCGCAGTCCATGGCCAGCAGCCGTAGGGCCACTGTGTCATAGGCCCGGGCGGGGGTGTTGTTGGTCTGGGACAGGTGGGCCAGAATCACCGACCGGGCGCCCGCCTCCACGGCAAACGCGGCCAGCTCCGCCCCCGCCTCGTTGGACAGGTGGCCGTAGTCCCCCAGAATGCGCTGCTTTAAGTAGTAGGGGTAAGGCCCCGACTTGACCCAGTCCACGTCGTGGTTGGCCTCGCACACCAGCAGGTCGCAGCCCTCCGCCGCTTGGCGGACCTCTTGGGTGACGTGCCCCAGGTCGGTACACAGCACCATGCGGCCTCCCTCCCCGGCGATGGACCAGCCCACACTGCCCGCCGCGTCATGGGGGGTGGGGAAGGACTCCACCCACAGGGAGCCGACCTGCGCCCCGGTACCTGCCTCCTGGACCCGGACCAGGTCCTCCAGGAAGGCCACCTTATAGCACAGCTGCCGGCAGGTGGGTCCGGTGGCACGGATGGGAATGCGGTACTTTCTGGTAAATACCTGAAGGCCGGAGATGTGGTCGCTGTGCTCATGGGTGATGAGGATAGCGGACAGCGCCTCCGGCCTGACCCCCAGCGATGCCAGCCCGGCGGTGATCCGCTTGGCGGAGACGCCCGCGTCCAGGAGGATGTGGGTGTCCCCGCAGGACACCAGGGCGGCGTTGCCGGCGGAGCCGCTGGCAAGGGTGGTAAAGGTCAGCAAGTTGTTCTCTCCCTTGAAAAACGGGCGGCCCAACGGCCGCCCGTCTGTAATGTTTGTCATCCCACCTGGGCCTGATCCTCCTCGCCGGGGACGGTGATGGTCTGGATATCGGCCCCCACAGCGGCCAGCTTTTCCACGATGGTCTCATAGCCCCGCTCGATATGGTGGATGCCGTCGATCTCGGTGGTGCCCTGGGCGGCCAGGCCGGCGATGATCATGGCGGCCCCGGCCCGCAGGTCGCAGGCGTGGACGGGCGCTCCGGTCAGGTGGTCCACCCCCTCGATGACGGCCACCTTGCCGTCCACCTGGATGCGGGCCCCCATGCGGCGGAACTCGTCCACATAGCGGTAGCGGTTGTCCCACACCCCCTCGGTGAGGACGCTGGTCCCCTGGGCCACGCACAGGGCGGCGGCGATCTGGGGCTGCATATCGGTGGGGAAGCCGGGGTAGGGCATGGTCTTCACGTTCACCCGGCCCATGGGCCCGGTGCGGCGGAGGCGGAGGGCGTCGTCCAGCTCCTCCACCTCCACCCCCATCTCCACCAGCTTGGCGGTGATGCAGTCCAGGTGCTTGGGGATAACGTTTTTAATAAGGACCTCGCCTCCGGCGGCGGCCACGGCGGCCATATAGGTGCCCGCCTCGATCTGATCGGGGATGATGGAGTAGGAGCCGCCCCGCAGGCGGGACACGCCGCGGATCTTAATGACGTCGGTGCCCGCCCCCCGGATATCGGCCCCCATGGAGTTGAGGAAATTGGCCAGGTCCACGATGTGGGGTTCCTTGGCGGCGTTCTCGATGACGGTGAGGCCCTCGGCCAGGGTGGCGGCCAGCATGATGTTCATGGTGGCCCCCACGGAGACGATATCCAGATAGACCTGGCCTCCCGCCAGCCGGGAGCCGTTGGGGACCCGGGCGCAGATCAGGCCGCTGCGCACGTCCACCTCGGCCCCCATGGCCACAAAGCCCTTGATGTGCTGGTCCACGGGCCGGCCGCCCAGGTCGCAGCCCCCGGGCAGAGGGACCTCCGCCCAGCCGAACCGGCTGAGCAGGGCGCCCACCAGATAGTAGCTGGCGCGGATCTTCCGGGCCAGCTCATAGGGCACCTGGCGGTTGCGGATATGGGAGCAGTCCACCTCCACGGTGGTGCGGTTTATCATGCGCACGTCGGCACCCAGTTCTCTCAGGATCTGAAGGATCAGCGTCACGTCGCTGATCTGGGGGACGTTTTCAATGCGGCAGACACCGTCTACCAGCAGGGCGGCGGGAATAATGGCGACAGCGGCGTTTTTTGCTCCGCTGATCTGGATGGTTCCGTGGAGGGGATTCCCCCCGTGAATCAAATACTTCGTCAAATGACTGCACCTTCTTTTCCAAGTCTTGGAATCTATGAAGATATGGCTGAACTGCCATATGTAATGTCAAAATAAAACCCTGTTTTTGGCAGGGCATAACAAACCGGATATATTATAGCACTATTATACCCCGCTTGCAACAAAAATTGCGGGGCTGTGAACGAATTGTTAAAAAAGACGGACAGCGGGGAAAAATTTCCCTCTCCGCTGTCCGATGCTCAGAATTTAACTGTAATTTCCTGTAAAATTTATGGTCACTCTGCGGGGGCGCATCATATCCGTCCCTGCCGCTTCTCCTGATAGCGGGCCTGGACCTTGGGGAGGAGGGCGTCCAGCCGGACCTTCTCCTGCCGTTCCAGCAGGTCGCCGATCAGCTGGTTGGACACCAGGAAGCCCCTGGGGGTGAGCCGCCAGCGGCCCTCGGCCGTTTTCTCCGCCCAACCCTGGGCCTTAAAATCCTCCAGCCGGCTTTCAATGGGGGCGAAGTCCATGAAGTACCGCCCCCGGTACTCCCATTCCTCAATGCCCCGGGCCGTGCGCAGGCCCAGCATCAGGTACTCACAGCCCCGCTCCTCCTCCGGAATCAGGTCCTGGCTGTCCAGCAGCTCGCCGCCCTCCAGGACCCCGGAGATGTAGCCCCCCAGGTCCCGGACCCAGGAATACCGCCGGCCGCCAAAATCGGAGTGGGCCGCCGGGCCGAAGCCGATATAGGGCCGGAGCTGCCAGTAGCGCAGGTTGTGCCGGGAGGCAAAGCCCGGCCTGGCGAAGTTGGAGATCTCGTACTGCTCATAGCCCGCCTGGGCCAGCCGGTCCGCCATCCACAGGTACATGTCCGCCTGGGCGTCGTCATCGGGCAGGACCTCCCCGGCGGCCGCCCGGGCGGCGAGTGGGGTGCCCTCCTCCACCTTCAGGCCGTAGCAGGACAGATGCTCCGGATTCAAAGCCAGGGCGTGCTCCACCGTCTCCCGCCAGGAGGTCATGGTCTGACCGGGCAGGCCGTAGATCAGGTCCAGGGACAGATTGTTCAGCCTGGCTTTCCGGGCTGCTGCCACCGCCCCGTCCCCCTGTTCCACGGTGTGGGGGCGGCTCACCGCCGCCAGCTCCCCGGGGCAGGCCGACTGAAAGCCGAAGGACACCCGGTTGAAGCCCGCCCGGCGCAGGGCGCGCAGGGTCTTGAAGTCGGCGCTGTCCGGGTTGGCCTCGAAGGTGATCTCCGCGTCCTTCTCCACCTGGTAGAGCTTTTTCACCGCCTTCAGCAGCTCCCCCAGCAGCTTGGCCCCGTACCAGGTGGGGGTGCCGCCGCCGAAATATACCGTGTCCACCGGGCAGCTCCGGGCCATGGGGGCCGTCTCCCTCAGATGGGCCAGCAGGGCCTTCTGGTAGCGGTCCATCTTCCCCTCCTGACCGGCCAGGGAGTAGAAATCGCAGTAGTCGCACTTGCTGCGGCAGAAGGGGATGTGGATGTAAATGCCCAGCTTCTCTCCGCCGTCCGTCTGTCTGTCTCTCATTGCCCAGGCTCCTTGTCTTGTGTATTGTCCCCCATTATAGCAAAAATCTCTCTTCTTGCACAGAGTAATTTTTTAGGGTCTGTTCACATATGTGAACAGACCCTAACTTTTTCGTGCCCTTTTGCACAAGTTCCATTTTACCGAAAACAAATATCTTAAAGCACTTGATTATGTATATCGTTTGTGGCAATAATATATATGTAAAATTTCTTAAGGAGGTTGATGATATAGTATGTCCCGTAGACGTCTTCTCTTAATTATACTAATTTTAGCAATACTCACTACCTTCCTCTTTATACTTAATAGCCACAACACACCTCAATCTGAAAAAACTGATTTTCCTCCATTCATTCTTATTGGCGAAACTTATTACAAATGTAATGGGCAAGCATTTGATCATCAACCAGAAGACAGCATATATTTTGGAACCATCACAAGCACAGTTCCAGGTAATGAAATGCCTCTAAAGTCATTTCAAGCTAATGATAATATAGAAGGTGCCCCAATATATTACACACAAAATCATTTATTTGTATGCATAAATAATAAATGGTGGGAATATCTGGAATATTCCACAACTGATTAACACACAGGAAGTTATTATGCGGAAATTGTTTTCTTTTTTATTAGCTTGTACTTTTATTGCTGGACTTTTTCCCGTTACAGCCGCTGCATCTAATTTTGGGGGAACCAATCAACAATCTTTTTCTATATCCGTGGTTACATTGTGACGCTCCAAGTCAAAGTCAAGGCAAGTGGAAACCGCCACTCGGCCAAGTGACGGTTTCTGAGCCTATTTAATTAAGAAACCAGATTCGGGCCGAACCGCCGAAGCTCAGCGGCACCCTACATACCCAATTTAGCATATCTCCCCGCAAATGTCAAGGGTATGGGCAGCCCCGCCTTTATTTTTGAAGGCGGGGCCGTTTTGTATTCAGGGCAAAAAAATTTTTTAAAAATGTAAAGCGGCCTTGACATAAAATGTAAAGCGTGCTATACTCCGGATAGTAAAGCGCACTTTACATCATTCAAAAGGAGGTGGTCCGGTGACCAACCGAATCGCCGAGCTGCGCAAGGAGCGGCGCATCTCCCAGGCCGAGCTGGCCGACGGGGTGGACGTCACCCGGCAGACCATCATCTCCCTGGAGAGCGGCCGGTACAACGCCTCCCTGCTGCTGGCCCACAAAATCGCCAGGTATTTCGGACTGACCATCGAGGAAGTATTCCTGTTTGAAGAGGAGGAGACGACATGATTAACACTACGGGTTACAATACTTTACTGGAACAGGGACTGAGTTGCATTACCATGCTGGCGCTGGGGATCTCGAATGCTCCCTTTATTCCCCGCGATATACGGCTCAGGCTGACGCCCGTCATCATCGCGGTGCTCATCCTGGCGCTTTTGGCTTATTTTTATTTGAATAACAAGCGCAGCAAAGAGGATATTGAGCGGGAGGAGCGGGACGAGCGCAACAAAATGATCCTGGAAAAATCCGTCTGGTATTGCCGTCAGGCGGAGGACTGGCTGCTGCTGGTACTGTTTGCCATTTTGGGCCTGTACTTTCAAAAGTATGAAGTCGCCTATACCTTATTCTGGTTTATGATTGGCCGCTTTCTGCTTACCTTTGGTATCCGCTGGTGGCTGAACCGGAAATATTGAGGAGGTGCCGTCATGAAAAAACCCAAACACAAGCCGAAAAAATGGGAATGGTATCTGAGCGCCGCGATTTTGGCGGCGGGGGTGCTTCTGCTCCTCATCACTTGGAGCAACCCCGCCGGGATGCTGATTGCCATAGGAATCGGAGGCCTGACCGGGCTGACCATGCGGAGGAATATCTACCTGAATATGCCCGAGGAGGCGCAGAAGCGGGTTGACCGGGAGGAGCGGGACGAGCGGAACGTGATGCTCCAGGAGCGGGCCTCCTGGCTGT
>ERZ779627.229-NODE-229-length-13016-cov-7.020832_pt1 | contig 13016 bp, 5 predicted proteins | sample MGYA00514191_ERZ779627 | MGnify/ENA primary metagenome ERZ779627 (study PRJEB29562, sample SAMEA4376705) | mouse gut metagenome | isolation source: Cecum | study: EMG produced TPA metagenomics assembly of the A DSS colitis mouse model was used to assess the... | reverse complement strand
TCAGGCCATCGTGGAGATTTACGTCTACTTTTTGAATTTTGACCCCAACGACCCGAACAAGGCCCGCCGGGAGCGGGAGGCGCTGGCGGCCCAGGCGGAGCAGGCAGCCCGGCAGGCCCCGCCGCCTGAAGAGAAAGGAGAGTCCTGAATGGAAATGGAAGAGAGGCTCTATCTGATTCTGGACAGCCAGGGCACTCCCCTGGCCAACGCGGTGCTGGAGTCGCCGCTGAGCGCCGAGGTGTTGCAGCTGCGGGTGCTGAACGACAAGGTGGAGGCGGTGGCCGCCCACCGGGAGCTTCAGCTCATCGGCATCGACGACGGCTCACCCGACCGGGTGGGCGTCATCGTCCGCCAGCGGGGCGACCAGCTGGTCATCCAGCCCACCGCCGCCCTGGGTCCCGCCGCCCGGGAGAACCTGCGCATCCTCACCAATTTTGAGAGCGTGATGTACCCCGTCTCCGGTCACTGGACCGGCCAGCGGGCCATAAAGGCCAAGGACCTGAGCTGCGGCGGTATCGCCTTCTGGTCTACCATCTTCTTAGAGGACAGGGAGATCGTGGAGATCGTCCTGCCCGTCACCGACTCCCCGCTGCTGATCAAGACCCAGGTGCTGCGGGCGCTCCCGGACGAGAATTCCAGGCTGCCGCTGTACGCCGCCAAGTTCGTGGACCTGATCCACGACGAGGAGGCTCTGATCCGAAAGGCCGTGTTCAGTATTCAGATCCGTACCGCCAACTGAGACCGCACGCTTTTGCGCTGTCCCGCGTGAATAGAAAGGAGAACCACGTATGTTCCACAAAGACGGAAACCGGCGCCGTTCCTGGGGGGAGCGGGCCTTTTCCCTGTTTCTGACCGCCGTTATGCTGCTGGGGAGCGTCTCCGGGCTGGTCCTGCCCGCCTCCGCCGCCCACTGGTCCGCGCCATACCTGGACCAGCTGGTGGACTGGGGCGTGATGCGGGCCGACCAGACCGGCAATCCCGATACCCCGCTGACCCGCGCCGAGTTTATGGCGATCATCAACCGGGCTTACGGCTATAAAGAAGTGGGCCCCATGCCCTTTGAGGACGTGTCGAAGAGCGACTGGTTCTATGACGACGTGGCCATCGCCTACAACGCCGGATACATGAAGGGGACCTCCAAGACCACCGCCGCGCCCAATTCCCGGCTCACCCGGGAGCAGGCGATCTGTATTCTGGGGCGCAATATGATGCTGAAGGAGACGCCGGGCGAGGACCTGGCCTTTGCTGACAGCCGCTCCATCAGCGGATGGGCCCGGGGCATGGTCAAAACGGCGGTGAACAACTATATTGTCACCGGCTACCCGGACGATACCTTCCGCCCCCAGGCCAATATCACCAAGGGGCAGATGGCCGTTCTGGTGACCCAGTGCGTGGGCACCCCCATCAACGCCAGCGGCTCCTATGAGCTGGGGGATGTGTCGGGCAACGTCACCATCACCTCCCCCAACGTCACCCTGCGCAACACCACCGTCAGCGGAGATCTGTACGTCTCCGGCGGCGTGGGCCTGGGCGGCGTCAAGCTGGAGAACGTGAACGTTCTGGGCCGGATCGTGGTCAGCGGCACCGGCGAGAGCGAGCACGGCGCCGCCAGCGTGATTATGCGCAACGTCAATGCCAATGAGCTGCTGGTGGACAACATGCGCAAAAAGTATGTCACCGTGCGGGCGGACGGCATCACCGAGATCGCCAAGACCACCGTGCGGACAAACGCCTACCTGGAGGACAACAACACCGACGACAAGGGCCTGCTGAACATTACCCTGGAGGGCAAGTCCGGCACCCAGCTGGACCTGGCCGGCCGGATCAAGAAGGTGGTGGATAAGACCCCCAATTCCTTTATCCAGGTGGCTAAGGGCAGCGTCCAGAGCATCACCGTGGACGAGGCCGCTGTCAATACGGTCATCCAGATCAACCGGAACACCGAAGTCAAGGAACTGAACCTGGACGTGGCTACCAACGTCAACGGCGAGGGCGACGTGGGCAAGCTGAACATCAACGCCCCCGGCTCCACCGTGACCATGCTGCCCGACGAGATCTATATCCGTCCCGGCATCACCGGCAATGTGAACGGAGTGGTGATGGATTCCGCCGCTGCGGAGGAGTCCTCTCTGGACCCGCGGCTCCTGTCCGGCTATCCGGCGGCCAACGATGTGGCCCCCACCGGCTTCCGGGCGGACTTCGCCGGCAATAAAAAGGGCACCGTCTACTGGGCGGTGAGCAGCATTGCTGACGGCTCCATCGGGGCCGAGGACCTGATCTCCCCGCCCTCCTATGGCTCCAAGGCCGTGCGGGGCGGCTCCGTGGGCGTGCCCGCGGGGGACACCGTGGGCAGCACCCAGATCAGCGGCCTGACCGTGGGCGGCTCCTACTACCTTTCCGCCGTGCTGGTGGACGGCCGGGGCGAGCGCAGCCCGGTGAAGGTGATTTCCTTCACCACGCCGGACAATACCGTGCCCGCCTTCGCTCAGGGGTATCCCTACATGTCCCTGGTCAGCAACACCATGGCGCAGGTCACCGTGATGCCCACCAAGACCTGTAAGCTGTACTACGCCGTGCTGCTCAAGGGCGCGCCGGCTCCCACGGCCAGCGAGCTGCGCTCCGCCTCCGTCACCGGCAACCTGGGCTACGGCATTGTGGACGTGGTGAAGAACACCGAGCGGGTCATCAACGTCAGCAACCGGCTCCAGGAGCTGAAGGAGTATACACTGTACCTGTGGCTCACCGACGCCGACGGCGTCAACAGCTCCGCGGTGGTCCCGGTGCAGTTCAAGACCGTGGACAAGACGCCCCCCGAGTTTGACCCCGATCCCGACCCTGACGCCGCTGTGGAGGAGAATACCTCCGTCAAACTGACCGCCGGCCTGAACGAGCCGGGCACCATCTACTGGGTGGCCGTGCCCAAGGGCAGGGCCTATCCTCCCGTCAACCCCGGAAGCGATCCTGTATACAAGGATAATATTATGAGCGGCAGCTATGATGAGAACGGGAACCTGACGGACCCCAACGGAGGCACCCCGGTCTCCTCCAGGCTGGACAGCGAATTCGCCAAGAACCAGGTGAAGAACCACAGGGGCAGCGTGACCGCGTTCGGCTCGGTGAAGGTGGCAAACAAGGATACCGAGGTCAATATTGATGTGCGGAACCTGAAAGAGGCCACTGTGTACGACTTCTACTACGTGGCCCAGGATTCGGCGAACAACTTCTCCAAAGAAGTAAAGATGATCACCATTAAGACCAAGGATACCGTGGGCCCGGTGGTCACCCAGTATTTCCGGGATACCACAAGGGGCGAGGCCGTCGCCGTCCCCAGGTCCTCGGACGAGATCGTCCTGAAATTCAACGAGGATATCAAGGTGGGCGGCAGCGAAAGCCTGCTGGACCTGTACAACAACAAAAAATTCTCTAAGTTGAAAGACGCTCTGGAGAAAAACTTTACGTTGAACTATGTGAACGAGGGGGGCAAGTATGTCCCGGTAGACAGCGATACAGAAAAAGACACTTGGGTGGACTACAGCAAGGCGGTGGTCCGCAAGGTGGACGACGGCATCGAGGTGGCCCTGGACCCGGGCAAGGGGGCCATCAAACTGGTAAGCGGCAGAGAGTATTTCTTCGAGCTGGCCAAGATCACCGACCTGTCGGACAATCCCCCTAAGGGGATGACCGCCGAGGCCGTCCTGCGCTATGACAGAATAGACAGGACAGAACATGTCCTGCCCAAGTTCACTATCGCGCCGGCGTCGGTGAAGCTGAGCGAGCCCTCGGTGAACCAGATCAGCGTCGCGCCGGTATGGGTGAGAAATCCGGCGGATACAAGTGAGGATGCCATCAACGAACAGGGCAAGGTGAACGGCGGAACAAAGCAGAGCAGCGCGGCCAACGACCCGGATAAGGGCAAGGCCCTCGCCCGCATGGACGGCCGATTCTATGTCGATCCCGAATCCACCTCGGAGATGGGGGATACTTACTACTACGATATCATGCTGTTCTCGGAAAAGGCCATGGACTACGATATATACTACCGTGTCCTGGACCCCGGCAACAACTATACCCCGCTGAAGAGTAAACCGGCCAGCACCAGCCGGGCGGGAACTGACACAAAGTATTTTGATGACTACTGGATTCGGGAGGACGACACCCCTGACTACGAGGGCTGGGCCTATCTGGGCAACGTGAAGAGCCGCAAGACGGGCAACAATCCCCGGGACGTCAGCGGTGTGAACTGGAGCGCGGAGCGCACCGGCTATACCGCGGGGCTGAACAACCTGCGCCTGCTGAACACGCTGGGCCAGGACGTGCGGTATGAGTTTGCCATCTCGGTCACCAAGCTGGGCGGCAGCGCCGACTATAAAACCTGGGGAGACCGGTTCAATGTCCATGTCAGCGTGGTCGCCGGAGCTCAGGACAGGGTGAACCGTGTGATACAGGGCAGAAGCGATACAGAGGAGACCATCCAGAAGGCGGACGGGATCTCGGTGATCAGCGACCCCTTCTACATCACCATGAACTTCAACAGCTTCGACGCGCCCCCCGCGTTCAGCGAGGGCCCCGTGTTCACGCCCTGTTACGCCTATTCGGAGGAGGACAACACCCCCTATCCCTCTACCGAGATCAAATTCGGCCTGACCAACCCGGGCACCCTCTTCTATGTGATCGCGCCCAAGGGCACTCCCCTCAGAGGAACTGATATCACAACGAAGAAGGACATCAAGAAGTCTGACGGCACGGTGGACATTGCAAAGGACACGAAGATCAACAGCAGTACGGCAGACTGGCTCAACAAGCTGTGGACAGTCATCTCCGCCCAGACGAACACCAGCAGCCCGGGGCGGCTGGAGAGTGACGGCTCCCTGGAATACTACTCGGTGACCGCCCCCAGTAAGGAGAGCATCGCGACGCAGGACACGGAGACCTATCTATACTATTCGCGGACAGACAAAAAGACGGATACGGTGACCCTCAGCTGGAATCCCGAGGAAATGGAGGAAGGCAAGGAATACTATATCTACATCGTGCTGGGCTCCGACAGCTCGGACAAGATGTCTAACGTGTATATCTACAATTTCACATCTGGCGTGGCGGAGAAGCCGAAGATGCTGGTGAACCAGAACCTGAGAGAGTTCACTGTGGATACCGACCAGCTTACCACTCCTTTTGTTGAGGCTGACCTGAGATGGAGGATCTTCCATCGGTCTGACGCAATGACGGTGCTGAACAAGACCTTTACCATAAGCGGTTCGGATATTACCGGCGGATATACAGGGGTCTCTACCATACTGGATGCCCTCACCACCACCTTTGACTCCGACCAGTATTATGGCAGCGACTTTACAGGCACCAGAAAGTTTGGATCTTCCTACAACGGATTTACCGTTTTCGATGTGCTTGCCGGCAGTTCGGACAGGAGAGATGTGCATAACCTGATCGTCGGGAGCAGCAGTTTGACGGTGTATGGCGGCGACGGCGAAGGAGGAACGACCAGGAACTATTCGTGGAAGAAAAACTGGTATGATATCGTCAAAAAGAATCACCCGGATGAGAACATCGAAAAGACTGAGTATCTGATCCTGGTGGGCGGCTACGACAGCCAGTTAGCTCAGTCCGAGGACGCTGATATCTCCTATGACAAGTACAGCTTCCGGGCACTGCCGGTTGATTTGGCCAACAAGAGCGCCCCGCAGCTGCAATACGCGGTAGGCGGTATTGATCTCGCCTGGGATACAAACGCTAAGCGCCCGACGGTGTCCGGTTCGGTCAACCTTCAGTTCGAATCCGACAAGCCGGTCTACTGGCGGCAGAATAACAGCGGCACGTACTACCTGGTAGGGGGGGGAAGCGGCACTCCCACCGGCTCCGGGGATAACGGGACGGTTGGTCTGCTGTACGGCGTGACAAGAGGACATCCCTTTACCAGCGCGACGGGCGGTCCTACCTATTTCGGCCTTGCGTTCAACGGGGCGACAGGCGGAAGCTACACGCTTTTGCCCAACGGCAGCCTTTACGCCAAAGACGGCAACGACCCAGGCGGACCGCTTGTGGTCAAATTTACCGTGCGGAGCAGAATAAACAGGGATGATCCCCAAAATACGTTCACGGAATGGCAGGGTCGGTGGGAGGTCACCTATCGGGTCGGCGGTACGACATCGACCGTAGGCGTCGAGGAGACCGACTGGATTCCTGAGGATACGCTGAAAGGTATTACGACAACCCCCACACCGCCTACAATGACAAATGCGTCGATTGACTTTGACGGCGATGGGGTTAACTGGACAGCAGACATTACCCTTACCTTTGATAAGGAAATCTGCAATAAGACAGCGAGTGGGACTACGCTTATTACAGATATAGTGACCGGCAATACGATAACAGCGTATAACACAGACGGTTCTAAAGTTACGGTCACCGGCCGGGGCATGAGCGGAACCAAATCTTACAGGATTCATGTGAGCGGGATTAGTTCGGCCAACAAAACAGATAATGAGATTATATTGTTGCCGGGAAAGGGCCTTTGGGAAAGCACCGGGACAGTGCAGACCTTTGAACAGATCAAAATCATAGCGAAAGTTGTGACCAAGCCACAAGGACTTCTCCCGGCAGTCGCAGCGCCCCACGTAGAGGTCTGGTTTGGCGGTGAGCTGATAAAAACAGCGGAGCAGTGATCTCCCCAGCGGGAGCGGGCCCTGAGCCTGCTCCCGCAGGGCCTTATCCGAACCCGATGAAAAAAGGAGTGGTTTACCATGAAAAGGACCCATGGGCGGCGCTGGCTGGCCCTGTTTCTGACGCTGGCGATGAGCCTGACCCTGGCTCCGGCGGCCTTCGCGGACAACACGCCTGTCGTTGATACGCCCGAGCTGACGGGCATTTCGGTCACGCTGGACAAGACCTCCCTGAGCCTCGTGGAGGACGGCGAGGCCGTGACCCTGACGGCCACGGCGACCGCCGTCCCGGAGGACGCGTCCCTGGATAATATCGTCTATACTTGGGGGATTGACAGCGGAGACGCGGTAAGCGTCAGTGGGAGCGGGAATACGGCCACGGTGACCATCGACAAGGTAGGGACCGCCACCGTCTCTGTGACCGCCGAGTGTGATGGAAAGACCTCCAATAAGGCCACCTGCTCCGTCAATGTGGTGGAGAGGATGCAGGATGTTGAGATCAGCCCTTCCGGCCCCTTTGTTTTGGAAAAGGGCGGCAGCCGGGGCCTCAGCGTCACCACCACACCGGCTGGCCAGACTGTGACATGGGAGTCCTCAGATAACGGGACCGCTACCGTGGACAGCCGAGGGACTATTTACGCTAAAAATCCCGGCGAGACAACCATCACCGCTGCCATCGGTTCGGGAGATAACACGGCGTTTGACACCGTCAAGGTGGAGGTCAGCGGTATCAGGCTGGACAGGACCTCCCTCTCCCTGAAGGAGGGGGACAGCGAAGAGCTGCCCGACGCCCGCCGCTTCGGCGTGGCCAGTGGAAAGACCGTGAACTGGATGTCCATGGACCCCAATGTGGCGGAGGTCATCGACGGCCGTGTGCTGGGGATGGGACCCGGCAGGACCACCATCCGGGCCAGCGTGGACGGCGGCGTCTATGAGGCCACCGCCACCGTGCAGGTCTCGGCAGGCAGCTTTACCATCGACCGGCGGGATAAAACGATGAGCGTCAACGACACCCTGAGCTTTGACGAACTGAAATCGGACTTCCGGAACCAGGGCGGCGAGGGGGGCCTGTCCCACATCACCGGCCTGCGGGTGGACACCGCCCAGGGCACCCTGTACTATAAGTACTACTCCGAGGCCGAGCCCGGCTCCGGGGTGGCCCAGGAGGGCAGCTACTATCTGAACCCCAGGAGCGGCCAGCGGGGCCTGTCGGACATCACCTTTGTCCCCAAGCCCAACTTTACCGGCGGCACAGTGACCATCAGCTACACCGCGGTGTCCACCACTTATGACAACAGCCAGTGCCGCATCCTGCTCACCGTGGAGCCCAAGGGCAGCGTGCCCGCCGTGTCGCTGACCACCCCCTACGACACCCCCGTCAAGCTCAGCAGCGCGGAATTTGACCGCATCTGCCAGGAACTCAACGGCGTTGGGCTGAATACCGTCACCTTCGCCCAGCCCTCCAGCCGCCAGGGCACCCTGTATACCAACTATGTCAGCCCGGGCAACTACGGCAGCCCGGTGTCCACCAGCAGACTCTATACCCGGCAGGAGCTGGACGACATCTGGTTTGTCCCCGCCGCCGGCGTCACCGGGAAGGTGACCATCTCCTACACCGCCCGGGGCCGGGGCACCACCGGCAGCGTCTACACCGGCAGCCTGACCATTACGGTGGGCGAGCGCAGCGACGTCAAGGAGGGCGGCCCGATCTACACCACCGCCAGCGGCGGCCCGGTCACCTTCGACGACCGGGATTTTGAGGACTATCGGGACAAGGTGCTCTCCGGCGGCAACACTCTGAGCTACATCCAGTTTGACAGCCTGCCCGCCGCCTCCCAGGGCATTTTGTACTACGACTACCGCACTGCCGGAAGCCCCGGCTCCCGGGCCGGCGCGGGCGTCAGCTACTACTACAGCACCCGCACCCCCAGGCTGGACCGGATCACTTTTGTCCCGGCGGAGAGCTTCACCGGGACGGTGCGCATCCCCTTCACCGGCTGGGACCGGGACGGCCGCCGCTTCTCCGGTGAGGTGGAGATTGCGGTCCGGGGCAGCGGCGGCAGCGGCGACATCCGCTATACCTGTTCCCCCGGCCGGTCGGTGGACTTCCTCAACAGCGACTTTACCAGCCTGTGCCGGGAGCTGACGGGCCGCACCCTGAATTACATCGTGTTCCAGGAGCTGCCCGACCGCTACGAGGAGGGCTCCCTCTACCACAGCACCAGCCGGGTCAGTTCCACCGGCACCAGGTACTACGCCAACACCTCCAACGCCTACCGGATCAGCCGGCTGTCCTTCAAGGCGGACAGCGGGTTCTTCGGCTCGGTGGACGTCCCCTTCGTGGGCTACGCCTCCAACGGGGACTCCTTTGACGGCGTCATCACCATCAGCTCCGGCGGCGTGAGCGACTGGACCATCCACTACCGGGCCGACAGCGGTACGGCGGCGGTCTTCGACCGGGACGACTTCGACAGCCTGTCCCAGTGGGACACCAGGGAGAACGTGCGCTCCGTGCGCTTCCAGGTCCCCTCCACCAGCCAGGGCGACCTGTACCGCAACTACCGGTCCTCCTCCAACAAGGGGACCCGGATCACCTCCAGCAGCACCTCCATCTCCCGGAGCAGTCTGGACCAGGTGGCCTTTGTCCCGGCAAATAACTATACAGTGTTGGTGTTTATCGACTTCTCGGCCACCGCTGACTAGTGTTCGGTGTTTGACGGCACGGTGGAGATCGCGGTGGAGCGGGGGGCGGCGGACGCCACCGCCCAGTACTATACCCAGACGGCCCCCGTCCAGTTTGACAGCCAGGACTTCAGGCAGGGGACCCGGACCCTGTCCTCCGTCCGGTTTGACAGTATGCCCGCCTCCAGCGAGGGCCATCTGTACTACCGCTACACCAGCCCCCTCCGGCAGGAGCGGGAGGCCGACACCAGGACCACCTACCGGGTCAGCGGGAGCGGGAACAGCCTGATTTCCGACCTGACCTTTGTTCCCCGGGCGGGCTACACCGGCACGGTGATCCTGCCCTATACCGGCACCAATACCAACGGCTCCACCTTCGAGGGTGAGGTGGCGATCACCGTCTACCCCACCCGCAGCTCCGCCTATTTCGACGACATGGCTTCTTACAGCGACACTCAGCGGGCGGCGGTGGACTTCTGCCGGGAAAACAATATTACCAGGGGGATGTCCTCCACCCAGTTCGGCCCGGAGAACTCCATCCGGAGAGGGGATTTTGCCCGGATGCTCTATCTGGCCATGGAGCTGAATCCCCGGTACAACAGCAAGCCTTTCCAGGACGTGGCCTCTGGGGCCTACTATGCCGAGGCGGTGGATACCCTGCGGGCGCTGGGCATCGTCAGCGGTGTGGGAGGCGGACGCTACAACCCCGGCGGCACGCTGAGCCGGCAGGACGCCGTGTGTATGGTCCAGCGGGCCATGCGGGCCCTGGACCTGGGCGGCTATGACGGCAGCGCCAGCTATCTGAACGGCTACAGCGACGCGGACCGGGTGGCCGGCTACGCCCAGGGGGCTATGGCCTTCGCCGTGCGGGAGGGCTATCTGCCCACCAGAAACAGCCGGCTGGACCCCTACCAGCCCCTGAGCCGGGTGGATATGGCCCAGATGCTCCACCGGGTGCTGACCTATTAAAAACAAAAGATTCCCCGACCGGGACGGTCGGGGAATCTTTTCTGTCAGAACCGGTGTACCCAGCCCGAGAGAAACCACACGGGGAGAAGCCAGGTGAGCATGTAGACCAGCAGGTTCAGGGGGGACAGGGAGGTGTAAGCCCCCAGGCCGGTGAGGTAGGCGGCCAGGAGCATCCCCAGCAGGGAGCCGGCGCAGCACAGGGAGGCCCCAAAACGGGCGGCCCAGCGCAGACGCTTGGCGGTGGTGATGGCCTCGGCGAAGGGGAGCAGGCCCTCCCGGCAGAGCAGGGCGGTGAGGATGCCGTCGTGCTCCTGATCCGGGTCAGACAGCTCCCGCCGGCGCTCCACGGAGGGGAAGGCCATCTTGTCCGCCGCCAGTTTGAACCGCTGCTGGAGCATGGCCGGGATCAGGTTGAAGTCCCGGGTGGCCAGTACCGGCTCCACCTTCTCCAGCATCAGCGCGTCCAGGGCGGGGAAGACGGTGTCGGGCAGGGCATAGCTCAGGGCGAAGATGCCCGCCAGCTTGCCGTCGATGGCGCAGAAGACGGCGTTTTTTACATTCAGCCCCTGGGGCAGCCGGACCTTCATCAGCTTCATAAAAGCGGCGGAGCCCACCAGAACCTCGTCCCCCCGGATAGTGGAGGACAGCCCGCCCCCCTCGTGGCAGGTCAGCTCGCCGGCCCGGCGGAGCAGACCGCCCATGGACCGCAGCTGATCGTGAAACAGCTGGCCCAGGCCGCTGCCGGAGTTCCTGATGAGGGTGGCGGTGTAGGCCACCACCCGTTCGGCGGGATACTCGGGCATCACCTTGAAGCCGTTGAGCTCCACGTAGCCGGGGGGGAAGAGGTCGCCGTCGGTGAGGAGGACGCAGGCTCCCCGGCGGGAGGCGGCGATGCCGGGCCAGCCGGCCAGGGCGGCGCCGATAGGGGTGAGCCGCCGGGCAGATTTATGGAAGGCCCGTCCATAGGCCAGCGTGCCGCCGAAGGCGGCGGTGGCGGCAAACAGGGCGGACAGAGCCCACAGCAGCCGCTCCGGATGTTCTCCGCCCACCGAGACCATCAGGGCGAAAGAGGCGTCTCCCAGGAACAGCAGGGGACAGACCCGGCGGAAAACCCGCTGCGCCCCGTCATCGGCCTGGATCTGACTGCCGAAGTCCTCCTCGGTGCCCGACCACTTGGCGTAGGCGTCCCGGTCGCTCCACTTCCGGGGGTCCAGGGTGACCCGGTAGGGGGTGGCGGAGGAGGCGGCGGTGCGGCAGCTGAGCCGCAGTCCGCAGCGCTTGTGGTAGGCGCCGTGGAGCAGGCAGAACAGTCCGGCCAGGCAGACCAGCGTATAGGGCAGGCGGCCGGCGGCTTCGCCGGCGGAAGCCAGCTCCACCGTGTCGGCCATGGTAAAGCCACAGGCCAGGGCGGACAGGGTGTCCATCCCGAAGCGCAGGCGGAAGGCCCGGCCGATTCCGGTGAGCAGCATGTCGGCCGACAGCAGCATACCCGTCCCCAGCAGGCCTGCGCAGAGCCAGTATTGGACCTGGGGCTGGTCCAGCGAAGGCGGCCAGGGCAGTCCCAGCATGGGGACGGCGGCCTGATACAGGGAGATCAGGGTGAGGAAAAAGATCAGCAGCACACGGACACGCATCCATTTCAGGCCCTTGCCGTACTTTCGGGCCAGCTCCTGGGGGGGCGTGTCCGGGAAGACGGGCTCCGGCAGCCTGGGGAGGCGCCACTGGGGGGGAGGGGGCTCGTCGTCCACCTCCTCCCGGTCGGTGCCGGGGATAAGGCGCTCCAGACGGCGGACCTCCTTCTTGTCGATGGCCTCGTCCTCCTCAAACATGTGGTCGGCGTAGTCGTCCGCCTTCTGGCCCAGGTCCCGGAGGAAGGAGGTCAGCACGCTCTCCTCCTTGGGGAAGGGGATCACCGGGGCGGGCTCCTCCGGCGGGGATGTGTCCTCTTCCGGCGGGTCCTCATGGGAAACAGGCTCATCGGGGACCTCCGCCGCGGAGGGGGCTGCCCCGGGAAAGGCCACCACCTTGCCTCCGGTGGGACCGGACAAGGTCCTGGCGGCGGGGCGTGGGAGCCTGGACAGGTCGATGGTGTTGAAACGCTCCTCCGACTCCTCCTCCTTCGGCGGAGGAGGGGCGGGGTGGCCGTATTCGGCCAGAATATCGTCCAGAGAAAAGCCTCCGCCGTCGGCGTCCCCGATAAGGGATTTTATGTCGATCAGTTCGCCCTTGTTCAGTTTTTTGTCTTTGTCGCTCATGGGCGGGGCTCCTTGGTCAGTTCATTCTTTGACGCACAGCTTCATACAGCAGCACCGCCGCGGCGGCGGAGGCGTTGAGAGAGTTGATTTTGCCGAACATGGGGATGGATACGGTGAAGTCGCAGTTCTCCTCCACCAGCCGGCCCAGGCCGGACCCCTCGCTGCCGATGACGATGGCGGCGGGGCCCTTCAGGTCGGCCTGGTACAGGGGGGTCGTTCCGCCCATAGTGGCGCCAAAGACCCAGACCCCCTCCTCCTTCAGCTCCTTGAGCAGGGCGGGCAGGTTGGGCACCCGGGCCACAGGGACGTGGGCCACCGCCCCGGCGGAGGTCTTGCCCACGATGGCCGTCAGCCCGGCGGAGCGGCGCTTGGGGATGATGACCCCGTGGGCCCCGGCGGCGTCGGCGGTGCGGATGACCGCCCCCAGGTTGTGGGG
>ERZ779627.228-NODE-228-length-13056-cov-6.029921_pt1 | contig 13056 bp, 15 predicted proteins | sample MGYA00514191_ERZ779627 | MGnify/ENA primary metagenome ERZ779627 (study PRJEB29562, sample SAMEA4376705) | mouse gut metagenome | isolation source: Cecum | study: EMG produced TPA metagenomics assembly of the A DSS colitis mouse model was used to assess the... | reverse complement strand
CCACTCTTTCCCTCCACGACGCTCTTCCGATCTCTCTCTTCGCAGGCGACAAGCACTCTCACGGCCCCGGCACGCCCCCTTCCAGCTCCGGCTCCCCGTCCGGGCCGAGGAGCTCATAGCCCAGACGCTCCCGGTAGATGTTCACGGCCCGGATGACCTGGGCGAAGGCCGCCTCGCTCGCCAGCCGGTCGGCCAGGGCCCGCCGCTGCTCCGGGGTGCCCTTCTCGCCCACGGCCCCCGCCGCCTCGTCCAGGGCCCCGGGGTCGATCTCTGTCAAACGCCGGGCGATGCCCGGGGGGAGCTTCTCGTAGCCGAGGCGGAGGAATATGAGCCCGGTCGAGATGACCATATCCAGGGCGTCGGGGCGTCGGAGGCTTTTCTGCATCCTGTGGATGCCCTCCAGGGAGACCAGGACGTCCTGGGCCTGTCGCTTATCCATTCCCGCCCGCCTCCTCTTTCTTCCTCTGTCGGGCGAGGATAGCCTTGAGGCCCTCGATGACCTTCTCGCATTGTGTCGGGGTCAGCCATTCCACGCGGTCGACTCCTGTGACCCGCTTGATGAAGCCCAGGACGCGCCGGGGGTCGTCGTTCCAGCCCAGGGCCTCGGCCAGGGCGTAGATTTTGCGCCGCTGCGAGATCGTCCGGGGATCGCCGCCTTCGTCCGTGCGCTTGTCCCGGAAACTGCGTCGGGCGCTGTCCTTCATGTTCTGGAGCACGCGGGCGACGGTGTTGATCTCCCCCTGCGTCATCTTCCTTATGGACTCCTTGCCGGTCTCCCTGTAGACGACGTCGTGGAGGTCTTCGTCCGTCATGCCCAGCTCGGGCGACTTCGCGATCGCCCAGAGGGTGCGGATGGAGGGCTGCTTGCGCCCTGTCCTTGCTGCTGTCATGCCCTTACTCCTTCCTGTCACTTCCGCTTGCGGAGGCCTCCACCACCACTTGAGGATGTAGAAACATTGTTCGATATAGCCGATGTGGCGGTACACGTTAGCCTCGCTCCTTTCTATCCGTGGCGGTTGCGGCGTCGGCTCGCCTTCTTCGCCCGGGTCGCTGCCTTCCGCTTCTTCCCTGTGTCCTTCGCCTCGCGATGCCGCGAGAGGGGGCGGCCCTTGCAGCGCCCCCGCCCAGACCACGGCGTGGAGGGCGGGGAAGCTTCGGGAAGGTTGAAGCCCCGGAGGTAGCCGTAGGGCCCGAAGACGTCAAACACTCTGACCGCCCGCCTTGATCTGCTCCAGCTTCGCGATGTTCACCTCGTAGCCGAAGGCGTCCGTCTGCCTCCAGGTAGCCCCGACCGCGTTGACTGTGTCCTCGCCGTACTTCTTGAGGGCGTCCTTGCTGATCTTCTCCTCGACCACGATGCAGTCGGTCATCTGCCGGGACTTGAGCTTTCGGATGATCTCCTCGAGCTTTTCCTTCGCCCGGGGGAGGGAGATCGAGGTGGAGATGCGGAAGCCCACCTCGCCGAAGGTGAGGGTCACCGACTTCGCCTTGCCCATCTCGTCCCGGTGCTCCGTGACGAAGCTCTTGATCTCGCGCTCCAGCCGGGCGATCTCGTCCCGGTAGGGCTTGCCCTCCTGCTCGGCGACCTTCTGGGCCCCGATGATCTGCTTCTGCATCTCGCTCTCGATGTCGCCGAGCGCGATCGTCGCCTCGGCGATCTGCCGGAGGGCGTCGTTCACATCCTCCCAGGAGTGGAGGCTCGGGGCTTCTACAACACGTTTTCTCGCCATGTTTTGGCTCCTTTCTTGATGTCGGGTGTGGTGGTGCCCTTCCCCGTGGGCTCCCATGAGCTCCACGGAAAGAGCGGGTCTATCGCCGCCCCCGGGCTCGTCGGGGCCCAGGGGTCAAGCTCTGGTTTGCGGTGAGGCTTCCGGGCGTGGTGCCTCTCGTCCTCTGCCAGGGGCTCCCCGTCGTAGAGGACATATTCCCGGGTGAAGATCATGTAAAGGCCCAGGGGGCCGATCAAGACCGCCGCCGTCGCGTCCTGGTCTTCCGGGGTGGTGCCGGTGGATGCCAGGGCCACAACGGCCCCGGCGATGAGCACCAGCGTCGCGCCCATGAGGCGCTGCTTTATCATTTTCATTGTCTGCGTCCCTCCTTAGAGCATCATCATCGCGGAGGCTTGCTCGATGATCTTCGGGGTGATGAGCTCCTCGCCGTTCTCCGCGAGGATGCGCTGGATGTTGGATAGGGTGCGGTCAAGGAGCCGGAAGCATCCCGTCTGCATATTGCACGCCCGGGCCTTGAGCTCCGTCATCGCGTCCGGGGTGATGGAGAAGTCCGAGAGGTAGGTCTCCACCTCCCCGGGGGTCAGGCCCCGGAGGGAGGCGTAGAAGTCGACCCGGTTCGCCATGCGGACGAGGTAGGTCTTGATCTGGGCTTCCAGCTTCGGCTCCCCCGCAATCACCAGCCCGACGTCGCTCTGGTCGAAGATCGCCCGGAGTATCTCCATCTTCTTTTGGGTGTACTTGGAGACCAGCTTGTCGGCCTCGTCGATGATGAGGAGGTAGCCCTTGTTCGTGTTGAAGAACTCCCGGACTCCGTTGACCCTGCGCCAGATAGTCCCGTAACCGCTCGGGAGGCCCAGCGCCTTCTCGATCGCCTCCACGAGGTCGCGGCTGCTCATGGTGTCGTCACACTCGATATAGGCGACCCGGGGGAGCTTCGCATACTGTCGGAGGGTGTGGGTCTTGCCGTAACCGCTCCGGGCGACCACGATGCCGAGCCCGATATACTCTTGACAGGATTGACAAACGCCGAGGATGTTCTTCGCGTCCCGGCTCTCGAAGAAGGCGGGCTTCGTGCCCATCTTCGCCCCCGGCTCCCGGGGCGTGTACTCCACGGGCTCCCCGGTCTTCTCGCCCAGGAAGGCGGCCAGCTTGCCCTCGATGTCGCTCGCGTCGGAGTCGTACTTCCCCGCAAGGTAGCGGGAGACGGTGGTGCGGCTGTAGCCGATCTCCTTCGCGATCGCCGCGATGCTGGTGTGCTCCCGGTAGATGTAGTCGTTGATCTTTGCCGCGAGGCTCTGGGCCTCGGTGTAGGTGGTGGCGCGTGCCGCTGCTGTGACTTCCATGATGTACCTCCTATTCGTTGATAGCCCTCAAGCGGGCGAGGGCGTCCCCGGCCTTTGCGGAGAGGAACTCGTCCCCGGCGTCGGCTCGTTTCTTCCTGTTGGTGACCTCTGCGCGATATTCCTTGTCAATGGGGAGGGAGATGAGCTTCTCGCTCCGGGTGGCCTTGATGGTCAGGTCGAGCGCGCCCACGGCCTCGGACGGTCTGCCGCCATCCTCAAGCCGGAGCTCGTAGGGCTGCCGCCACTCCTCCAGATAGCCCTCGATCTCTTTCTTCTGCCGCTTTTGGCTGCGGAGAAGCGTTTCAAGCGCCGCCTGGGAGCAGTGGGAGCCGAAGGCCAGCAGCTCGGCGGAGACGGCCTCGCATATCTTCTTGCCGTCTGCGGTGTAGACGTAGAGCTTGGTCACGTCGTCGATGTCCCACTTGATACCCACGCGCTCCCCGATGTGGTAGCAGAGCTCGTAGTCGGTGTAGAGGGTGCCGAACTTGTTGATCCCCTGGTTCGTGACCCGGGCCGTCGCCGCCTTCATCAGCAGCATCGCCGCATACTCCCGGGGCGGGGCCGCTTTCTGGTAGCGGGGGCCGTTCTCAAACATCTCGATCGGCGTGACCCACTTCTCCCCGGCGTCCTTGAGGCCCCGGTGGACGCGGGCGTGGTACTTCTCATTCTTCCACTTCGTCCAGACCTCGAAGAACTCCTCCATTGTCAGCAGCTCCCCGCGCTCCAGCATCTTGTCGACGTCCTTCTGCCGTTTGGCGTAGGTCTTGGAGCCGGTGAGGGTGCCGGTGTAGCTCTCGAACCACTTCGAGAACTTAGAGCAGACCGTCCCGAAGAACCGCTCGATCGGTTTGTCCCACGGTTGATAGGGGAGCGACCGTCCGACCTCCTCGATGCCGATGCTCTGGTAGAAGCCCACGGTCTCGGCGTCGAAGCTGAACTCGATGTTCCGCTTCTTTCGGCTCTGCCCTGTCATGGTCTGCGCCGTGTAATCCTTGCCGTTGTCGACGTGGAGGATGTGGGGGACGCCGCCCGGCGTGGAGAAGATCATCTTCACAAGGCTCTCCTTCAAGGTCTGACTGTTGGCGTCTATACAAGCGACGTCGCCGATGATGACCCGGCTCTTCATATCCATCCAGGCGACCAGCTTCGGGCGGACGGCCTTGATCTTGCCGTTGGGGGCTGTCCACTGTACCCAAAAGTCGAAGGTGTGCTCGTCGCCCACGACGTACTCCATGACCTCGAGGCTTGTCGCGTCCCGCTTGCCCTTGAGCATCATCTTGTTTTTCCACTCCCGGGAGCCGTTGGCCGCAAGGTAGCGGGCCGACTTCGCGCCCCGGCTGCTCATGAGATAATTGACATAGCGGGAGACCGTCTTGATGCTCGGCCACTCCTCCCAGCCCCGGGCCCGGGCCTCGTCCTCGAACTTCTCGTAGAGCATCTCCAGCGTGCCCAGGTTGGCCGCGAACCGCTTGTCGAACCATATGTTCTCGATGAGCGCCCTCTGCTCCGGGGGGAGGCTCGGGAAGGTGTCCGTCTCCTTCGGCTTCCGGCACAAGGCCAGGGCTCGGAAGTAGTCCCGGTTCTGCCCGTCCTCCTTCTCCAGCTTGAGGGCCCAGGCGTTCGCCTGGAGGATGTTGCTGACGTAGCGGTAGAGCGTCGGGGCGCTTACGCCCAGGCCCAGGGCGAAACGCCCGGCGTAGGTGGTGCGGTCTGGCCCGGTGTAGTCGATGAAGTCCTGGACGCGGGCCGCCAGCTCGACCGCTTCGTAGTAGGCCGTCTTGTGGCCCTCGATGTAATGGTTAAGGTCGGCTTCCACATACCACGGGGCCGCCTCTGCTCGCTTCTCTATGATGACATCCCTCCCGTCTACCTTCTGGGCCGCCCGCCACGCCTTCCGGCCTTTGGCGGTCAGGGAGGCGACGGAGATCAAGACCTGATCTTTGCCTCCGCCCTCCCTGGGCTCTGCCTTCGTGTGATAACTTCCGGGATTGCGCTTGATGCGTTGAATGAGCGTGTTGTATTTGACACCCTCAAACGCCGCCGCCTCCTCGAGTGTGACGTAGTTGTCCGGCACCTCTGTCCCTCCCTTCTGTAGGTCATGCTGCTATGGCCTTCTCGACCTTGCGGGGGTCGAGAGAGAGGGCCGCGACGATTGCCGGGATGTACTTCTCCCCCGAGCGTGTCCCCGTGAGGATGTAGCTCAAATACTGCGGGGAGGTGCCCACCTGTTCGGCGAGGTCGGCCTTCGTCATATCCTGGTCGGTGAGGGCCTTGACGACGAGCTTCCCGAACGGGGTGAGCCGTTTGTTTGGGCTTCTCATCGCTGTCCTCCTTTCTCTGCTGTCGTTCTTAGAATTGCTTCCCGCGCCGGTGACGGCCCGGGGGGTCGGAGGGGGGCTGTGCCGCCCTCCTTCCCTTTTGCTCCCCGGGGTTGTATAATCAAGGCAGGGCTTCGGGCCCGGGGAGGGGGTGATTTCATGTTGAATAGTGTCCTTGACGCCATTGAACGGGCCCATAGTGAAGTAGATACTGCTCGTGATGAGGACTGGGCTATGCTCGGCGAACGGCTTCGCCGGTCTATCCTTGACGCCTCTGATCACATCGGCGCTGACTTTACCGAGGCACAAAAGGAAGCAATCATAGCCGTGTGTCGGGAGACTTACTACGCCGCCTCGATTGTTGCGAAAGCATACTCCTTTAAGGCTGTCGAGGCCCTCCATCGCGAGCTCGGGTGAGGGCGGTTGCGGTGTACTCCATGTCGCCCTCTCTAACCCGTTCCGCCGCCCTTCTAATCGCTTCGTAGGGCGGGCGGTAGCAGGAAGGAGCTCCCTCGGGGGCCGTCCGTTCATCGGGCGGCCCTTTCCTTTTGGGGGCCTCGCCAGTGGTCAGCCATGCGAGCCAGCACTCCCGGCACGAGAGCCGGCCGCACTCCCCGGGGATAACAGGCGGGCACGGCCTGGAGATGATGTCCGCGATCTCGCCCGCTGTCGTGCCGGGGGCCCTGATGATCTCGAGGCCTGTCACGGCTGCACCCCCTCCTTGAACTGCTGGACGGCGTAGTTGTTGAGGTACATCTCCGAGAGCTCATTGAGCCGGTCGTGGAGGTCGTGCCGGAGTACGAGGGCGGGGTAGCCTTTGACCGTGTCCAGCGCGGCGTCGAGGTCGCGGGCCATGTTGAAGATGTTGAGGTAGACCTTGCAATCGTTCGGCGGGCAATCCCGCGCAAGGACGAGGCCCAGGGTGTAGAGCTTCTCCATCAAGCGGTCGCGCTGGATGTTCGGGTGTGTGTGGACGAAGGTGTGCCGCTCGGCGTCCGCCGCCCCGCCCGGTGGCGTTTCCTCCCGGGGCTTCACCTGGGCCCAGCTCCCGAGCTTGCACTTCTCACAGATAGCGTCAAGCTCCTCCTGCGTCCGGCCCTCCCGGAACCGGCACAGCTCGTCGCAGACATAGGCGAGGGCCTCTTCGTCGGCCTGGGCCGTCCCTTTGCTCCATGCGAAGCTCTCCCGCCCGCAACGTCGGCACTTGAGGACTTGGACGGTGCATCCCGTGAAGGTCTCGCCCTCCTCGTAGTCGTGGGCGCTCACGAAGGCCAGCCCTGCCGGGCTCGGGAGCATCATATCGACCCGGCGGCCCTCGTCGTCGTAGAACTCGCAAGCGTCGCCGAAGGTACTCGGCTCCACGCCCGCGTCGTCCCTGTCCAGGAGGCCCAGCTCCACCAGCGCCGTCTTGTAGCCGTTCAGCTCGTGGGCTGCCGTCCGGGGGTCAATGTCCGGGTAGTGTTTGCTCTTGACTTGCGTCTTGAGCTCCTGCTCATACGAGAGGGCGAGGAGCTTCGGCTCGACCACCTCCTCGGTGGCCTTCTCCGCCGTCTCGGTGATGACGGTGTAGGTGGTGGGGCCATCGCCGAAGTCCTCCTCGGCCTCCAGGCTCCGGGCCTGTTCCACGGCGATCTCGATGCGGTCGGCGTCGGTGTACTCCATCGCGTCGAGGTCATAGTCGATGTCGCCCGTGTACTGCTCCGCGTCGATGACGCCGAAGCTCCCGAGGGTGGGGTTGTTCCGCTTCTCCCGGTCGTTGAACCTTACAACGAGAAAGCCGTTGATCTTCTTCATTTTTCGCATAGCTGCCGCTCCTTCCTGTTTGTTCGTCCTGCCATCATCAGGCCGGGGGAGGACGCCCCTCGGCGACGCCCCGGAGGGCGTTTCGGCTTTAGTCCTTCTCGGGCTCCATAGCGTCCAGAGCGGCGGCTCGCTTCTCCATCGCCTCGGCCCGGGCCTTCTCGGCGCGGTAGCGGGCGACGGAGTCCTTGAAGAGCACGCAACCCGGATTGTCAGCGCCCACGGCCATCTTGTCGGCGGCCTCGGCCATCCGAGCCCGGCTCGCCTCGGCCTCGTCGGTGGTCATTACCCATAGGTCGCGCCGGAGCTCCTCGGGGAGCTGCCGCTTCGTGAGGGCTGCGATCTGGGCCTGGGCGTCGGCGAGCTGCTCTCTCAGGTGAGCGGCGTCCATCTTGACGGCGTTATACTCGCTCCCCATCTCCCGGAGCTTCTCCTCGGCGCTCTCGACCCGGGCCTTCATGCTGAACGCGAAGTCGTTCTCGATGTTGGTCTCCGCGTCCTCGAAGACGCCCGCGAAGGCGGTCTCAAGGTAGGAGCCCGAGCCCAGCTCGGCGACCATCGCCTTGATTTTCTCGAGGGTCTCCCGCTCCTGCTCCTTCGTGGCGGGGGCGTCTGTGTCGGTGAGCTCCACGTCGGTGATCTCGGCGGCCTTATAGACGCCTTGGAGGCGCTTCCTTGCGGCCTTCTCGGTGCGCTCGGTGATGTTGGAGCGGTGCTCCTCGCCGTCGAGGGTGTAGGTGATCCTGTATTCGTTCATGTTCTGCTGCTCCTTCCTGTTGTGTGGCGTCAGCCGACCGAGGCCGGGACGACCCTGATTTTGTCGGTGTACTTGTGGAGGACAACGAGCTCGCCGTTGTGCTTCTCCTTGATGACGAGCCAGTTGTCCGGGGAGAGGCCCGCCTTGCCGAGCCTGATTTTCTGCTTCCTGGTGGGCTTCTTTCCGTGCCTCACCTCTCTCGCCTCCTTTTTTGCTTTCCTTTTTCGGATGGGTGTGATATGCTGTTATTGCTTTACTCTTAAATCCTCTTTTATTATATTTAACAAACGAGGATTTGTCAATAGGTAAATCCGCATTTATTTAATTTCTTATTTAACAAAGGAGGATACTATGGAAACAGAGTACACCTATATCGGAGTCCGTATCGTGTCCCGACTTAAAGAGCTTGGTATGACTCAGGTGCAGCTATCTCAAAAAACCGGCCTTTCTACAACCGCCATGAGCTCATATTGCACAGGAAAGCGCATACCTGAAACGTCCGCGCTGCATCGTTTGGCGAACGCCCTCAACACCTCTATGGAGTGGATTTTAACGGGCGAAGATGTAACAATCGAAAATGCAATAAGTGAGGATTCCACGCCCCAGGCTCTCTCTTGTGATGGAGTAGACCTATCTCCTATGGAGCGCGATCTTGTCGCCATGTTCCGGCTCCTGCCTCGTGGTGCCCGGAAGGAAATCTTTGATTTGGTTCACTTCAAATATTCACGCCTTGCAGACGGGGAAAAAGAGTCTATATTTTGGACGTACTTCGACGAGAGCAGCGACGAACAAAGCGGCCCCGCCGAAGGCCGTGAGGCCCGCGACGGAACCGCTTGATTTTTTGTGCTTGTTTGATTTAGCTTTTAATCTTTTTTGTGTCACTTTGCCCTGAGCCTAATTTTGAAGTCCTCAAGACCCGCAAACCCTTGAAAACTCGGCAAAGTGACATAGTGACAAGATTTTGGGGGAGATGTCACTTTGTGAGCGCCCCGTTTTGGCTTCCAGCGCCCGCTCGCCGCGCACGGCCCGCACGCCCAAAAGTAACGCCTCCGCACGCCAGGCCCGGCCCGATCGCGGTGATGGAGGGGGTGATGGAGGGCTTCTCGCGCTGAAATTCGCACGTTTTAACGCTCCGTTAGCACGCCCGGCCCCCTTGCCAAACGCCCCCGGGTCTGCTATACTATCCTCACGGGCCGCGATGCCCCGCCTTCTTAGGTCTGCTGCTGTGACTTCCGGGGCGAGGCAGAGCGGCCCCCTCTGCGTCATGGGGAGCTTAACCCCCGGGAAATGCCCGTTTTAAGGCGTTTTCCGGGGGTTTTGCCGTTCCTGGTGTCCGTGCCCGGCTTCTGGGCCGCCGTCGCCGTCCTGGGCCGCCCTGGGCCGCTGGAGGGCATGAAAAAAGGGGAGCGACCGAAGCCGTCCTCCCCGGACAAAGAAAATAAGAGCCGCCCGCCGTTTCCCGGCTGAAAAGCGGCCCTTTCCCTTGAAAATAGCGGGTTTTCTCGCCGTGTCCCGCCGCGTCCCGCCTTATCCCGCATTTCTCAAATACGTTGTCCCCTTACATTCACCACGGACAGGTCGTGGGTGATAAACAGATACGTCACCCCAAACTGGGCCTGAAGATCCTGCATCAGATTGAGCACCTGGGCCTGGATGGAGACGTCCAGCGCCGACACCGGTTCGTCGCAGACAATAAACTTCGGGTTGACCGCCAGCGCCCGGGCGATCCCGATCCGCTGTCTCCGGCCGCCGTCCAGCTCGTGGGGATAGGTGTTGATCAGGCGCTCCGCCAGACCCACCAGATCCATAATCTCCCGGACCCGCCGGTTCATCTCCTCCTTTTGCCCCCGCCGGTACAGCTTATGGATCAGAAGGGGCTCGCTGATGGCCTCGCGGACCGTCATGCGCGGATTGAGAGAGGAATAGGGGTCCTGGAAAATAATCTGCATCTGCGTGCGCATCGCTTTCATCTGCGCCGCCTTCAGCACGGTCACATCCACGCCGTCAAACAGCACCTGCCCGGAGGTGGGCTCATGCAGGCGGAGGATCGCCCGGCCCATGGTAGACTTTCCGCAGCCGGACTCCCCCACCACGCCAAGGGTCTCTCCCTTTCGGATGGAAAACGATACGTTGTCCACCGCATGCAGCTTTCCTCCGGGGGTGTTGAAATATTTTTTCAGGTTTTTTACGACCAGCTGCTCGCCGCCGGCAGAATATTCAGCCATCGCATGTCCCCCCCTTCTTTATCTCGTCGATTCGGAAGCAGCGCACCAAATGGTTCGGCGCCGCCTCCCGCTCCGGGGGGTGCTCCTTCCGGCATTTTTCCGTCGCATACCGGCAGCGCGGTGCAAAAAAGCATCCCTCTGGCAGCGCGGTAGGATCGGGCATCAGGCCCTCGATGGGCTGAAGCCGCTCTGTCTGCTCATTCAGCTTCGGTACGGAGGCCAGCAGGCCCATGGTATACGGGTGGGCAGTCTCCTTGAAAATCTGGTGGACGTCTCCGTATTCCACCACCTCGCCCGCATACACAATGGCCACAAATTCACAGTTCTGGGCTACCACTCCCAGGTCGTGGGTAATTAGCATCACCGACGTCCCGTTCTTGTCCCGCAGCTCCCTGATCATGTCCAGGATCTGGGCCTGGATCGTCACGTCCAAAGCGGTGGTAGGCTCGTCCGCCAGCAGCAGGTCCGGGTTGCAGGCCATCGCGATCGCGATCACAACCCGCTGCTTCATGCCTCCCGAAAACTGATGGGGATATTCTCCGCCGCGGTTTTTCGGGATCCCCACCATATCCAGCATCTCCAGCGCCTGCCGCAGCGCCTCCTCACTGCTGACCTTCTGATGGGCCTCGATCGCCTCGGCAATCTGTTTGTCCACCGGGATCACCGGATTGAGGGAGGTCATGGGGTCCTGAAAAATCATGGAAATCTGCTTTCCCCGCACCTCCCGCAGCTCCGCGTCGGACAGAGTCCGCAGATCCCGCCCGTCATACCAGATTTCGCCTCCCTGAACGGCGCGGTCCCGGTCCTTCAGCAAGCCCATAACCGCCTTGGCCAGCGTCGTCTTTCCGGCTCCCGTCTCCCCCACTACGCCCAGCGTCCGGCCCTTTTCCATCGACAGTGTCAAATCATTGACCGCCCGGACCGTTCCGTCGGAGGTTGCGAAGTGAACGGTAAGATTTTTAATCTCCAAAACCTTACGCATCGTCTGCCTCCTTACCGCTTCATGTTGGGATCAAACGCATCCCGGATCCCGTCGCCAAAGAGATTGAGGGAGAGCACCGCCGTCATAATGCCCAGCCCGGGGATAATGGTAATATGCCATGCATCCCGGATATAATCCCGGGCGCTGTTGAGCATCGCTCCCCACTCCGGAATCGGCGGCGCGATGCCAAGCCCGATATAGGACAGGCCCGCGATGTTCAAAATGGAATTTGCCACGCTCAAAGAGAACTGTACCACCACCGGCGCAAAGCAGTTCGGAATAATATACTTGAGCAGAATACGCGGCCGGCTGGCCCCGGAGGCCCTTGCGGCCTCCACAAAGTCCTTGTCCTTAACGGTCATCACCGAGGCCCGCATGATCCTTGCAAAGCCCGGAATCTCCGGGATCCCGATGGAGAGCGCCAGCTTAAACACACTCGCCCCCCGCGCCGACGCCACTGCGATTGCCAAAAGCATATACTGGAAGGCCAGAAGGACGTCCATGACCCGCATGATCGCGTTGTCCAGAAGGCCCCCGTAATAGCCGGCAATCGCCCCCCAGAATCCCCCTACCAGGCAGGCGAACAGAATGGACGCCAGCCCCAGCGAGAGCGAATACCGGGTCCCCCACAGCATACGGAGCAGGATGTCCCGGCCGTATTCGTCACAGCCGAACACGTGCTCCAGGCAGGGGGGCAGCAGCTTTTTGGACAGATCCTGCTGCACTACCATGGACTCGTAAAAGGCGTTATGGGTCACTGCGTCGATCAGAAGCGTCGCTATGGATATGGCGATCAGCACCGCCAGGATGCACATACCCAGCATGGCGCTTTTATTGCGCACGAACCGCATCCTCACTTCCTGCCAAAGCGACCGGGCTTTATAGCCGCTTTCCACCACTGCCAGGGTCTCCTCGATCTGTTTCTTTCGGATCAGTGTCATACTCCACCTCCTGCCGCCTTATACTGCGACTTGATTCTGGGGTCAATGTATGCGTATAAAATATCTACCAAAAGATTAACCACAGACAGCATCACGGAAATTACGATCACCGAACCCAGAATAGCCGGCGTATCCTTGGACTTCACCGCGTCCAGCAGGTAGCGCCCCAGACCCGGCCACGCGAACACCGTTTCCGTCATGACCGCGCCGCCCAGAAGCATACCAAACTGCAGTCCCACCACCGTGACCACAGGGATCAGCGCGTTGCGGAACATATGCCGCATGGTAACGATACGCTCCCCCAGCCCCTTTGCCCGGGCGGTGGTGATGTAGTCGGCGTTGATCACCTCCAGCATCGACGAGCGCGTCATACGCGCAATGACGGATCCGCAGCTGGCCCCCGCCGTAAACGCCGGCAGCACCAGAGAGTGGATCACACCGAAAAATCCGTCTCCCATATTGGAGGAGGGGAACCAGCCAAGCCCCAGAGAAAAGAGGATGATCAGAACCAATCCCATCCAGAAGGGAGGCGCCGACGTGCCAAGCAGTGTGACAAACATGGCGATATTATCAAATACGGAGTACTGCTTCTTCGCACACAGGATTCCCACCGGAATACCAATCAGCACGGCCACCACCATGCCCCCGAAGGAGAGCAGGATCGTGTTGGGCAGCTTTTCCGCGATCTGTGTCCCTACCTCCATCTTCGTTTTGTAGGAGGTGCCGAAATCTCCCCGCACCACCCCCGCCATATAGCGGATATACCGAACCGGCAGCGGATCCTTCAGCCCCATGTCCTCCTCCAGCTTTGCGATGCTCTCCGGTGTGGCGGCATTTCCCAGTATCATTGCCGCAGGATTTCCGGGAGTTTTGTCCACAATAAAGTAGACAACAAAGGTAACGCCGATGAGAACCAATACCATCATGGCGATCCGCTTGAGAATGTACCTGTACATAGTG
>ERZ779627.225-NODE-225-length-13204-cov-8.173017_pt1 | contig 13204 bp, 9 predicted proteins | sample MGYA00514191_ERZ779627 | MGnify/ENA primary metagenome ERZ779627 (study PRJEB29562, sample SAMEA4376705) | mouse gut metagenome | isolation source: Cecum | study: EMG produced TPA metagenomics assembly of the A DSS colitis mouse model was used to assess the... | reverse complement strand
AGGGCCACGGCGGTGGAGGAGAACACCCCGATCACCGTGTCGCTGGCCAGGGCGGTGCGGCGGCGGACCAGATTGAACAGCAGGGCGAAGAGAATGGCGAAAATCACCGCCGCCCAGGTGGGCTCGTGGAAGCCGCACAGGGCCCCGATGGCCATGCCGGTGAAGGCGGAGTGGCCCAGGGCGTCGGAGAAGAAGGACATCCGGCTGTGGACCACCATGGTGGACAGGATGCCGAACAGGGGGGTAATCACCAGCACCGCCAGCAGGGCGTGCTTCATGAAGTACATCTGTCCCGGTACGGCCCACTCGAAGGGGAGCAGGTCCACCAGCGTATACCAAATGCTCACTGTCCACCCCCCTTTCCCATCCGCAGGTGGAAGGTCTCAAAAAACTCCGGGGAGGACAGGACCTCCTCCGGGGGGCCGGACTTGAGGACCCGGCGGTTGAGCAGGATCACCTTGTCGGCAAACTGGCCCAGGGTGGCGAAGTCGTGGGTGGACAGGAAGATGGACAGGTCGTACTGAGTGCGCAGCTCGTCCAGCATCTCCAGCAGCTGGTGCTCCCCCTCAATGTCCACCCCGGACAGGGGCTCGTCCAGAATGAGGATGTGGGGCACCGGCTCCAGGGCCAGGGCCAGCAGCACCCGCTGGAGCTGTCCCCCGGACAGGCCGCCCATGGGCCGGTCCAGGAGGTCCTCCCCGTGGACCCGGGCCAGACAGGCCGCAGCCCGATCCCGGTATTTGGCCGGGATGGGCAGCCACACCGGCCACTTTGCCGTGGCGGCGGTGAAGAAGTCCAGCACCGACACTGGGTCTCCCCGGCCGAAGTGGGGGGCCTGGGGGACATAGCCCACCAGGGGCCGGGCCCCGCCGGTAATCTCGCCGTCGGCCAGCCGGATGGCCGGGCCTCCGGCGGGGGAAAAGGTGATCTTCCCTTTATAGCCCGTCTGCCCCAGGATGCTGCGGAACAGGGTGGATTTCCCCGCCCCGTTGGGGCCGATGAGGGCGACGATCTCCCCACAGTGGAGGTGGAAGGACACATCCTCCAGGATGGAGTCCCCCTCCAGCCTGACGGACAGCCCCTCCAGCTTCAGGCAGCAGCTGTCCGCGCAACCGGCGGCCAGCTTGCCGTGTTTGATCTTTCTCATCCGTTGGGCACCGTCCCTTCCCCCCGAAAGCCGTTGATGATGCTTCTGATGTTCCAGCGCAGCTGGCCGTAGTGCGCCGCCCCGCCGAACTCCGGGTCGGAGGCGTCCGGGCCGTCCATGATCATGGTCAGCTGGGCCACCCGGCAGCCGGTCTCCCGGCTGATGGCCTGTGCGGTAGCGTCGGAACCGCTGACCTCGGTAAAGATCACCGGGATATCGTATTCTCTGACCAGCCCGGTGATCTCCACGATCTCGTGGGCGCTGGCCTCGCTGCCCGCCTCCTCCTCAATGGAGGCCAGCAGGGGCAGGTCAAAGGCCCGGGCGAAATACTGAAAGCCGTCGTGGAAGGTGATAAGCCCCAGGAGGCCGTCGGGCAGGTACTGGTCCAGCAGCTCCCGGGCGTCCTCCTCGATATGGAGGAGCATTTCATCGGTTTTCACGGCGTTGGCCTCATATTCGGCGGCGTGGTCCGGGTCGGTCAGGACCATGAAATTGCGCAGATTGGCCGCCATGAGCCGGGCGTTGGCCGGGTCCATCCAGTAGTGGGGGTCCCAGTGGCCGTGGTCGTGGCCGTGCTCATCTTCCCCATCCTCGTCGTGGTGGTGGGACAGCTTCTCCAGCAGCTCCACCCCCACTGAGCAGTCGATCACCGCCGCGTCGGAGGTCGCCAGGGCGTCCTCCAGGAACTCCTCCAGCCCTGCGCCGTTGAGGGCGATCACGTCGGCCCGCTCCAGCTTCTTCATGTCCGCCATGGACAGGGAGTAGTCGTGGAGGCAGCTGGTGGAGCCGGTGTCCAGCCGCTCCACCGCCACGCCGTCCACCCCCTCGGTCAGGGAGGAGGCAAACAGGTAGATGGGGTAGGTGGTGCATACCACCGTCAGCCTGACCTTCTCCGCCGGCGGCGCCCCGCAGGAGGAGAGCGTCAGGAGGACAGCCAGTACGCAAATCAGAATCCTTTTTTTCATTTTTTCCCTTCCAGCAGCTCCAGCAGCAGCCGCTCGTTCTCTCCGGCAGCCTGGGCCAGCTGGGCGGACTTGTCTCTCAGGCGGGCAAGGACATGGTCGTAATCGGCCATAAGGGCGTCGGCCCGGCGGATAGCCTCCGGGCCGTCGAAGTCCTCCACATTCCCGGCGGCGGGCAGGTCCAGCTCCTCCAGATAGCTGGCCACCTTGGGGTCGTAGACCAGCCCCAGGGCGGGGACGGCCATCCGGGCGGCAAAGATCAGGGTGTGCAGCCGCATGGCCACGCACAGCCGGGACTGGCCCAAGACCCCCATCAGCTCCCGGGGCGTGGCGGACAGGTCCAGCACATGGGCGGGCTCGTCCATCAGCGCCCGCACCCGGGCGGTCACCTCCCGGTCCCGCTCGGGCTGCATCAGCAAAAACAGGATATTCAGTCCATAGGCGCGGCGCAGGTGGTCGCACAGCCGGGCCAGCCCGGTCCAGAAGCCCTCGCCCGCCGGCCAATTCCGGACGGATACCGCGGCGAAGGCTTCCCCCGGCTCCAGCCCGGCAGCTGTCAAAAGCTCCGCTGTCCGCTCCGCCCCCACAGGCTCCAGGCGAAACACCGGGTCGGCGGTGACCTGCACCGGGCGGGTGACCCCCATCGCCTCCAGTTCCCGGGCGGAGGCGTGGTCCCGCAGGGTGACCAGAGAAGCTCTCTCCACCACCCGCTTCACCCGACGGCGGTTGGCCGGCCTACGCACCGGGCCGATGCCGTTGGCGTAGAGCATCACCGGCTTGCGCAGCAGCTGGGCACAGCGGATCACGGACAGGTAGTAGAGCAACGACCGGGTGGAGGTGGCGTCCTGGAGCAGGCTCCCGCCCCCGGACAGCAGGGCGTCGCACCGGCGCAGGGCCCGGCACACCCGCCACACCCGGAACCTGGGGATGGCCTCCACCCCGTACTGCCCCCGGGTCTGGTCCGGGTCGTTGGACAGCACCGTTACCGATACGTCGCCGCTGGCGGCCCGGATGGCCTGGTGGATGGACTCCAGGATGGCGTCGTCCCCCGCGTTGCCGAAGCCGTAGTAGCCACTCATGACAACATTGAATTTTCTCCGCCGCACCTGGTCATACATGGCCAGGCAGTCGGCCGCCATCCGCCGCACCGAGTAGTGGTCGAAGATCACCTGGCGGCCATAGGCCCCCAGCCGCTCCTTCTCCTCCCGGGGCAGGGCGAAGGCGGCGGCCACGTCGGCCAGCAGCGTTTTCGGATCGGACATGGGCAGGCCCCGGCAGCAGAAGTTGCCCGCCTGGGCCTCGGCCAGCTTGTCCGGCCCGAACAGGCCGTGGTAGCCCTCGTTGCCCGCCACAATGACGGGCTTCCCCACCGCCATAGCCTCCAGCGCCGCCCGGGACACCCCCACAAACAGGTCCCCCGCCGCCACGATCTCGTTGATATCGGTGCGGGGACCGGTCATGGTGACGCAGGGACGGCCCATTCGGCGGTTGATCTCTTCCGAGCGGACCTTCAGCTTATCGAAGACATTGCCGCCGCCGGCGATAAGCAGCTGGATGCCGGGCACGGCTTTGTCCAGCCCGGGGGCCAGCTCAATGAGCTGGCCCGCTACCAGAGCCCGGTCCTCGTCCATGCGGCTGACGTAGGAGAGGATGGGCCGGTCCGGGTCCAATCCGAACTCCTGGATGACCCGCTCCCCGGAGATCTCCGGGGAGAACTTGCCGGTGTCGATGCCGTTGATGGTCACCGAGATATGTCCGGCGGGCAGGCCGTACTCCCGGATCAGGTACTCCTTGATATCGTCGGACACCGCCACGGTGCGCTCCCCCCAGTCGGTGAGGTAGCGCAGTGCGCCGCTGGTATCAAAGACCCAGTGGGCGGTGGTGACAAAGGGCAGCTTCATCCTCCGGCACAGCGAGCCGCACAGGAAGGCGGGGATGCGGGCGTGGGCGTGGACCACGTCGGGCCGCTCCTCCCGGAGCACCCGGCGCAGCACCGATCTGGCCCGGCGCATGTCCCGCACACTGCGCCGGTGGAGGGGGGCCTGGTGGTGGCGGATGCCGGCGGCCTCTATTTCCGGCACATAGACCCCTCCGTTGGAGACGATGGCCACGTCGTGCCCCTCGCTTTTCAGCTCCTTGGCCAGCTCCACAATGTGGGTCTCCGCCCCGCCGATATCCAGGCCCATGGTGGCCATCAGAATCTTCATACCGCCCCTCCTGTCCCGCGGAAATATCCCTTTAATCCATAATCTCGATCACGGTGCCGTTGAAAATCGCCCGGTTGGTCCGGTAGGTCCTGGAGGAGTTGACCCCCAGCTCATAGACCCGGTTGATGGAGTAGCTTCGGCCATCGCTCACACCGGTGCCCTTGACGGTGACCAGCAGGTCCACCGTGCCCGCCACCTCTATCCTGGGCAGCGTTCCGTCCGGCATATTCTCATACACAGCGGTGCCCGGGTCGCTCAGCACCTGGATCTCGGTGATCTCCCCCACGGGCCCGCCGCCGCTGGAGTAGTTGGGGTCGTAGATCTTGTCCCCCACCCGGAGCGCGTCGGCAACGTAGCTCTCCGTCCCGGTGGTCCGGACCTGAAAGACGATAGGCACCTCCTTCACCCCGTCGGAGCCGGTGGGGGTTGCGTTGTTCTTCACATATACAGCCGCCGCGATCACCGCCACCACCGCGATCACCAGCAGGTCGATGATGCTGATCTTGCCGAACAGCCGGCCGTCTCTGTCTATGAGCTTCATTTCGCCACCTCCTCAATGGCCACCACAGGTCCGCTGCCCATATAGCCTATCCCCCGCATATGGACGGTGTTGCCCACCCGCAGCTGGAACCCGCCGTCCACTACGATGGCGCTTTCCGTGATCTCGCAGGAGGTCTCAAGGGTGACCAGAACATCCTCAAACTCTTCCGTCTCCACCCAGACCATCCGCAGGTTCTCCCGGTCCAGGATCCGCCGGCGGTCGGGGGCCTTCTCCACGGCCGTCACCTGGCCGATCACATAATTTTTGATGTTGTCGGCCACCTCGTCCCCGGTCTGGATCAGATCGCTGGTCCCAAGGACGCAGCGCTGAAGCCGGACCGTATAGCGAATCCTGGAGGTGGACGCAGGCGCCGCCTCGTCGGGGATCTCCGGCTTCATGGCGCTCCACAGCAGGAAGGCTCCCACCGCCAGGGCCAGCACCAGAACGATGCCGTCAAAGAGGTTCAGGCGCAGGCGGAATTTCTTCTGTTCCATTATTTGGCTCCTTTCAGAATATCCAGGTAGATGTTCTCTGTATTTTTGGCGAAGGCCTCGCCGGTAAAGGTGCTCTCATAGCGCTCCCTGGCCCGACCGCCCATGGCCTCCCGCTCCTGGGGATGGTCCATCAGCCGCTCCATGGCGTCCGCCAGAGCGGCGGCGTTCCTGCTGGGGAAAATCAGGCCGGTCTCGCCGTCCCCTACCACCCAGGGGTTGCCGCCGTAGTCGCTGGCGATGGAGGGCAGGCCCAGGCTCATCCCCTCCAGCAGGGCCATGGAGGTGGCCTCGGTGCCGTAGGAACAGTTGAGCTGCACATCCAGAATGTTCAACAGGGCGGCCGCGTCGGAACGGAAACCCAGCAGCTTCAGCCGGTCCCCCGTCCCGGAGTCCCGGACCGCCTGGGACAGTTCCTTCTCAAAGGGGCCTGTCCCGGCCGCCAGAACAGTGAAGTCCTCCCTCCCCCGCTCCTTCAGCAGCCGGACCGCCTCCACCAGGTACAGGTGGCCTTTGTAGTCCTCCAGCCGGGCCAGGATACCGAACACCACCGCCCCCGGCGGGATGGACAGCTCCTCCCGCAGGGCCGTCCGCTCCCCCTCGGAGATTCGGGCCACGGGGGCGGTGCCGTTCATCACCACCGTGATCTTCTTGGGAGAGACTCCCCCCTGGACCAGGTTGTCCCGGGCGGCGGGGCTGACGGCGATGATCCGGTCAGCATAGCGCTCGTTGACCAGCTTGTTGACCCACCGGCCGGGGGGATACCGCAGCTTTGCCGGGACGGGGAAGGCGGAGTGCCGGCTGTACACCACCGGGATATGGCATCCCCTGGCCGCCACCCGCCCCGACAGACAGCCGTGGGTGTGGACCAGGTCGGGCTTCACCTGGTGGAACAGCACCTTCAGGACGCCCACATCCGCCCGGTTCCAGGAGCGGTCGGCGATGCCGTCCACCTCATGGACCTGGGCTCCGGCCTCCTCCAGGGCGTCCTTCAGCAGGCTTCCCCGGGGCAGGGCGGCCAGCAGCTCGAACCGGCTGCGGTCGGCGTAGCGCAGGTAGTTCAGCAGCACCCGGCCCGCACCGCCGATGTTGGTGTCGCTGATGACGTTCATGACGCGGATCATAGGGCCAGCAGCCTCCCCTCATCCAGCTCCCCCCGCCGGGCGCACAGCGCCCCCAGGGCGAGGAAAACCCAGAACAGGAAGAGCACCCGATAGTTGTAGAAGGAGTAATCCGTCATGGCCTGGACCAGGAAGCCCGCGGCTCCCCCGATGAAGGCCACCTGATGCAGCCGGTTGGTCCAGTCCTTTTCCCGGCTGAGAGCGACGCACATCATGCGGAAATAGACAAAAATCAGGATGACAAAGACGGCCAGGGCCGCCACCCCCGCGTCGCAGGTGATCTGAAGGAACAGGTTGTGGGAGTGGGGGGCGTCGATGCCGTTGAGGCTGTATGCGGGATAGACCATGTTGAAGGCCTCCGCCCCCGGGCCGATGCCGCACAGCCAGTAGTCCTTCAGCATGGCTACGGTGCCCATCCAGATGTGGACCCGGTAGGCGGTGGAGGCGTCGGCCAGGTTGCCGATGCTGGCAAACCGGGCGGTGACGGTCTCGGGCAGAATCATCCACAGCAGCACCAGGGCCGGCGGGATGAGCAGCACCAGCCGGGGATTGAGCAGGATAAAGAACACCGCCCCCGCGAACAGCAGGCCCAGCCAGGCCCCTCGGGAGAAGGTGAGGATCATGCACAGGCACATCAGGGCGCAGCAGACCAGATAAAAGCCCCGGCTGGTCCAGTCCTTTGCCGAGAGCAGCTTGGCCCCGCCGATGGGGATGGCCAGGATCAGGTACTGGCCCAGCATGTTGGGATTGCCCATGGTGGAAGCCACCCGGAACTCGATGGAGGAGAACATATCGCTGTCCACCCAGGCCGCCGACTGGTAGCCAAAGCGGAAAATATACTGTAAAATGCCCCAGGCCGACACCGCCGCGGCGGCCAGCACCATGGCGGTGAGCAGAGCGTCCAGCTGGGTGCGGTTGTCCACCGCGTTGCACAGCACCACGGAGAAGAGGATAAAGGCCACCGTGAGCAGGCCGGGCTTCAGGCTGGTGCGCAGGTTGACGGAGAACACCGTTCCCGCCATGTAGACGGCGGCGTAGAGGATGATGTAGCGGTTGATGGGGGTCCAGGCCAGCTTCCGCTCCCGGCTGCGGACCAGGGCCAGCAGCAGGGCACAGCAGCTCACCGCCGCCAGCCCCAGCACCGCCATGGTGGGCATCACGGGGGCCAGCATGACGGGCATCAGACACCAGAACCAGGTGTTGGTGAACACGCTGCCCCTGAACAGCGCCTCCAGCCGCAGCAGCTCATACAGCCGGCACAGTCCCCGCCGGACCCAGGACCACAGCTTATAAAAGACGCTGTGCTCCGACAGGGCCGGGCTCCAGCCGGCGGGATGGAGGAACCACCGGATCACGGCGCTCTCCCGCCACTGGCTCCCGCACCACCGGCACAGGGCCATCAGCCAGCGCCAGAAAAGGCTGGCGTTTAAAATGTCTTTCGCTCGTTCCATGGCTCAACCTCGTTTCAACGTCTTTTTGACCAGGGACACACACAGCCCCGTCTCCTCCACCCGCAGGAGCAGGGTCAGCAGGAAGTAGAGGACTACCCCCAGTCCGGCACACAGGCCCAGGGACAGCAGCTCTCCCGCCTTTCCCGCCGGAAGCACAGGGGCAAGCGCCTCCGAAAGCGCCCCCGCACACAGCCCCATGGCGGCGGCGGCCATGGCCATTTTGGCCAGGTCCGCCAGGGCGGGGCCGTCCAGAATCCCCTCCCCCCGGCGCTGGAGGGGAACAAAGAGGAGCAGGGCGTAGACCGTGGCCGAGGCGGCCGAGGCCAGGGCCAGCCCCGCCACCGACAGCCTGTCCGTCAACAGGCGGCACAGGGCGATATTCACCAGAATGGCCGCCCCGCCCGCCAGGAGGGGAACTTTTCCCTCCTGCCTGGCAAAGTAGGCCCGGCTGAGAATGTTTTGCAGGGCGTAGCCCGCCATACCCAGAGACATCCAGCTCAGGGCGGAGGCGGTGATGTCCACGGCGAAGGCATCAAACCGGCCGCCCCCGTAAATCAGCGAGATGAGGGGCCGGGCCACCGCCGCCAGCCCCGCCGACATGGGCAGGACAAAGAACAATGTCAGCCGCAGGGTCTGCCGGACGGTATTTTGAAAGTCCCCCTCCCGTCCGCCGGCGGTGAGCCGGGACAGCTTGGGGAAGATCACATTGGTCACCGACAGGACGAACACCCCCGCGATCACCAGATAGAGGTTGGAGGAGTACTCCAGGGCGGCCACCCCCGCCCCGCCGTACAGGCGGGAGCCGAACCGGGAGTTGATCGCCAGGGTGATGGGCTGCACCCAGGTGGACACCATCACCGGCCCCATGAGGAGCAGCACCTTTTTCATCCCCTCCGACCGGACCTCCAGGCCGGGCCGCAGGGGGCTGTTCAGCCCGCGCAGGGGGGGCAGGAGGATGGCCCCCTGCAAAAACCAGCCCAGCAGATAGGCTCCCGCCAAGCCGTAGATCCCCAGCTTCCCGTCCAGGGTGAAGAAGTAGGCGATGATCACCAGGTTGGACACCGCCGACATGAGGGCGGGGGCGGTAAAGTGGTCCTGGGCCTGGAGCACCCCCACCAGGGAGAAGGCCACGCCGGAGAACAGGACGGTGGGGAACATCACCCGGGTCAGGGAAATGGCCAGGGCGGTGGTCTGAGGATCGGAGTAGTCGGCAAAGAGGGCCACAAAGGGCCCGGGAAAGGCCATCCCCGCCAGGGTGAGGGCCCCGGTGAGCAGGGCCACCACCGTGAGGAAGCTCCCCGCGAAGCGCAGGGCCTCCTTTTTCCCCTTTTTCTCCAGGTATTCGCTGAACACCGGGATAAAACAGGCGGCGATGGCGGAGGCGAACACCGCGTCGAAGAACACCCGGGGGATCCGGCTGGCCGTGAAAAAGGCGTTGGCCGCCGGACCTGTGCTGTAGTGGACAGCCAGCAGCCGGTCCCGGTAGAGGCCCAGCACCTTGCCGATGAGGGTGACCGCCATCACAAAGCTGACGGTCCTGGCCGCGCTGTCGTGCCGCTCCTCCAGAGTGCTCACCTCCCTGTAGACATAATCGGTATATTGTACACCCTGCGGCCGGTTTTTTCAACCAGTGATTCCTTAATGTTTTGTAAACTTCCGCCCGCCCTCCTTTTTCCCGTTTTTTCCATTGAAAGGGACAGACCACTCTGGTATAATATGAGAAATCCTGTTCCGATCACACCCCACAAAAGGAGCTTACCCATGAGACATACCACATCCCTTTCCCGCAGGGCGGCGGCCGCGCTGCTGGCCTTCCTGCTGCTCCTGCCCACGGCCTACGCCGCCGCGGGTGAGCAGAAAATTCAGACCACCGCCCAGCTCGCCGACGGCCTGACCTACCGCAACACCGTTACCGTCAACAACGGCAGCCGGGTGGAGAGTTTCGCCCTGGAACTGGAGCCGGACAGCGACGCCCGGGCCATCCCGGTCCAGGCCGACGGGACGATATACGGCGGCGCCAGCATCAACCACGCGGTCTCTCAGGCCCAGGCCCAGGGCTACCACGTGCTGGCCGGCATCAACGCCGATTTCTTCGTCATGTCCACCGGCGTGCCCGTCGGTCTGGTGGTGGAGGACGGGGTCTACAAGTCCAGCAACGACGGGGAAAACGCCCTGATCCTCGCCGACGGCCGGGCCGCGGTGCTGGACAGGCCCCAGGTGTCCCTGTCCCTGTACAACTACAGCACCGGTCTCACCGTCACCCCCGCCCATTTCAACAAGACCCGCTCGGAGGGGGGCGTCTATCTTCTTAACGAGCAGTTCTCCACCGTCTCCACCCGGTGCAAGGGCTCCGGCTGGTACGTGCGCATGAAGGCGGCGGCCGACCCCGCCACAGGCCGGGCCCCCGGCCTCACCGTCAACTCCACCCTCGCCCTGGAGGTCACCGAGCTGCTTTTGTCCGACCAGCCCATCTCCATCGGCCCGGACGAGTACATTCTCACCGCCGCCGACGCCGCCGGCCTGGGCGACATGTTCGCCTCCTTCCAGGTCGGAGACCGGATCACCCTGACCACCTACTGTCAGGACCCCGATCTGTCCGCCGCCCAGTGGGCGTGCGGCGTGGGGGACGTCATGGTGCGGAACGGCAGCCTCACCGATACCTCCACCTGGGTCTACCGGTCCGACGGCCGGCAGCCCCGCTCCGCCCTGGGCATCAGGCCCGACGGCTCCATGGTCTTTTACGCCGTGGACGGCCGGAAGTCGGCCCACTCGGTGGGTCTGTCCCAGTACGATCTGGCCGAGGAGCTGCTCAGCCAGGGCTGTACCACGGTGGTCAACCTGGACGGCGGCGGCTCCACCTCCCTCTCCGTCTGGGTCCCGGGGCAGGCGGGCCCCGCTGTACAAAACAGCCCCTCCGACGGCCGGGCCAGGAGCTGCGCGTCCTACCTGCTGCTGGTCACCGACCAGCGGGGGGACGGACGGGCCGACCGGCTGGCCTCCGCCGACAACGGGCAGGTGGTGCTGGCCGGCTCCTCCCTCCCCCTGGCACAGCCCCAGGCCATCAGCCAGGGCCTTGAACCGGTGGACATCAACCTGTCCACGCCGGCCTACTCCTCTCAGAAGGGGCTGGGGACCGTACAGGCCGGGGCCTATACCGCCGGCCCCTTCCCGGGGACCGACACCATCCAGGTCACCAGCGGCTCCCTTTCTGGGCAGTTCCAGCTCCATGTGGTGGATCAGCTCACCGACCTTCAGATCGGCCGGGCCGGAGGGTCCTCCTCCCTCGCCTCCCTGTCCGTAAGGGGTGGGGAACAGGTCCAGCTCACCGTCTCGGGCAGCTACTGGGGCCGCACCGCCCTGCGGGACTTCGGCCCTGTCGCCGTCACCACACAGGGCAATGTGGGCACGGTGGACCGGAACGGCCTGTTCACCGCCGCTGAAAATCCGGAAGAGGGCTCCATCACCTTCTCCGCCGGCGGGATGAGCCGGACGGTCCAGATCTCCCGCTCCTACGTCCACGACGACGTCCTCCCCGGCCACTGGGCTTACGACGCGGTGGAATACTGCTACGCCAGGGGCATCGTCCGGGGCGTCAGCTCCACCCGCTTCGGCGCGGGGAATCCCATGCGCCGGGGCGACTTTATCCTGATGCTCTACAACGCCGCCGGCCAGCCGGAGGTCACCCAGCCCTGCACCTTTACCGACGTATCCCCCAATGACTACTTCTACACCGCCCTGGCCTGGGCCCAGAGCCAGGGGCTGGCCTCCGGCACCGGGGACGGGCAGTTCTCCCCCTGGAAACACATCACCAGAGAGCAGGCCTTCTCTATTCTGTACCGTTTCCTGCCCCTCATCGGCAAGAGCTGTCCCGACGCCTCTCTCTCTGTTCTGGACCGCTTCCAGGACAGGGATAAGCTCGCCGGGTACGCAAAAACCGCCGCCGCCACTCTGGTATCTCAGGGGCTGGTCTCGGGCAGTTCCGGCGCCATTGACCCCAAGAGCACCCTGACCCGGGCCCAGATGGCCTCTCTGGTATACCGGGTGATGGAACACACCCCCATCACCGACGTCCCTGTGGATCCCCCTGTATCCCCGGACCCCGACGCTCCGGACGGCGGCAGCTATAAGCTGGCCCTGGATCAAAGTCAGGTCACTCTGACCTCCGGCGGCAGCGTCACCCTGACGGCCTCCATCCTCCCCAACCCGGGCAGCGCCGCCGTCACCTGGACCAGCAGCGACCCCGGCGCAGCCGCCGTCACCTTAGGCGGCATGGTCACCAATCTCTACCCCGGCACAGGGACCAGGACTGTCACCATCACCGCCTCCTGGAACGGCCTGTCCTCCTCCTGCGCCGTCACCTGTCAGAGCGCCGCCACCACCGGCACCGTCACCGGCGCGGAGCTGGGCCTGAATGTCCGCTCCGGCCCCGGCACCACCTTCGGACGGGTGGGCAGCCTGCTCAACGGAGACCGGGTGGTGGTCCTGGGCCAGGAGTCCGGCTGGTATCAGATCCTCTTCCGCAACGCCGACCATCAGGCCGCAATCGGATTTGTGTCGGCGGATTACCTGACCCTGAATCCATAAACCAGAAAGAGAGTGCCGTGGGTCCACGGCACTCTCTTTTTGCGGATATTCCGTTGAAAATGGGCAGCCTGTCCCGCTACAACCCCAGGATCCGAGTGGCGATGGTGAAGTAGATGAGCAGAGACAGGGCGTCCACCACGGTGGTGATGAAGGGGGCGGCCATGACGGCGGGGTCAATGCCCACCTTCTCCGCCGCCATAGGGAGCAGGCAGCCTACGATCTTGGCGCACACCACTGTGAGCATCAGGGTCAGGCACACCACGGCGGCCACCGCCACGGTGACGTCCGGGTTGTGCATCAGCCACCGGTCCACCAGCAGCATCTTGCAAAAGTTGGCCGCCGCCAGGCACGCTCCGCACAACAGGGCCACCCGGACCTCTTTCCACACCACGGCCAGCACATCGGAGAACTCCACCTCCCCCAGAGAGAGGGCGCGGATGACGGCCACCGACGACTGGGAGCCCGAGTTGCCCCCGGTGCCCGACAGCATGGGGATAAAGGAGGTTAAAATCACGCAGGCGGCCAGGGCGGACTCGAAGCCGGTGATGATAAGACCGGTGAAGGTGGCCGACAGCATCAGCAGCATCAGCCATGGGATGCGGGCCTTCCAGGTCTCAAAGACTCCTGTGCGCAGATAGGGCTTGTCGGAGGGCAGGATGGCGGCCATCTTCTCAAAGTCCTCGGTGGCCTCCTCCTCCAT